>Ga0138256_10003869_pt1 | contig 15888 bp, 14 predicted proteins | sample KNB2016incub_MG_FD_105486 | JGI IMG/M metagenome (GOLD analysis project Ga0138256, IMG submission 105486) | Active sludge microbial communities from wastewater in Klosterneuburg, Austria - KNB2014incub_MG | ecosystem: Engineered > WWTP > Activated sludge > Unclassified | place: Austria... | reverse complement strand
CTTATGGCGCATTTCATACTTAATATTTCCTCTAAATAAGCAGTTGCAAAAAGAGGGTGCAACCAACAAACAGGCAACGGTGGCCAGTAGTATGTATAAGGATTTTCTAAGATGATGCCCCGCCGCCGCCGCTGCTACCACCACCAAAGTCGCCGGCGGATTGGCCGCCTGTGCTGTCGCCGGAATACCCGGACGTACTGTTAGAAGAGAAGGAACGTTTCTTTTCTGTTTCCGTGGTGCCTAAAAAAATATCGTAGAGCAACGATTTTACATCATATTCCTTTTTTGAATTAGCTGGTCTTGCTGCAAACACACCCACTTTTAATTCTTTCTCCAATTTATCAAGACCCAACTCAAAATATTTGGCCATGTACGCCTCAAAATTTTCATACAATTTCTCACTACCCAATATTTTTTTCTTTTCCCGGTATTCTTCTTTTAGTCGTTTACGTTTTGCATCCCATTCTTTATTGAAGGCAATGGTTTCGGCTTTTAGTTTTGGTGATGGCAGGTAGTAAATCCATCGAATTGCTAATAGTATTGCGGCTACTATTGCGTATATCCATTTCAACGGCCACAAAATTGTAAGGCCAACAATTGCAAGTAGTATTAGTAAAGGGTACCAGTATTGGCCTTCCAGTGTTCTTTTGTTGCGACCTTTCTTTCTTTTTGCAGTATTAGCTGAAGTAAGATTATGCTTTTCAATACCCATCAATTTATCAGGCTTTCTCCTTTTAATAAGCAAAATGCTAAAGGCAATAATTGTAGCAACTATAATTGCTATTCCATACTTGTTTCGCTGTCGAGTAGTTGACTTTGTATTATTGACCGCCGGTGTACTTATTTCCTTTGTTAAGTTTATCAAAGTATCAATAGCCTTTTCCATTGCTGGCAGATAGCCTTTCGCTGTATGCTGTGGCGGCAGTACGTAAGCAAAACTGTCTAATGCTGGTTTCAAAATAGTTTCAATAATCGCATTTGCAGTTATATCGGGTACTGCACCTTCCAACCCATACCCGGTTTCAATGCGTACTTGTCTTTCTTTTCTTGCAATCAATACAAGTAAACCTGTATTCACCTCTTTATCTCCAATTCCCCATTTACGGAATGTTTCGGTAGCTATTTCATCTATTGAATAACCTCCGGTAGTAGCTATAGAAAGTATTACCAGTTGATTTCCTGTTTTCTTTTGATGGTTGATTAATTTGTCTTCCAATTTCCTCCATTGGCTATGGTAGTAGGCGTAAGCGTTTTCATCATTATAAAGGCGGGTATAAGCTGGTTTGGCGGGAATAAAATCTACTATAGCTTGCGCCATGGAGACAACCGGAAGTAATATAAGATATAGTAATAGAATACGACTCATTCGCCAACTGAATTGTAGTACAAAATAAACTTATCAGGCAAAAGAGAAAGTTCGTAATGATATTAAACAGTTAACGGCAACATTGGCTGGTATTCGGAAGATTTCAAACAGTATTCGGCAGGGTGTTTTCTTTTGCTGGGTTCTGTATAACTTTAGTGAGTGAAAAAAATAAAAGTTTTTTTTATCGTTCTTCTTACATGCAGTACTCTTTTTACGGTATTGCCTGCTCAATCTCAAAATATTAATACAGATTCACTTCAAAATGCACTTCGAAAATTAAAAGCTGATAGTGCTACCATATTTGCAACAATGCTTACAGGTTTTAAAATGCCCAATAAAAATATAGAAGCAAAATTTCTTATTTATAATTGGGGAGTTGAACAATCTCAAAAAATAAATTGTCCGGCAGGTGTTGCTCTTGGATATAGAATTATAGGTTTATTGCATCGGGATTTGTTGAATAGCGACGAGGCGGTTATAAATCTACATAAAGCAATTGCTGTTGCTGAAAAGAACAAGCTATATAAATATCAGGCACAGGCATTAGATGGCTTGGCCGGAGTGTATAAGTCCCGCAAAGCCTACGACAAAGCGATTGAGTATGAAAAGCAGGCTATTGCTGTTCAGGAAAATAATACAAAAGATATACTAGGATTAGGTTCATTGTATTTCAATCTGGGCACATTTTATTATTATACTATATCAAACCCATCTACAGCGGACTATGAATATGTATTAACTTATTTTCGAAAAGCCGTAAAAATAGCTGAAGCTGCTAAGGACACTATCAGCTTAGTGCAGATAATAAACGGTACTTCAAACATATATACCGAATTGGGGAGATACGATACTGCTGAGCTATACCTGAATAAAACGGAGCAGCTAATTTCTAAGCTAAAAATGCAAAGGTTATACAATAATTTTTACCTCAACAAAGGACGGCTTTTTCAATCAAAAAAGGAATATGCTAAAGCTATAGAAGCCTTTAATACCGGACTTTTATTAATAAAAAAAGACAATGACAAGGGACTTGAAAGTTCATATTATGGACGATTAAGTAAATCGTATGCAGAACTGGGTGATACTATTTCGGCATACAAGTATTTTAAGTTGTACGATGAAGCATTGTTTGTGGTTAATAATGAAGAAAAATTAAGAACTACCGCCCTAATAGATGGTCAGTTTCAAAAAGAAAAAAAAGACAGAGAAATTGCTCGTCTTAATAATGACCAAAAAATAAAACAACTGGAACTGGAGAAACAGGAAGCTGTTATTGCCGGTAATTTTCTGGAAGCTAAAAGAAAAGAAGATCAAATAAAATTACTCTCTCAAGAAAAAGAGCTACAAGATTTAGAGTTGGTTCAACAAGAACAAATACTGGCAAAAAATCAATTACAAGCTACAACTGATTCTCAACAAATACAATTAGGTAAACAAGCAGGAGTATTACAAGAGAAACAAATCAGTAATCAAAAGCGAACTCGTAATTATTTGATCGGAGGTCTGGCTTTATTAGGTTTGTTGGCATTTATTTTATACCGCAATATAACAGCAAAGAAAAAGGCTTACACTCAATTGCAGTATAAAAGTGAACAGATAAAAGAACAAGCCTTGCAATTAAGCAAGCAAGCCAAACAAATAGCCCAGTTTCAGAGCCAGATGAATCCACATTTTGTTTACAATGCACTGCATAACATACAAGGCCTTGTGTTGATAGACGAAAAAAACAAAGCGAACAGCCAAATACAATCACTGGCACAACTGATGCGTAAAACCTTTGCCAATGCTGATAAAGATGATATACCACTGGAGGAAGAAATTAACTACCTGAACAAGTATATTGAATTTGAAAAGACGGCGTTTGGTAACAATCTTAATTTCGAAGTTACTGTTACTAAAGATGCTGAAGGAACGCAGATACCTCCCATGATGATTCAGCCGTTTATAGAGAATGCCATAAAACATGCAGAGTTGAAAAAAGTACAGAACCCATACATTAAAGTACTAATTGAAATAGAAAATAATTTGCTGGCTATTAATATAACCGACAACGGTACCGGAATAAAAAAAGATATTGCAGAAACGGATAAGCTTTCGCATTCACTATCTGTTATTAAAAGCCGATTGGATTTATTATTTAAAGGAAGGGCAGATGTAAATAATCAGCCGGTATTCTCCGTAAAAACAATGCCCGAACTGGCGGAAGGAACCATCGTTAAATTTTATCTGCCCTTAAACTATGCTTACTAATGATTAGGGCAATACTTATAGATGACGAAAAAATGAGCCGACTTACATTACGGAAGTTGTTAGAACTCTATTGTCCGGCAGTAGAAATAATAGCAGAAGCGGAGAATACTATTGAGGCCAATGTGCTAACAAGAGAATTAAAACCGGATTTAGTTTTTTTAGACGTAGCAATGCCCGGAAAAAACGGAATTGATTTTTTAAAAGAACAGGAAGAGATAAACTTTGAAGTAATATTTGTTACCGCCCATGACAAATATGTATTGCAGGCCATCCGTTTTGCAGCTGTAGATTATTTGCAAAAACCGGTAGAAGAAACCTTACTAGTTACTGCCGTATCTAATGCTGCCAAGCGAATACAACAAAAGTCAAACAGCCAGCATATTGAAACATTTCTGCACAACATGAAGCAGCAAACAGGCCAGCAGCCTATGCAACTTTGCATACCAAGTATAAAAGGATTTCAGGTGGTGGAGTTAAGTGATATTATTTATTGCGAAGCAGAAAACACCTACACCAGTATTCATTTTAAAGATGGAAAAAAAATATTGGCTTCCCGCCCATTAATGGATTATGAAATGATGCTACAGGATACTTTATTTTTCCGGATTCATAAATCCTTTTTGATAAACATGAAGCATATCAAAGAATACCAAAAAGGAGAAGGTGGATTTGTAACGATGACCAACGGCAAACAACTTGAAGTTTCCAGAAGGAAAAAAGAAAGCTTTGTTACAAAAATGAAAGAAGTATTTAAATACTAAACAAAAACCCGGCACTATTATAAATAGTGCCGGGTTAAAAATATAGCGGAGACTAAGGGATTCGAACCCTTGATACAGTTTCCCGTATACACACTTTCCAGGCGTGCTCCTTCAACCACTCGGACAAGTCTCCTTTTTAAAGGATTGCAAAAATACAGATTCAGGCCGAGAGGAGAAACAGTTTTTCAGCATTTGCAGTAGTTATTTCAGCTATTTTATTGGTGGAAATATTTTTTATCATTGCTAATTTCTCCACTACATATTTAAGATAAGAAGGCTCATTTCTTTTTCCTCGAAAAGGCACTGGAGCCAGATAAGGAGCATCTGTTTCTAATACAATATGCTCATGACTTACCTGTTCCATCACTTTATCTAATCCTGAATTTTTAAAAGTAACCACTCCTCCTATTCCTATATAGAAACCAAGATCAATAATTTTTTTAGCTTGATTAGCATCTCCGGAAAAACAATGAAATACACCGCTGAGTTTTCCTTTTTGATGCTCTTTTACCACACTAATGCACTCGTCTGTTGAATTGCGGGAATGAATTACAATTGGTAAATCAAATTCCAAAGCCCATTCAATCTGCTTATGAAAGGCTGTATATTGTTGTTCAGTAAAACTTTTGTCCCAATAAAAATCCAACCCAATTTCGCCAACAGCTATAAAACGGCGTTTTTCTAAATAATCTCTGGCTATTTTGAGCTCATCCTCAAAATTTTCCTTAACAGAACAAGGGTGCAGACCCATCATTGCTATACATAACTCCTTATTTGCAGTTTCTAATTTAATCATATCTCTATGAGAGGATGAGTCGATGGCCGGTAATAATATTTTTCTAACTCCCTCCTTTTCAGCTCTTTCAAACATCTCTGTTCGGTCTTCTGCAAATTCGGGCAGATAAATATGCGAATGTGTATCAATAAGGTTCATTCTAAAATAACTTTAGTCGACAAAATTCCGCAAAAAAAAGCAGGAACCGTTAAACCTATGCTAATAAAACCTATCATAATCCCGTTAAATCATAATCAAACAAAAAATAATATATGAAACTCAGGTCAATGCCAGTAAAGCTATCCGCAATTGCATTTTTTTCATTTCTACTGATTTTCACAGCCTGTCAGAAAGAAAATAGCCAATCAGGAACTGTTGATCAAGAAGAAGTTGAAGCTGCAAAAGCCTCCAGCGAAGCAGATGGCGAAGCTGAAATTTTATTTAACGGTGTTTTTGATGACGCTATGGGTGTAAATGATGAAGTTGGAATTGCTGGAACTGGAGTATTTGGCCGTGTTACAGCATGTCCCGATGTTATAATTGAAAGGTTGGGCCTTCCAAATGCTTTTCCGGTAAGAATTACACTTGATTTTGGAGATATTGGGTGTATTGGTAGAGACGGACATTATAGAAAAGGAAAGGTAAGTACTGTCTACACTGGTCGCCTAATTATACCTGGGAGTATAGCCACCACAACTTTCGAAGGTTTTTATTTTGACAGCATAAAAGTGGAAGGGAACCATAAAATTACCAATACCAGTCCTGCTGGTTTCCCACCAACGAGTCGTTCGTTTAAAGTAGATGTAACTAATGCTAAATTGACTAAGCCTAGCGGAAACTTTGTTGAATGGGATAGCCATAAAGAAATTACTCAATTTGAAGGTCTTGCCACCAATAATCCGCTTGATGATATTTTCAGAATAGAAGGAAACTCTACCGGCAAAGTAAGAAGAGGCAATCTTATAGTTCTTTGGGAATCAAACATTACTGAACCTCTAATTAAAAGATTTAATTGCCGTTGGATTGTGAAGGGGAAAGTAAGGACAGTTCGCAGAAATGCTGCTGCCAATACCCGTTGGTTCGCTTTATTGGACTTTGGTAACGGTAACTGCGACAATCAGGCTACAATTACCATAAATGGAGTAACCTTTCAAATTACTTTGCGGTAATTAAAAAATTATTATACCTTTAAACCAGTTTTCATAGGGTACGGATTAAAAACGGGCCAGGGTTTCTACCCAGGCCCTAACTTTTTTTAGACCTGTCCCATTAAAAACTTTGCTAAAGACGCTTAAAAGCATACCCTTTTTGAGCAAAATCACTTAAAAACAACGGTAATACATACTGCAACCGGGCAAATGCTTTTTCACTATCATGAAAAACAATAATTGAGCCTTTACCGGTTTTCGTCATAACGTTTTTCAAACATTGCTCTTTACTCAATGTTTCATCAAAATCCCCACTTAATATATCCCACATTACAATTTTTGCAGATTTGTCATCAATAGCATCACCAATTTTCTTTGCTTGTTTAGAACGGAGCCTTCCATAAGGAGGCCGGAATAAATTTGATTTAATATGCTTTGAAGCAGCAGTTACATCTTGCAAATAAATATCATTACTTGTTTTCCATCCATTAAAATGATTCTGAGTGTGATTGCCTGTACTATGGCCTTCATCAATAATTCGTTTATAAATCGCCGGATGCTCTATTACATTTTTGCCAATGCAAAAAAATGTCGCCTTAGCATTATACTTTTTCAGTTCATCTAAAACAAAAGTTGTTGCAACAGGATGAGGCCCGTCATCAAATGTGAGATAGATTTTTTTCTCAATTGCAGACATACTCCATAATCTTCCAGGATAAATTTTCTTTAACCACCATGGAGTTTTTATAAAATAATTGGCCATCAATTGCAAATATAAAGCCCCTTTAGGGGTTGGGGTTTATCTTTGTGGACTATGAGTAAGAAAGTTAGAGTTCGTTTTGCACCTTCGCCCACCGGCGGTTTGCACCTGGGTGGCGTAAGAACCGTTTTATATAATTACCTGTTCGCCAAAAAATATGGTGGAGATTTTATAGTACGTATTGAGGATACCGACCAAAGCAGATATGTAGCCGGAGCTGAAGAATATATTTTTGATACACTTAAATGGTGTGGGTTAGAGCCTGATGAAAGTGTGCAACACGGTGGCGACTTTGGACCCTATCGCCAAAGTGAAAGAAAAGATTCTTACCGTCAATATGCAGAACAACTTGTAAAAGAAGGACATGCTTATTATGCATTCGATACATCGGAGGAATTAGAGAAAATGAGAGCTGAATATAAATCAGAACAAAATCCTTCTCCGCAATATGATCAAACATTGCGAATGAAAATGAAGAATTCCCTGACTATATCTGCTGAGGAAACAAAAAAATTGCTTGAAGCTAACGCTGAACATGTAATAAGAATTAAGGTTCCCGAAAATGAAACGGTTGCTTTTACAGATATGATTCGTGGTGAAGTACACTTCGATTCATCTTTACTGGATGACAAGGTATTGCTTAAAGCTGATGGCATGCCCACTTACCATCTCGCAGTTGTTGTAGATGACTGTCTTATGCAAATCACTCATGCTTTTCGGGGAGAAGAATGGTTGCCATCGGCTCCGGTTCATATATTATTATGGAAATATTTATTCGGAATTGAAAATATGCCGCAATGGGCACATTTTCCATTGATACTTGGACCTAATGGCAAACTAAGTAAAAGAGATGGTTCAAAATATGGCTTCCCTGTTTTTTCTATGAACTGGATGGATCCAAAAACTAATGAACTGACTGAAGGATTTAAAGAAAAAGGATTTATACCCGAAGGATTTATAAACCTTCTTGCATTACTCGGCTGGAATGATGGAACAGAAAAAGAAATTTTTTCATTAGAAGAATTGATTGAAACTTTTTCAATGGAAAGAGTACATAGTGCCGGAGCAAAATTTGATTATGAAAAGGCGAAATGGTTCAATCATGAATGGATAAAGAAGTCGGGAGTTGGGAGTCTTAAGTCGGGAGTTAAAAAACTGCTGGAGCAAAGTGGTGTTACTGTTGCTGATGAAGCTTTATTGGACAAGGTTATTGAATTAGTAAAAGACCGTTGCACATTGTTGCCGGATTTTGTACAACAATCTTCTTTCTTTTTTAAAGCACCTGAAACATTAGACACTGATTCCGTTAAACCAAAATGGAATGATGCCAAACAACTTTTTTTTATTGAACTGATTCGTAATTATGAATTAACTCAACAATGGAATACAGCAACACTTGAAAGCAACTTCAAAGAAATTGCTTCAGTTAATAGTTTAAAACCAGGCGAACTCATGTTGCCCTTTCGCATTATGCTGGTTGGTGGAAAATTCGGTCCGGGAGTTTTTGATATTGCGAATGTTCTTGGAAAAGAAGAAACAATTAACCGAATTAAAATAGCGTTAGATATTTTTTCAACACATTAAAAAGGCAACTATCAATATTAAAGATGCTCATCAAATTATTGGCGTATAGTTACCCTTGTTGCTTTATCAAATCCATTACTTCCAATAGTTTTGTATTCCCCAGTGCTTCTATCAATTCTCTATCTTTTGAGGATAAAGGAAATAAACCGGTCGTATTCTGTTCTACTTGCAACGGATTTCTTATCCCAGGAATTACTGTTGAAACTGCATCATAACTTAGAATATAGCTAAGAGCCAATTGTGTTTTTGTGCAGGAATAATTTTTACATAAATCCCAAACCTGTTTTAATTCTTCATTTGTTTTATCAATCACTTCCTTCGTTACTCTTTTTTTTCGATGATCATTATCAGGAAATGAAACGCCGTTGTCAAATTTTCCAGTGAGTAACCCAAATTGCAAAGGCATTCTAGCAATAACGCCATATCCCTTTTCTTTCATCTCATTTAGAAAAGGTACTGTCTTTTGATTGATTATATTTAGCACCAGTTGAAACCCATTTCCGTAATTCTGTTGCATTAAAAATTCCACCTCCGGCAACGGGTCAAATGTATTCAACGACAAACCCCAATACCTAATTTTTCCTTGCTGTTGCAACACAGTCATTGCTTCAATACAATCAGATTGCTGCAAATGTTCCAAACGGGCAGTATGGAGTTGATAATAATCAATCGTTTCTCTTTTCAAACGTTTCAAACTTTCATCACAAGCCGTGAAAATATATTCCTTTGAATAATCAACCGTAAACTGGTCATTACGGGAAACATTGCCCACTTTTGTTGCAATAATCATATCTGAACTGTTGCCAATTACTTCGCCAATCAGTTTTTCCGAATGCCCTAATCCATAGATATCTGCTGTATCAAAGAAGTTGATACCGCTATCTATTGCAGCATTTATCGCTTCTTTAGAAATAGTATCATCCGAATCTCCCCAACCAATAGAAGTATTTCCAATCATGGCTCCGCCACCAATGGCCCATGCACCAAATCCAATTTCGCTTACCAGTAAATCAGTATTTCCGAATTTTCTATATTGCATATTGTAATTTACGAATCAGTTGCTTAAAGAAATGTATTTTTGATACAATATGAAAAGACCTGTAAGAGTTCTCGTTGCTAAAGTTGGCTTGGACGGTCATGACCGTGGTGCTAAAGTAATTGCAACTGCATTGAGAGATGCAGGCATGGAAGTAATTTATACAGGTCTTCGCCAAACTCCTGAAATGGTGGTGAATGCAGCTTTACAGGAAGATGTGGATGCAATTGGCATCAGTATTCTCTCCGGTGCTCACATGACGGTATTTCCCAAGGTAATTGAAATGATGAAAGAAAAAGGAATGGATGATGTGTTGTTAACTGGCGGTGGCATCATTCCGGAAGACGACATGAAAACGCTGAATGAAATGGGCGTTGGAAAATTATTTGCGCCGGGAACACCCACTTCGGAAATTGCAGATTATATAAAAGGATGGGTGAAAGCAAATAGAAATTTTTAAACTTATATAATGAAACGGGAAATAAAAATATTCAAACCATTTTGAAGAGCAGAAAATGTATTTCCTTGAATATTTTATGTTTGTTACCCCACAGAAAGATTATTACCGCGGCCTTCATCTTCAAATATGCTCAAGTTTGTGCATATTTGTGCTTCCACTAAACCAAGACCAACATGAAATTAAAACTAACTATTCTCCCCTTGTTGTTTGCTATCTGCGGCTTCGGGCAACCAGCACCTGTCAAAGCAGGTGCATTTTTATTTGTTACATTTGATAAAATTTGAAACTAATGTATCAAACACTACTTGCCTCCTTAGACAACGGGATCTATACCATTGCTATCAATCGTCCAGATAAACTTAACGCACTAAATAAAGATGTTTTCTCCGATTTGACTTCAGCATTAGATGAAATAGAAACCAATGCTGAAATAAAATCAGTGATCATTACTGGTGCCGGGCCAAAAGCATTTGTGGCCGGTGCAGACATTTCTGAGTTTGGTGGATTGAATAAAGAAGATGCAATGCAACTGGCTAAAAGAGGGCAAGATATTTTTGCAAGAATAGAAAACTGTTCTAAGCCAATTGTTGCAGCGGTAAATGGCTTTGCACTCGGCGGCGGATGTGAGTTAGCAATGGCTTGCCATTTTAGAGTGGCAAGCGAAAATGCAAAGTTTGGTCAGCCGGAAGTAAACCTTGGTTTAATTCCTGGTTATGGTGGCACACAGCGTTTGGTTCAATTAATTGGGAAAGGGAAGGCGATGGAATTATTAATGTCTGCACATCTGATAGATGCTAACGAAGCAAAACAATTAGGATTAGTGAACTATGTAACTACTGCTGAAACGTTAGTAGACCATACAAAGAAAATTTTGGATATCATCAATTCAAAAGCTCCATTGGCAATTGCAGGTTGCATAAAAGCTGCTAATGCCGTGTATGATGAAACAAAAGATGGCTACGCTTTAGAAATAGAAGAATTTGGCAATGCCTTTGCAACAGAAGATATGAAAGAAGGAACTACCGCCTTTTTAGAAAAGAGAAAAGCAATCTTTAAAGGAAAATAATTATTTTTTTTCTGGCAGATACCAGTTTTTATAACGCATCAATGCTTCCAGAAAATAGTAATCAGCATAAGTAAGTGGCACATCTATTTCTGATTTGTGAGGAATAGAACCAACGCTGTGCTTCAAAATAAAGCCGCCATTCTCACCGGGTTTGTTTCTGTATTTATCACTAGAGAGGTTTTGCAAAATTGTTTTTGCATTTTTTACATATTTGTCCTTTTCTTTTCCTTCAGTGTATTGACCCAATTCTAATAATGCTGAACAAAGAATTGCAGCAGCAGATACATCACGGTACGTATTAGGAATATCCTTTGCATCATAGTCCCAATACGGCACTTTGTCCTTTGGAAGCCTTGTATGATTTAATATAAATGATGCAATATTTTTTGCTTGTTGCAGATATGATGGTTCTTTTGTAAAACGATACATAATCAGAAATCCATATAAACCCCATGACTGGCCTCTGGCCCATGCAGATTCATCTGAAAAACCTTGTGCAGTTTTCCTTTTTAAGACACGGCCTGTGGCTAAATCATAATCTACTACATGATAAGAACTATGGTCTGCCCTATAATGATTTTTTAAAGTAGTTTCCGTATGATCTATTGCCACTACTTTAAATTTTGGTTCCCGCAGTTCATCCGCTGACCAACAAAGCATTTCAAGGTTCATCATATTATCAATAATGACCGGGCATTGAAAATTTGAACTCGAATCCCACGACTGCATGGATCGGATTGAAGGCCTGTATCTTTTAATTAATGTTTCTGATGCTGTTAATACTGTTTCTTTATAAGCAGAATTACCCGTAATCCGGTATGCATTTCCAAAACTACAATATATCATAAAACCAAGATCATGATCTTTTGTATGATATTTTTCCTTTTCCAAAATTGTCAATCTTCTTTCTGCCTCACTCTTTATAGCAGTATCTTTTGTGTATTCATAAATATACCATAACGAGCCGGGAAAGAAACCACTCGTCCACCAGCTGGTTTTGCTCGTAACTAATTTATTTTCCTTTGACACAAAATTTCTGGGCATTACATCTGCTGCTGTATTTTTTGCCAGTAATTTATATTGCGATGTTGCCAAGGAAAAATTCTCATTGATTAGTTTCTCCATCCCCTTATCCTTTAGCTGAGCATAACATGTATTACCCAACACAAAAAAGACAAATAGACATAATGCAGCTACAAAAAAAGACTTTCTTCTCATTATATTAAATGATGGATTTAATTATTAGTAAAGACTTGGTCAGGAAAAATACGAATTGTTTTTACAAACCTGCTTTTATAGTAATTGCCAAATTCAGTTATTACTACTCCTTTTGCTTTCCCAGATGTGGAGTGAATGAATTTTAGTGTCCCGTTATCGACACTCTCTACAATTCCCATATGGCCTACAATTCGTATTGTGCTATCAGTGCCAGTAAACAATATTAAATCTCCCGGCATAGCATCCTTGTAATTCACTTCCTTTCCAACATTTGTAAAATCAACTGAAGAACGGGGAACAGCTATGCTAAAATGATTAAATACATACGTAATGAACCCGGAGCAATCAAATCCTTTTGCAGGATCTGTAGATGCATATAGATACGGGACGCCAATTAGCTTTTTTGCAAATGCAAGTACTTCAGCAGGCTTGGTATCAGCCGTTTCTATAATTCCAGCATTTCTGTATGGCTTAACAGCTTTTTTTGCAGGATAGTTTACTGTAGAAGTTTTTACAGTGTCGCTATTTGCTGATGACTTCTCCGCAGGTTTTTGTGCATCAATACAGCCTGATAAAAACTGAAAGACAAAAAAAACAAGTAGTAGTTCTTTTGTAAATATGATTGTGTATTTAAGCATTTATTAATTCAGCAAAGAGGGGCAATAATTCTGCCACAATTTATTTTTCTATGAGTTTATCATCTATCAGGTAAGCCGCTATTCCTCTTATATTATCATTACCCTGCGCATCTTCCAGGTAAACCCTGAAAGAAGTAACAGTTGTTGTCGGAAATGTCAAAATCCTTTTTCTACCTACACTGGTTCCTTGCACTTCACCAACTGGTTTATCGCCATTGTATAATACGATACTGAATTTTCTAACTGTTTGTCCTAAATGAATCGCTTCTTTTAATGCTATGCAATTAATTGTAACTGTTTTTTTAAAATCAACTATAAAGTTTTGCAAGTTGATGCCATAATAAGCAGATGTAGTGTCAAACCCACGAAGTAATAAAGGCTTATTTCTAAAATCTTTTGGGCTGAATTGATAATAAGTATCAGCTCCTTTAAGAACATTCTCTCTAAAACTTGTTTCCCTTAATTCTTTAAATGCAATTAGTGAAGCAGAATCCTTTTCATGTATTAATCCTCTGCTATCCGGCGGTACATTCAGTAGCAAGTTTGCACCTCTTCCAACAGATTTTAGATAAAGGTCAAAAAGTTGCTCCGCAGATTTTACTTTATCATTTTCTTTTTGATGCCAAAACCATCCGGGCCGTATGCTTACATCACATTCAGCAGGTATCCATTTGCTACCATAATAATTACCCTGGTTTAATGTATCAGTTGGTGGAGCTCCTAATCCTCTCTTAAACCCTGCAGTATCTAAAAAATTCCAATTAGGATCACCAGCAATTCCCTTTTCATTTCCTACCCATCGAATATCCGGTCCAATATCACTGAAAATAACAGTGGAAGGAGAAATATCTCTTACCGTCTTTTCATATCGCTGCCAGTCGTAAACTTGTTTTTTCCCGTTAGGGCCTTCTCCATTTGCACCGTCCCACCATAATTCCCAAGTAGGACCGTAATTTTTTAAAAGCTCCTTTAACATTTCTACAAAAAAATCATTGTCTTTTTCTGTTCCGTAAGCTGGATGATTTCTATCCCAGGGAGAAATATAAACGCCAAACTTTAATCCAAACTCTCTGCAAGATTTTGACAACTCTTTCAATACATCTCCTTCACCTTTTTTCCACTTACTTTCTTTTACTGTATGCGCAGAGTATTCACTTGGCCAAAGGCAAAACCCATCATGATGTTTAGCTGTAATAATAATACCTTTTGCACCTGCTTCTTTTGCAATGCGACACCATTGTCTGGTATCCATTTCAGAAGGGTTGAATAGTTCCGGCGACTCGTTTCCTTCGCCCCATTCTTTACTGGTGAAAGTATTAGGGCCAAAGTGCATAAAAAGATAGTATTCCTTTTCATGCCAGGCCAATTGCTGCTTTGTTGGTAATGGTGATTTAAAACCGTCTTGTGCAAAGCTGCTTATTGAAACAATTAAAAATAAACTTATACAGATTTTATTCATTTCTTCATTTTAAACAGATAAAGAATTTCATCGGCTATGGGATGTTTTGCCGTGTATGTATATCCTAAAATTTTGGCTATAGTTTGAGCAAACTGCTCTTGATAAAGTTGCATGTCTGATTTTATTTCTCCTCTGCCAGGCGCATCCGGGCCGATAGCGGCAAACCATATTTCATCAGCGCCTTGTATTGTACTGCTATGACTTGTCCATTCAGATTTTACTGCGTCTCCTCTTCCATGATCTGATGTAATCAGCAATGTTGTTTTGTTTTTATAAAAAGGATCGGTCTGTACATAGTTCCATATTTCATTGATCCATTTATCTACCTGCTTTCCTGCATCTAAATAATAACGATACTGGCCCGCATGTGCCCATTCATCTGTTTCGCCATAAGCAATGTATAACACTTTGGGTTTTTTTGTTTTTAAATACTCTAACGCACCATAATGTGTAAACATATCAAGGCATTCATCTTCGCCCCAGGGTTTATGCGAATTCTGCAACATTGTATTCATCAATTTCTCATTTGCAGTTGGACTTTTTCCTCCCATTAGATCAAACGCAGAAAAAACAGGTACACCACTTCTTTCTTCATTTAATATTCTATCAAAAGCATTCCATGCACCAAAAGCTGCTACTTTACCTTTTAGTTTCGGTTGCTTGTTTAAAAATTCTAATACTGTAATATTTGGATTGGGCGGATACCCGTTGCTATTGATTGCTGTATCTGCATAGCCGGTAAATATTTCGCTATAGCCCGGATAGCTGAACCAGTATGGATTTGCATTATTTACTTTACTTCCCAATGTTCTGTTTCCAAAAATCTGCCCTTTACTTTCAATAGTACTCCACAAAAAAGGCATCAGTTTTTTTCTTCGCTCCGTTTCATCATTACCCCAGTATGTTTTGTAGATATATTCACTATCACCTTGATTGTATTTTGAATTATTTGCTAATGCAGAATCCATGCCTTTAAAAACCTCCTGCCAGCGAAAACCATCGGTGGTGATAATGAAAATGTTTTGTGTTTGCTGTTGTGCAAAAGAAGAAACTGTAATGATTACTGAAATAAATAAACTGAGAAGCTTCATAATCTGTTTGTTTTATTTGATCGAAAAAGCTTCTAAAAGTACGTAATTCCAGATACGATTTACAGTAAATTACTTTCGGCAATTAATATACCTTTGCGCAACAATAAAACATATTTATAGTATGGAATACAGAATAGAAAAAGACACCATGGGCGAAGTAAAAGTGCCTGCTGATGCACTGTATGGTGCACAAACACAACGTAGCATTGACAACTTCAAAATTGCACAGGATATAAATAAAATGCCAAAAGAAATTATTGAGGCTTTTGCATATTT
>Ga0138256_10003867_pt1 | contig 15889 bp, 9 predicted proteins | sample KNB2016incub_MG_FD_105486 | JGI IMG/M metagenome (GOLD analysis project Ga0138256, IMG submission 105486) | Active sludge microbial communities from wastewater in Klosterneuburg, Austria - KNB2014incub_MG | ecosystem: Engineered > WWTP > Activated sludge > Unclassified | place: Austria... | reverse complement strand
TGACGCGGAAGGACGGCCCGGCCCCTCTTGCAGGATCAACAAGCTTCGAATCGACATCGCTGCCTCGTCGTGACCGATCGTCCGCGGCCGGCGTCGACCGTCCGCCGTCGGCTTCGCCCCGCGCCCGGGCGTTGACGCGGGCGCCGCTTGGCCGTAGCCTACCCGCCACCGCCGGTTGGTGACAAGCCTGCGACGTCCGTCGCACCCCAAGAGCGCCCTCGACCCACCATGGCCACGAACCGAACCCTCCTCCATCGTCGCTACCGGGTGGTCTCGCGCATCGGCGCCGGCGGCAGCGGTGCCGTCTGGCTGGCCGACGATCAGCGCCTGCCGGGACGCCAGTGTGCCGTCAAGGAGATCGTCGTCCCGGCGGACCTGCCCGAGGCGGAGACCGCCGTGCTCCGCCGGTCGCTGCACGCAGAAGCGACGACCCTGGCGCGGCTCGACCACCCGGCGCTTCCGAAGGTCTCGGACTGCTTCGACGGCTCGCCGGCGGCCGCGGCGGCGTCCGGCGCCCGGCACTACCTCGTGATGGACTTCGTTCCCGGCCGCGATCTGCTGGCCGTGCTCGAGGAGGCGCGCCGCCGCGACCGCCAGATCGACGAGTCCGAGCTCTGGTCGTGGGCCGAGGCGCTGTGCGAGGTGCTCCACTACCTGCACACGCAGCGACCGCCCGTGATCCACCGTGACATCAAACCCTCCAACCTCAAGTTGACGCCGGACGGCCAGCTCAAGCTGGTCGACTTCGGCCTCGCGCTCGAGGTGCGGACCGACGACGGCTCGGCGCGCACGGTGGCCACGGGCGCCGGCACGCGCGCCTACCAGCCGCTCGAGCAGTATGGGGATGGGGCGACCCTGGACGCCCGGGCCGACATCTACAGCCTCGGCGCGACGATCTACCACCTGCTGACCGGCCGCGCGCCCGCGAGCGCAAGCGAACGCTTCATCGACCCGACCGTCCTGGCCGACCCGCGCGCGCTGCGCCCGTCCGCGCGGACCGCGCTCGGGAGCATCGCGATGGCCTGCCTCGCCCTGCACCCGGACGACCGTCCCGAGAGCATCGCGGCCGTGCGCCGGCTGCTGCGCGCCGGGACGCCGGGCGGTTCGGCGACCACCGCCGCCGAGTCCGGAGCGGCGCGCTCCGAACTTCCGCCCACCTGGTGGGCCGAGCTGCGCCGGCGGCCGGTCCGGCTGGCGCTGGCGGCGGGGCTGGCGGTGGCGGCGGCGGTCCTCAGCCTGATGGGCTAGGAATCCGCCACGGCAGAGTCTCCGGGTTCCGAGCGCTGGGGGCAACCTCGCGCGTGCCCGGTGGTGTACCAGGGCGTGTCTGCAAACCCAGTTCCGGCAGCTAGAGCTGGCCGGCTGGAGGCGCCCCTATCGGGTCGCCATGGTGCCCGCCTTCGCGGGCACCCCGAGGTTTGAGGCGCCCGCGAAGGCGGGCGCAATGGCCGAAGGCCATCAGCCGGCCGGCTTCAGCCGCCGGTCTTTTCCGTGGCCACCCTCTGCAAACACACCCTAGTCGTCGGCCAACGCCCGCTCACGTCGCCACCACGATCCGACGATGACGGCAAGCGTCCCCACGCCCGCGCCCGCCCCCGCCACGATCAGGCTGTCGACCCCCACCACCCAGCCGGGCGGCCTGTCGACGGCGCCGAACCGGAGAGCGGAAGCGTAACCGCAATATCCGGCCAGCGACACCGAGGCGACGGTCAGCGCCCGCCCCGCCGCGGCGCCGCGATCCGCGCGCAGAAGGATCGCGAGGCCCATTGCGGCGGTGAGCGCCGTCGCCAGCGCCGCGAGGAGGTCGATCGGGCCGGGGCCGGCCGCACCGGCGACGGCGGCGGCTGGGCCCGTCTCTCCCCTCCCGCCCGGCGCGGCCGGCGTGGCTGCCGGCATCGCCGTCGGCGGCTGGGGCACTTCGATGCGGAGCGGTTCGGCCTCGGCGGCCGCGCCCGAGCGGGCGTGCACGACGATCGAACCGCCTTCCAGGAGCGTGACCGTGGCTTGCGCCACCCCGTCCTTCGTCAGGATCCGGCTGCCGGCGGGGTCGAGCGCGCCGGCCGGCTCGCTGCTCAGGTCGACGATCGTGCCGTCGGGCACCGGGTTCCCGTTCGCGTCGATGACGGGGCCGACACGGAGCGTGATGCGGCGCGGCGGCGGCCCGTCGCCGGGGTCGGGGGCCGTCAGGACGAGCGGCAGCGCCGGGTCCGGGTCGAGACGGTCCGCCAGGTCGTAGCCCGCTTCTTCGACCGTCACCGGCGAGCGGCCGGACGGCGTGCCGTCGCCGAACAGGGCGGCGACGGCGGCGTCGATCGCGGCCGGCAGGCGGGTGTAGGCGCTGATGTGCGCATCGAGTCGGGCCGCGTTCGTCTCGTCGACATAATACGGGGGACCGAACGAGAGCACGCCGATCCGTCCCTCGTGGACGGCGGCGATGCGGTAGAGCTGGGGCAGGATCTGGCCGCGCAGCGCCCGGATCGCCTCGGGCTCGAGCTCTCCGAACGCGACGATGATCCAGTCGGCCGCCTCGAGCTCGGCCAGAACGCCTGCGGTGTCGAGCGCCGGGTCGCAGCCGAACAGTGCCGGCGGCGGCGTCGGGGCCGGAGTGGCGGTCGACGCGGCGCCGTCGTCGGGGACGGTAGAAGGCGGTGCGGCGACGGCGCCGGGGTCCGTGCCGTCGCCGGGCGGCGGCTCGGCGCCCGCCGGCATGTCCAGTGCCGGGCTGAGCGCCTGTTCGATCTGGCAGAGGGCGTACGAGCGGATGTCCTCCGGGGCGATCAGCCCCGCCCCCTGGCGTCCGTAGCGCGCCAGCACCGTGCCCTCCAGCAGCGTCGGACCTGGCTCGGACAGGCGCTGCCAGTCCGCGTCGGACAGGCCGCACGACTCGAGCGGACAGGCCAGCGGGCCGCCATCGTCCGTCAGCAGCCGCTGGGCGTTCCGCCGCTCGGGATGGATGAGGACGATTCGATCGCCTCGGCCGGGCGGCACCTCCGGCAGCGTCCACGCGGTCAGCCCTTGGCCGACGATCCGCTGCACGACCTCGCGGCCGGCCTCGCCTCCGACGGCGCCGACGGCGCCGACGGAGTCCGGTTTGGCCGCGACGCGTTCGGCCGACCACGACGGGTAGAGGCGGCGCTTGGCGGCGAGCACGCGCGCCAGCGCGGTGTCCACCCGCAGGCGGAAGGCCGGATCGCGCCGATAGGCGTCGGCGAAGTAGAGGACGGTGTCGTCGATGTTCGCGCGCATCTCCTGCCAGGCGTTGCGCTGCGCGAACTGCGCCAGGATCAGGACGTCGTTGCCGGCCATGAGCGCCTCGCGGGCGATCTGTCGGTGCGGGAACGTCCGCCCGCTCGGATCGAACCATCGCTTCACGGCCGGCACGCCGAGCGAGTCCGAGACGACAAGTCCGCCGCCGCTGTGCCAGACACCGAACCGAAAGTGCTCGAGCGCGAACAGCGTCGCCAGCCCCTGTCGATCGAACGAAACGGGCAGGCTTGCCTGCTGTGAGTTCCGGCTCAGGCCGCGGTAGCGGATGTGGGCCGTCATGAGGGCATCGGTGGAGGCGGCGGCATCGCCGCCGGGCGGGTCGGTCGTCACGTCGCCGAATGGGGGCAGCTCGATCGTCTCGAGGCTGGCGAAATCCTTCGTGACCACCGAGACGTCCTGATCGGGCAGGCGATCGCTGCCGCCGTGGCCGGGGAAGTGCTTGGCCACGGTCAACACGCGGCCGCCGCTGCCCGCGTGTACCCCGGCCACGTAGGCGCTGCCCATCCGTCCCACCCAGTACGGATGCCCGCCGAACGCGCGCGTGCCGATGTCGCCGCCGTTGTCGACGTGCGTGCTGGCCAGCACGTCGAGCACCGGGCCGAGGACGACGTTCACGCCGACCGCCGCCAGTTCGCGGCCGGTGATCTCGCCGATGGCCGCCGCGTTGGCGGGATCCCACGTGGCGCCGATGGCCATCGCCGACGGGAGGGCCGTGAACCCCTCGCGCAGGTGGGTCAGCGGTGCGCCGTTGCCCTCATGGTCCACCGCGATGAACAGCGGCACGCCGTCCGGTCGCGTCAGAGCCGCCCGTTGGATGTCGGCCGTCAGCTGGGCGATGTGCGCCGGCAGCGGCTCGCCGCGCCGGTTGACGAACACGTTGCTGCCGGTCTGCAGGACGATGCCGCCGATACCGAGTTCCCCCGCGAGCGGCGCGATCTCGTCGAGCGGCGCAGCGCTGTCCGGCGCGTACACGGCGACGAGCAGCAGCTGCGCCACCTTGCGCTCCGCGCTGAGCGACGCCGGGTCGGCTTCGTCGACGGGCGGGGCCACGGTCGTTGTGGGAGTGGCCGGGGGCGTCGGGGCGGCGCGCACGCGGCCGGCGTCGGACGCCGCCACGGTCGCCGCTATTGTCGCCGCGCCCAGGGCGCATGCCAGTGCGGTCCGCGCGGTCGCGGCCACGCTACGCACCGGCGGGCGAGCGGCGCAGCCCTTGCGTGTCGAACGCGCGCACGGCGTCGATCACCGCGGCCAGCTTGGCGCGGTCGAGCACGCCGGGTTCGGTCTCGACGCTCTCCCAGACGTCGACGCCCCATGGCCCGACCTCGTGGAGCGCACCGGGAATGGTCTGCGGGGTGAGCCTCTCTCCGGCCAGGAGTATCGGGAAACGCTCCGCCGTCGCCGCCACCGCCGACCAGCGCTTGGCAACGTCGCCGGCGAGTTGGAGCATGAGTGTGGGCCAGCTCGTGTCCTTCGTGCGGCGGCCGTAGGTCTTGGCCGCGGCGTCGATCGCGGCAACGGTACGCACCGTCACGCCCTTGAATGCGTACGGCGTGATGGCCTCGACCTCGGCCCGCGGCTCACTGCCGAAGAGCTGCGCCGCGTCCAGCTGGCACTGGTCGACGATCCGCTGGATGAGGGGCGACGGGGTGTCGACGAACACGCCGACGAAGCGGACGGTCGGCGGCAGGACGCGACGGATCGCCCAGGCCTGCGACGACGTGACATAACGCGGACTCCGGGCGCTGAACACACAGGCCACGGTCTGCACCCCGAGCTCGGCTGCCGCGGCCGCATCCTCCGGGCGCGTGACGCCCGTCCACTTGATGTGCGTCACCGCGCCTCGGCCCGGCGCAGGCATTCGGGTCCGGCGCAGGTCGGGCGCGGGATCGGGGATGCGCTCGCGCGTCGTTGCGCGAACCGGAGGCGGGGCACGGCGATCGGGATCATTGGCAGCCGGCCTTGAACACCACCGGGTTGCTCATCGGGTGATAGGGCACGCCGCGGTTCGACAGGGTCAGTCGTCGCCGGAGCGGGTTGACGGGCGAGACCGGCGCGTTCGGGTTCTGCGGCTTGTTCCAGCCGTACACGCGGTCCGGGTTGGCCAGCGCCGCCTCGATCACGACGCGCGGCACGCGGCCGTACACCCAGTCGCAGACGCCCGGATCGATGGCGAGCGGCGTGGTGGTTGGGGCCGGGGTCGACGTCGGCGCTGAAGTCGCCGTCGGCGGCGGGGCGATGCACTGCACCGTAAGGTCGGCGCTCGTCTCGAACGTGCGGCCGCCGTCGAACACCGACACCGTCCGGATCTGCCGCGGACCGACCGTGCCGGGCGCCACCTGCAGCTGCCAGACGACCGAGCCCGTGTCGGCCGGCGCGATCGAGCCGAGCGACTTCTCGGCGGTCTCGCCCGGCGCGAGCGTGATGCCGGCCGGCAGCGTGATCGTGGCGCGACCGCTGTTCAGCGGCGCGAGGTCGAAGTTCGACAGGAACAGCGCCGCCTCGAACGACGTGCCGCAGTCGACGAGCACCGGAGCCGCCACGAACGCCCGGCCGCCGCGATTGGCGGCGATGCCGTAGCGTGTGTTGATCTCGAAGCTCTGGCCGGGCCGGACCGACCGCGGTCGCCACAGAAGGGCGACGGCGCTGTCGCCGGTGATGACCCGCGTCGCATCGACGGTGTAGTCGAACGGCTGTTCCTGGATCTTGCGCCAGTTCGCCACGATCAGGTCGTCGGGCGCCGTGACGCCGGCGTCCCGGACGAGGCCGAGGCCCCGGAGGAAGCTCGGGTCGAAGTCGGCCGCCTGGAACGCGATCCAGAACGGCGGCACCTGTGCACCCGAGAACTGCTGCTCGAATGTCAGCGTGCCCACACCGGGCACGAAGTACGGTGCGCCGTCGTTCGCACCGATCTGGATGTCGAGCAGCGAACGCAGGCCGATGGAAAGGTCGACGCTGTCCCTGTTCGTGACCTGCCAGCGCATGTCCAACAGGTCGGGCCGGCCGCTGTACGGGTTGTGGACCGCCGACAGCGTCTGCGTGATCACGACGCGGTGCGTGGTCCGCCGGTTCCAGACCGTGCGCACGGATGTGGCATCTTCGACCTGTGAAACGAGGTCAACCGCGTCCTGCGCAGCGAAGTCGTCGATGCCGTTCGGGCCGATGATCCGGACGGTGATGTAGCCGGAGCCCGTATTGGATGCCCCTCCCGGCACGAAGCCGTACAGCAATCCGAGGTCGTCGTCCAGCGTCGTTCCGGGGTCGCCGCCCGTCGTCCCGAGCGAAAACCCGCCAAATGGGTTGACGTCCGCTCGAATGAACGCATTCGCCACGCGTTGGCAAGGTGCGGTATCGGGGCGGCACTCATACGGCTTCGAGCTCAGCACGCGCGCCGTGCTCGCGGCCACCGGCGGGATCGCGCGGAAGCCGAAAGCGACGGCCCCGGCGGCGGCGAGGCCGATCCCGCCGACGCCGATCGCGAGGGCGACGGAGGCGCGCAGCGCTCGGATCCGCGAAGGCCTTGCGGCATTCGGGTGCGCGTCATGTTCGATGGCGCGGGTCCTTGAAACCGGTGCACGCTGCATCGTGATCCCTCCCAACGTTGTCGGCCCCGTTCTTCCGAGGCCCTCCTAACCGGCGATCACCGGCTGGAACGGCTTGTCGGCCGCGATCTGGTAGTACGCGTGCGGGCCGCGCGTCGTGCGGACGAGCAGTCCCTCGTTGATCGCGATCTTGATCATCGCCTTGATGTCCTGGTTGGACAGATCGATGATCTCCTTGTTCCGCAGACCTCTCAGCGCGTCGTAGATCTGGATGAAGAGCACCGGTTCGGTGAACTGCCGGAGCGCCTCCTCGAACACCGCCCAGTCCTTCGTCGTGAGCTTGGCGGCGTCGAGCTCGGCGTCGTCGACGTCCTCCTCGGTGACCGTGGTCTCGGCGGCCGGCATGTCGGGCGCGAACTGGCTCACGGCATACGGGTCCTCGCCCGGCAGGAGGACCTCGTTCACGGACCCGCTCGAGAAGATCTGCACCAGCTTGCGGCGCTCCGCCTCGCGGACGAAGTCCTTGAAGCTTCCGACCAGGCGACCGCGCCGGTCCTTCGTCTTCGTCTCGTCGAAGCTCGGCACGAGTTCCAGCATGACGAGCTTGAGCGTCGCCAGCGTCGAGACGTGCCCGCGCTCGCGCGCGGCGCGCACGGCCTCGACGAGAACCTCGTACGGATCGCGCTCCACCTTGTCGGCGGCGTTGACGATGTCCTCGTCGACCTGGCTGTAGAAGAGGAACTCGTCGGCCGATTGCGCCAAGTGGTTGGCCGTCGCCTGGGCCACGCCGATGACGACGGTCCGCTTGCCCTGCTGGCGGATCGCGTTGACGAGCGGGATGAAGTCGCGGTCCCCGGTGACGAGGACATAGGTGCCGATGTTCCCGAAGGCATGCAGCGTCTTCATCATGTCGATGCAGAGGTACATGTCGACGCTGTTCTTGATCGCCCGACCCGTTCGGCCCTCGTCGCGGTCGTAGTGGTAGGTCGGGACGTACATGGGCTCGATGGCGTTGGCGTAGAGTGCGTTCGTGACGCGGGGGTAGCGATACCAGTCGGCGTAGGCGCGAGCGATCGTCACGCGCCCGTAGCGCTGCGCCAGCTCCATGATGGACTCGAAGTTGGGGCTGGCGTCGTAGCGGTTGCGGACGGAGATGTAGATGTTCTCGAAGTCGATGAACACCGCCACGTCCGGTCCGCCGAACGAGCGATTGTCAGATTCCACGGGGGAGAGATTCCTTTGGTGTGATGCGCGGTGTGCCCGCCGCCCGCCGTATGGATGGGCACAGGGGGGAACCGCGAAGTTGGGAGCGGGGCGATCAAGGACGGAACCCGCGCAACATCGCGCGCCGGGCCCATTCCTTCGCCTCCGGCTGGCAGTATAGCACGGCAGGCGTCGGCCACGGTCGGCATCGGTCACGGTGGGCATCGGCCGTTGCTGTTGACAGTCGACCTCCCGATGCGTATGCTACTACGGTTGCATCCCGGCCGGACGCAGCCCATTCGCGTACCGGCCCGGTCGGCGGTTAAAGGAGCGAGCACGGCATGGCGAAGAAGCACGTGGAAGTTCAGCAGCTCGAGGACGGCATCTCGCTGGCGAACGTATCGCCCGCGGGGAGTGCCGGCGGCGGTGCGCCGCTGCGGGTGCGCAGGCAGTACGCCCGCATCCGCAACCACCTGGCGCCGCCCCCGCTGATCCTGGTGCAGGTCGACTCCTTCGACTGGTTCAGGCAGCACGGGCTGACCGAGCTGTTCCACGAGATCTCGCCGATCGTCAGCTTCAACAAGAACCTCGAACTGCACTTCGTCGGCCACCGATTCGACGAGCCGAAGTACGGCGTCGTCGACTGCCGCGAGATGGACATGACCTACAGCGCGCCGTTGTGGGTGACGGTCCGGCTCATCAATCGCGCCACCGGTGAGATCCAGGAGCAGGAAGTCTTCATGGGGGACTTCCCGATGATGACCGACAACGGCACCTTCGTTATCAACGGTGCCGAGCGCGTCGTCGTCAGCCAGCTGATTCGCTCGCCGGGCGTCTACTTCAGCGCCGACAAGGACCTTACGACCGGCCGATCGCTCGCATCGGCCAAGCTGATCCCGAACCGCGGGGCGTGGCTCGAGTTCGAGACGTCCAAGCGCGACGTCGTGAGCGTGAAGATCGACCGCAAGCGGAAGTTCCCGGTCACGTCGCTGCTTCGGGCCGTCGGGTTCGGCAACAACGAGGAGCTGCTGGCGCTCTTCAGTGCCGTCGACGACAGCGAGGATCACCCGTTCATCTCGACGACGCTCGAGAAGGACCCGACGACGGACGAGGAAGACGCCGTACTCGACATCTTCCGCAAGCTGCGCCCGGGCGACCCGCCCACGATCGACAACGCCCGGACGTTCCTTTCCAGCATGCTCTTCAACGAGCGCCGCTACGACCTCGGACGCGTCGGGCGCTACAAGCTGGACCGCAAGCTCCACCTCCGACCCGGCCAGAAGCGCGCCGTGCCGCTGGACGAGCCGCGCCCGCTGACGCTCACGCGCGACGACCTGCGGGCCGTCGTGGCCCACATGCTCGAGATCAACAACGAGCGCGAGCATCCGGACGACATCGACCACCTCGGCAACCGGCGGGTGAAGACCGTCGGCGAGCTCATCCAGAACCAGCTGCGCGTCGGCCTGCTCCGGATGGAGCGCGTCGTGCGCGAGCGGATGAGCACGCGGGACCCGGATCAGGTCACGCCGCTCGGGCTGATCAACATCCGGCCCGTGGTCGCCGCGACGCGCGAGTTCTTCGGCGGCTCACAGCTGTCGCAGTTCATGGACCAGACGAACCCGCTCGGCGAGCTGACGCACAAGCGGCGCCTGTCGGCGCTGGGACCGGGCGGCCTGCGCCGCGAGCGGGCCGGCTTCGACGTCCGCGACGTCCACCACTCGCACTACGGCCGGATCTGCCCGATCGAGACGCCCGAGGGTCCGAACATCGGCCTCATCGGCAGCTTGGCCACGTATGCGCGCGTGAACGACTACGGCTTCATCGAGACGCCGTATCGTCGGGTGCGCAACATGGTGGCGGGGACGGTGGAAGGGCTGCTGGGCCGGGCGTTGCGCGAAGACGTGACGGACAAGGCAGGCAAGACGGTCGGCGCCGCCGGCAAGCGCATCGACAAGGCGCTGGCGGCCAAGCTGGCGGCGCTGGATCTGGCGGAGATCCCGGTCGTTCCGTTCGTCATCGAGTCCGAGGAGGTCGAGTACCTCACGGCGGATGTCGAGGATCACTACTCGGTTGCGCAGGCGAACAGTCCGCTCAACGACGAGGGCGAGTTCGTCGAGGCGCAGGTGACGGTGCGACGCGAGGACCGCTTCCTGCTCCGCCGACCCGAGAACGTCGACTACATGGACGTCGATCCCAAGCAGATCGTGAGCGTCAGCACGTCGCTCATCCCGTTCCTCGAGCACGACGACGCGAACCGCGCCCTGATGGGTTCGAACATGCTCCGCCAGGGCGTGCCCCTCGTGAAACCCGAGGCGCCGATCGTCGGCACGGGCATGGAAGGGCCGGTGGCGATCAACAGTGGACACGTGGCCGTGGCCGAAGCGGCGGGCGAGGTGATCAGCGTCACCGGCGACCGGATCCTGGTGCGCGAGGTGGGCGGCGGAATCCGGGTGTACAACCTGACGAAGTTCATGCGCTCCAACGCCTCGACGACGATCGACCAGCGGCCGATCGTCCATCAGGGCGATCTGGTGCAGGCCGGCGACGTCCTCGCGGACTCGTCGTCGACCGAGAAGGGCGAGCTCGCGCTCGGCCAGAACGTCCGGGTGGCCTTCCTGAGCTGGGAGGGCGGCAACTACGAGGACGCGATCCTGATCAGCGAGGACGTCGTCCGCCAGGACAAGTTCACCTCGATCCACGTCGAGAAGCACGAGATCGAGGCGCGCGACACGAAGCTCGGCCCCGAGGAGATCACGCGCGACATCCCGAACGTCGGCGACGAGGCGCTCAAGGATCTCGACGAAGAGGGCGTGATCCGCGTCGGCGCCGAGGTGCAGCCGGGCGACATTCTGGTGGGCAAGATCACGCCGAAGGGCGAGACGGATCTGACGCCCGAGGAGAAGCTGTTGCGGGCGATCTTCGGCGAGAAGGCGCGCGAGGTGAAGGATTCCAGCTTGCGCCTGCCCCACGGCGAGCGCGGCAAGGTCGTCAGCATTCGCAGCTTCGATCGCGATGATGCGATCGAGCTCTCGGCCGGCGTCGAGCGCCTGGTCCGCGTCAGCGTCGCGCAGCGCCGCAAGGTGAACGAGGGCGACAAGATGGCCGGGCGGCACGGCAACAAGGGTGTGATCAGCCAGGTCGTGCCGCTCGAGGACATGCCGTTCCTCGAGGACGGCACGCCGATCGAGATCATGCTCAACCCGCTCGGCGTGCCGGGCCGGATGAACATCGGCCAGATCCTTGAGACGCACCTTGGCTGGGCCGCCGACCGGCTGGGCTTCAGCGTGATGACCTCCGTGTTCGACGGCGCGCGCGAGAGCGACATCGCCGCCGAGCTGGCGCGCGCGTGGCTGATCGACACCGCGTGGCGCGAGGTCACCGACCGGGCGTTCGCATGGCTGGATGAACAGGATCAGTCGAACGCCTCGTTCGCCGACGACGACGAGGTGCGCGCGCTCTTCCTCGATTCGTGGCTGCCCGAGGGCGATCGCGAGCGGCTCTGGAGCGACGAGGGCTATGCGCGGCGCGCGGCGCTGGCGCAGTGGCTCGTGTCCGAGGGGTATGATCCCACGTCGATGTTGCGCTTCGAGGACGACGCCGAGCAGGGGGATCTGCGGGAAGCTGCCAACCACGCCGCCATCGACGCCTGCCTGCGGTTGTGGGTCGTGCGCACGCTGGCCGAGCGGGACGAGAAGCCGTCGTTCGACGTGGCGAAGGCCGGCGGTGAAAAGCTGCTGGCGGAAGTGCGCGCCGTGGCGACGCGCCTGCACCTGCCGCTGCCGATCGCGGGCAAGCAGCGCCTGTACGACGGCAAGTCCGGCGAGCCGTACGACGAGGCGGTGACGGTGGGCATCATCTACATGATGAAGCTCGCCCACCTCGTCGAGGACAAGGTCCATGCTCGATCGACCGGCCCGTACTCGCTCGTGACGCAGCAGCCGCTCGGCGGCAAGGCGCAGTTCGGCGGCCAGCGCTTCGGCGAGATGGAGGTCTGGGCGCTCGAAGCGTACGGCGCGGCGCACACGCTGCAGGAGATGCTCACGATCAAGTCGGACGACGTGACCGGCCGGGTCAAGACGTACGAGGCGATCGTCAAGGGCGAGGAGATCCAGGACCCGGGTGCGCCGGAGAGCTTCCGCGTGCTCGTGAAGGAGCTCCAGAGCCTCGGACTTTCGGTCAAGGTGCTGGACTCGGAGGGTGACGAGATCTCCCTCGGCCGCGAGCACGAGGACGATCGAGGCCCGCGCCTCGGCCTCGGCCTGCGTCTGCCCCCGAACCGCCGCGCGGCCGACGTGGGCGAGGACTGAGCAACGCGCTCGTCGCCGTTCCTGCGGGACGCGACGAGCGTGGTGCGCATTTCTTGACGCGGAGCGTGCCCTGCAGTATTCTTTCCCTTCGTGCCTGCGAACGGCACCCGACGCTCAGCGGAGACTCCAGTGCCGACGATCAATCAGTTGGTCCGCAAGGGCCGCACGAAGCAAGTGAAGAAGACGAAGGCGCCGGCGCTGCGGTTTGCGTTCAACACGTTCCGGCGTCGCTTGGTCGACACCGGCGGCGCGCCGCAGAAGCGGGGCGTGTGCACGATCGTCCGCACGCAGACGCCCAAGAAGCCGAATTCCGCGCTGCGGAAGGTGGCGCGTGTTCGACTTTCGAACGGGATGGAGGTCACGGCCTACATCCCGGGTGAAGGACACAACCTGCAGGAGCACTCGACCGTCCTGATTCGCGGCGGTCGTGTGAAGGACCTTCCCGGTGTGCGCTATCACATCGTCCGCGGCGCACTGGACGCCAACGGCGTCGACAAGCGGCGGCGCGGACGGTCGAAGTACGGTGCCAAGCGGCCCAAGGCCAAGAAGTAGTCCGAGCCGCTGTGGTGATTCCATCACCGCACCAGGTGGGGTGCTGTTCGTGGCTTCCCAAACCGGTGTGGCCCTCTGAAAAGAGGGTGCATCCGCGTCAGATCCCGAGCGTCGCACGGTTCCCTCCCGGAGGGACGATCGGCGGCCAACACTCGGGATCTTTCTCTGTCCGGTGACCGTGATCGAGACGGGCCCCGATCGGTGGGGCGGTGAGTAAGGAGACCCTTCAGACATGCCTCGACGAACACGACCGCCCAAGCGCGAGACCCCGCCCGATGCACGGTACGACAACCGTCTGGTCGGCGCGTTCATCAATCGGCTGATGGTCGGCGGCAAGAAGTCGACCGCCGAGCGGATCATGTATGACGCGTTCGACACGATCGAGCAGCGGTTGAAGCGCCCGGCCGTCGAGGTGTTCGAGCAGGCGATGCGCAACGTCATGCCGCTCGTCGAGGTCAAGCCGCGGCGCGTTGGCGGGTCGACGTATCAGGTGCCGGTCGAGGTTCGGCCGGATCGACGCGTCGCGCTCGGGATGCGCTGGATCATCGGCGTGTCGCGCAAGCGCAGCGGCAAGGGGATGAGCAGCAAGCTCGCCGGGGAGTTGATGGACGCGGCCAACGGGCAGGGGGCGACCGTGCGCAAGCGCGAAGAGACCCACCGCATGGCCGATGCGAACAAGGCGTTTGCGCATTACCGTTGGTAGTTCGCCCGATGGAACGCAGATCGGCGCGCCGGCTCATCGGCGCGCATGGGAGCTTGAGTGATGGCTGACGAGAACCTATCGCGAACCCGCAACATCGGGATCATCGCACACATCGACGCCGGCAAGACCACGACGTCGGAGCGCATCCTGTACTACACCGGCCGGACCTACAAGATCGGCGAGGTGCACGACGGGACCGCGACGATGGACTGGATGGCTCAGGAGCGCGAGCGCGGTATCACGATCACCGCGGCGGCGACGACGGCCGAGTGGGAAGGGCACAAGATCAACCTGATCGACACGCCGGGCCACATCGACTTCACGGTCGAGGTCCAGCGCAGCCTGCGCGTCCTCGACGGAGGCGTGGTCGTCTTCGATGCCGTCGCCGGTGTCGAGCCGCAGTCGGAGACGGTGTGGCGGCAGGCGGACAAGTACGAAGTGCCGCGCATCTGCTTCGTGAACAAGATGGACCGCACCGGCGCCGACATGGACCGGACCGTTCAGATGATCATTGATCGCCTCGGCGCCAAGCCGGTGCGGATCCAGATGCCGATCGGCATCGAAGCGGACTACATCGGCCTCGTCGATCTGGTCGAGATGCGGCAGTGGGTCTGGACGGACGAGGATCTGGGTGCGAAGCCCGAGATCGGCGATGTCGAGCCGCGGTTGCTCGCCGAGGCCGAGGCGCAGCGCGAGAAGCTCGTCGAAGGGGTCGCCGAGTTCGACGACGAGCTGATGATGATGTTCCTGGACGGCCAGCACCCCGACGCGCCGACGCTCAAGCGGGCGATCCGCCGTGCGACGCTGGCGAACGCGGTCGTGCCGGTCCTGTGCGGTACGGCGCTCCGGAACAAGGGCGTCCAGCCGCTGCTCGATGCGGTGATCGACTACCTGCCGAGTCCGGTCGACGTGCCGCCGGTGACGGGGACCGAGCCGGGCGAAGGTGTCGAGCTCGTGCGCAATCCGGACAAGAACGAGCCGTTCTGCGCGCTCGTGTTCAAGATCGTCACGGATCCGTTCGTCGGCAAGCTGGCGTTCATCCGGGTGTACAGCGGCGCGGTGAACACGGGCGACAAGATCCTGAACGTTTCGCGCAACCGCACGGAGCGGCTTGGGCGGCTCGTGCTCATGCATGCGAACTCGCGCGAAGAGATCAAGGGCGTGACGGCCGGCGACATCGCGGCGATCATCGGCCCCAAGGATCTGACGACGGGCGACACGCTGTGTGACCCGGACAAGCCGATCATGCTCGAACCGATCGAGTTCCCGGATCCGGTCATCCATGTGGCCATCGAGCCGAAGTCGAAGGCCGACAACGACAAGATGATCGAGGCGATGGCGCGCCTGGCCGAGGAAGACCCGACGTTCCAGATCCGCAACGATCAGGAGACCGGGCAGACGCTCATCTACGGGATGGGCGAGCTGCACCTCGAGGTGATCGTCGACCGGATGCGCCGCGAGTTCCGCGTCCAGGCCAACGTGGGCCGGCCGCAGGTGGCCTATCGCGAGACGATCACGCAGCCGGCGCTGAAGGTCGAGGGGCGGTTCGTCCGCCAGACCGGCGGTCGCGGGCAGTACGGCCACGTGATCATCGACATGACGCCCAACGCGCCGGGCGGCGGGATCACGTTCGAGAATGCGACGGTCGGCGTGAACATTCCACGGGAGTACATCGCGCCCATCGAGGCGGGGACGCGCGAGGCGCTGAAGACGGGCCTGTTGTCCGGCTTCGCCGTCGTGGACGTCCATGTCGCACTGAAGGACGGCTCGTATCATGATGTCGACTCGAGCGAGGCGGCGTTCAAGGTCGCGGCCAGCCTCGCGGTGAAGGAAGCGTTGCAGAAGGGCAAGTCGATCCTGCTCGAGCCGGTGATGAAGGTCGAGGCCGTCGTGCCGGAAGAGTACACCGGGGACGTCATGGGCGACCTCAACAGCCGCCGCGGTCAGATCGACGCGATGGACCCGCGCGCCGGCGGCGTGACGAGCATCCGCGCGTTCCTGCCGCTGGCCGAGATGTTCGGCTATGCATCGGACCTGCGGTCGATGACCCAGGGCCGGGGTACGTTCACGATGGAGTTCGCCCGCTACGAGCGGGTGCCGGAGAAGGTCAGTCAAGCCGTGGCCGCCGAGAGGGCCAAGGCCTAACCGTTCCAGACACAGCCTAACAGTTCCAGACATAGTGAGCGAGGAGAGAGGGAAATGGGCAAGGCAACGTTCGTACGCAACAAGCCGCACGTGAACGTCGGGACGATCGGGCACGTGGACCACGGGAAGACGACGTTGACGGCGGCGATCACGAAGGCGCTGTCGAAGAAGGG
>Ga0138256_10003865_pt1 | contig 15892 bp, 10 predicted proteins | sample KNB2016incub_MG_FD_105486 | JGI IMG/M metagenome (GOLD analysis project Ga0138256, IMG submission 105486) | Active sludge microbial communities from wastewater in Klosterneuburg, Austria - KNB2014incub_MG | ecosystem: Engineered > WWTP > Activated sludge > Unclassified | place: Austria... | reverse complement strand
GCCCCCAGCCAGTTCGAAGTGGCGGCAGTTTTCCCCGGTGACGATGGCAAACCTCGTGAAATTCTTGCTGTCATCGATAAAAGTGGGATGTTTGTCATCTCAAATGTCCCCGAAGTGCCGTACGATCTTCGTTTCGTCGAATTTTACGGGGCAGGAACGTTGCCGCCTCGCTACATCATGAATGCGCCACGCAACATCGACCTCGGTCGCGTCTATGTGGGACGCCCCGATGCCGAGCTCGTCGAAACGAACCCCTCGGAAATCGCGCTCACGGCGACCGGCCTTGAACCTTGGTCGGATGGCGACACCCTCGAGCTATTTTCTCTCGGCTCGGGATCCGCCGGACCCCTCGTCCCTACAGGCGGAACGTATCCTGCAGCGGGTGCTACGTCGCTCAGTGATTATCGCGTCGATACTTCACGGCTATTGAACGCCACGCTCGTCAATGGCGGCAAGGGAGATACGGCCGTCATCACGCAACTTGCCGGAACTGCACACCCCACGGCACCCTATCATTCTGTTCGCAAAGTATTCGAAGCGCCTTCGTTCACCCAAACCGACGGAACACTCGCGAACGTCTCCGGTGCATTTTCCGATGTTATCCAAGAGCAGTTACCGATCGACATCTCGGCGTCGGAATTCAATGCATTTGCAGGCGCCGTCCATAAAGCGGCCACTGTTTCCGGGAAAAACATTCGCATCATTGCCGAACCCGGCGGCGAGCGTGCGACGACATCCATGACGCCAACGCTTCTGCTTTGCGAAGCATTGCCGAGCGCCACGCTGCCAGCGAGTTTTTCCTACGGCAATCCTTTTCCACCTGCGTGGGCCGAGGTCGTATCCGCAGACGTTTCATTTGTTATGACACACACGGCGCCCACGGGCATCTCGAAATCCACCGCCGTGACGATCGGTCAGAGCGGCCCTGTGGGGTCATTCGCAACGCCTGTCGTGCCGCTCATCGGACCGCCGCTCGACATCAAAATCAATGACATGCCTGCTCACGATACGCTCACCGGAATTGGTTTTTCTCCAACGATCACGTTCTCGCCGCCGTCCGTCGGCACTCCGGCTGCGTATATCGTCGCCATTCGCAGGCTCGATCCCGGCGGCAGTACGACCCGCACCATGGCCATCTTCTCGACCACGGAGCCGATGCTCCGCATTCCCGAGGGACTGCTCGATTTTGGCTACTATTATTATTTTCGTATTTCTGTGCGCGCGAATTTCGATATCGCACAGCCCTTCAAAAGCAGCACAACGAATGCCTATGCCTCGGCGCTCACCGGCGTGCTGACACCTTGACCGAGGTCCTTTTACATGGCAACCATTCTCGTTACAGGCGGCGCCGGCTACATCGGTTCACACGTTGCTCTCGCGCTTCAAGAGCGTGGACACGACCCCATCATTCTCGACAATCTGAGCCGCGGGCATCGCGGCGTCGTCGAACGCGCCATGGGCAAACCGATCATCGTGGCAGATACGCGCGACGCTATGGCACTCGGCGAAGTATTTGCCAAACAGCACATCGACGCCGTCATGCATTTTGCGGCGTTCATTGAAGTGGGCGAGTCCGTCACGAATCCGCTCAGCTTTTACGACAACAACGTCCACGGCACCGTCACGCTGCTCAGGGCCATGCATACGGCTGGCATTCGCCATTTCGTCTTTTCATCCACGTGCGCCACGTACGGCGCGCCCCAGACCGTCCCCATTCCCGAGGATCATCCGCAACATCCTTTGAGTCCCTACGGTCAAACCAAATTGGTCGTGGAACGATTGCTCGCCGATTGCGAGCGAGCGTTTGCCCTCCGCTCTGTCATTTTCCGGTACTTCAACGCGGCCGGCGCTCATCCAAATGGCCGTCTCGGCGAAGACCACCATCCTGAGACGCACCTGATTCCGCTCGTGCTCGATGCCGCAATGGGCAAACGTCACAGTATTTCGATTTTTGGCGAGGATTACGACACCCCCGATGGCACGTGCATTCGCGATTATATCCACGTCTCGGATCTCGCCGATGCCCACGTGCTGGGGGTTGAATACTTGCTCGCTGGTAATGCCTCCACCGCCGTGAATCTCGGCAATGGTCGCGGGTATTCCGTGAAGGACGTCATTGCGACGGCCGAGCGCGTCACGGGCACACGCATTCGCGTCGAAAGAGCGGCCCGCCGGCCCGGGGATCCGCCAATGCTCGTGGGATCGAGCGACCGCGCAAAACAACTTTTGCGTTGGTCCCCTCGATTTCCTGAGCTCGAAACGATCATTGCGCACGCATGGGCCTTTCACCGCACGAAGTCTCAATAAAGGCGCTCACGTCTCGCCCGTTGCTGCAGGTCCGCCAGTCGAAGCGTTTTTTTCGCTCTTGTATTGCAAGTCGGCGAGAACTTGCTTTTCGTCGTAACGCGAAAACAGCAAGAATCCGAGAAAGCAGAAGGCAAACGCTGCGACTGCACTGAGACTTACTCCATTTGGATTTTGCACGTCCTTGCCCAGGAGCAAGAATGATGGAAAGAGGATGTTTGCCAATGCAATACCCAAATTCATCATGAATGTCCTCGCTCCAAAGAAAATGCCCGCCTTGTGGCTTCCCGATTGACGTCCATCGGCCTCCGCAACATCGGCAATGACGACATTCGGTAAAATGCCCAAAATGGCTGCCGGAATAGCTGCGGCCACAGCCACGAGATACGCATACATCATCTTGGGCAAAGGCGCGACACCCATGCCCGCGATGAGAATGAACACGAACGAAAACATGGCAAAACCCACGAGCATCACGCGCTTTTTCCCCCATCGCTTGGTTGCGATGTTCACGGGGAGATAACATAAGAAACTCATGAGAAACATCACGGTCATGATGGGCGACACGAGCGCCTTGTCTTCTTGAATGTCGTCCTTCGGATGAAGGAGCGTCGTAAAATAATACACCATGCCCATTTGCACGAACGTCAATGCAACCCAATACGTCAAATCCGCCAGCACGAATCGCACGAAATTGCGATTGCCGAAGGCCGCCTTCATGGCGTCCCGCACGTTGTCATTCGACGTGCGCATCTCAGAATAATCACGTTCCCGAACGAATAGCACGGGCACGAGCATGCACACGAGCGCCACGCTGGAATACGTCACCATGACGACTTGAAAGGCACGCACGGGGCTGAGCCCCGAACTTCGCTCGACCATCGGCTGGATGGCGAACACGCCTTGGCCCAGGGCAAACCCTATGGCCCACGTCACGGAGACGGCGGTGCTCAATGACAGTTTATCTTCGAGCGTGTGCCCGTAGTCACTGATCAATGCCGTATATGGCGTCGTATAACACACAAAAAAGAAGTAAAAGGCGACCAATACAACGCCGAGCCAAACGGCATTCCACCCGCTTTCGCCGGGAACAATGGGCCAAAAGGCCAGCACGGACAACAGCGCAACCGGCAGCGCCGAAAGGGCCATGAAAAACGTGCGTCGCCCGAGGCGAGACGTGTTTCGATCCGACCAATTGGCAATCAACGGGTTCGTGACCGCGTCGAATGCGCGCGCAACCGCCGTGATCACGCCAAGCGCCGTCAAAATGCCAAAGATGCGGCCCGCGTAAATATACGTCGGAAATAGAGCCACTTTCCCCGACTCCGGTGGCATGTAAAAGTAGTTCATCAAGTTGAATACACCAAACGAACTCAGAGACCACCCGAATTGTCCCATCGCAAAGAGCACAAGCTTCGACAGCGGAAGTTTTGCCACATTTGACATGCTCGATGTTCCTCACTTTTCCACGGAAAAAACCTGCGGCGAATTCGCGTCGACCACGACCATGTTCTCGCGGCCAAAATGAGATTTAGCAAAAACGAAGATGCCATTGATTCGAATGCCGCTCCGTCCCCTCGGTACTCGAAATACTACCTGCCCTTTGCCACGCGCCAGCGTCGAGCGACGCACGGTAATGCTCTCGTCCCGCTCCCGCGTCCATTCTGCGATATCGGATCCGGGAAACAAATGGCTCTCCGACCCCAAGAGCGCCACGTCACCCGCGGGCTCCTCGAGAAAACACATCGACGCATGCGACTTCAGCGTCAAGCTTTCACCGCCTGCATGAAATCGACCTCGACCACGCGTGTCGCGTGAAAAACAGCTCGTCCCAAGCGTCGTTGTGAATTCATCATTCGACAGATTGGCGTATGCGAGGTATTCGAGGGTCCCGATTTGAAATCGAATTTCGTAGCAGCCGCCCACTTCGCCGAACGTGGGAGCTTTTCCCGCGAGCGTGACGCGCACATTGCGCTTTTCTCGGAGCGGAAACGACGACAAGTACAGGGACATCACTTCATCCGAATACTCGTTGATGTCGTCGGATGTGAACACGAGCCGTCCAAAGATGTTGTTCAAAAGAAACAGCGTGTACTTTTCCGCGTCGGTGAGCGGAATGCGTTTGCCCCAGCGAAGCTCTTGCAGCGCGACGACCGGATCGAATCGTTGGCCGTCAAAGGACAAACGCCGCAAGAAGAAGACGTCCGGATCATTGGAAAACGCTCGTCCCGATAGATGCCTGCGACCCATCGCATTCTCGAGCGCCGTCACGGTGGAAATGGTCTCGCGTATTCCAAGACCTCGCGTCAAGGTATTGGCCCATTCATGACCCACGTCAGGCCCGATACGACAAACTTCCACCCGACCAATCGCCGGTCCGAGCGGAACTCCACATCCGAGAATGAGTTTGTCACCGGCAAGCCGCCGCAAAAAGTCCATCGCGTCGACCATTTTTCGACCACGTGTTCGGCCACCTCCAGGAGCCAAACATGCTCCGTACAAGAAGTCAAGTTTTACTAAATCAAACTTCCATTCGTGCAAGATACTATGAAATACCGTGGTCAAGTAATCGCGAAACCCGGGGTCGTACAAATCGAGCGCATAGAAGTCGCCGCTCCAAAGATTCGAGTTTCCTGCTGGAACAGGGTTTCCTGCCGCGTCCCGCAAGAACCATTCCGGATGCTCCGAAATGACCAACGACTTTCGCTCGGCCACGAATGGCGCAAGCCACAACCCCGCCCGATATCCCGCCTCGTGAATCCGATCCGCAAGCGCACGCATCCCTTGGGGAAACTTCTCGTTCACGTGCAGCCAGTCCCCGACGGCGCTCTGCCACCCGTCGTCGATTTGAAAAATGTCAATGGGAACTTTCCGCGCGCCGAATGCTTCCAGATTGTCGAGAACGATCTGTTGCGTAATATTCGTGTAATGCTGGTACCACGTGGTGTAACCCGTCCACGGTGCCGCCGAACGAGGCTCGAGTCCCGAAACGTCGTGGCAACGCGCCAAGTAATTCGAAAATACCGCATCCTCGTCACCCGTCTCCACGTGAAGGTCAAACGCTTTCCATTCGTCCCCTCGGCCAAGCGTCAGTCCGTCACAATCCTTCTGCACGACGACACGCCGATCATCCGGAAAGACTCGAAAAACGGTAAATCCTTCTGCCTCCGACAAGGAACCGAAAAACTCAATCTGCCCATGTTCCTCACGACAAATGTAAAAGTAGGTAAAACCATGCAGATGACTTCCCGCCGCTTGAACGACATCGTAGTCACCGTAACGGTTCGTCCTAAATATACGTTCGAGGATCGGACGGAAGAGCGGCGGAAACGGGTGGATTCGTTCCTCGGCGGAGAACTCACGCGAGTCGGTCCACGACTGGTAGCCATTCAAGAGAAACCGTTCATTTCGTCGAAACGAACGCTCAAAAAACAACGCAAACGCATCGATGTCGACGTCTTCGAGAGCATGTACGTGCAGCGTCAACCGTTGCGGCGACCTGCTCGTCGATACACGAATACGTCCGTCATCCGCAGTGCCGCCTTGCGACAAGTCCACGCCAAGCGAATGTGCGTCATGACGACAACGATACCGAATCTCTCCGCGCGCGCTCTCGATTCCCACGGCTTTCCCATCCATCAACGCTCAGGCGTTCGTCCCAGGCCCCGAGCAATCGTTTGAAAAACCGCCACCGCAGGCGTTTCCTCTCGACGCTTCTCCGCATCACCGTAATCGACTCGGTAAAGCCCAAAGCGCGGCTCGTGCCCTTCCGCCCATTCAAAGTTATCGAGCAGCGACCAATGAAAATAACCTCGGACGTCCACACCGTCGCGCGCGGCCCGCACGAGCGCCTCGAAGTGCGAACGCAAGAACTCGGATCGTTTGTCACCGCGATGGTCCGCAATTCCGTTTTCAGTCACGTAAATTGGTAACCCAAGCGCACCGTACCGCCGGAGCACTCGATACATGCCCTCGGGATAGATGTCCCAGCCGAGATCACTCGTGGGACGATCGGCAGGTACGTATTGCTCTGACAAAGATGGATCCGACAAATTCACCCGAATATGATCTCGTCCGTAATAGTTGAGCCCCAACCAATCGAGCGAGCCCTTCAAATTGGGCGCGGGTTCGTCGATGTCAACGATTCCCGGAATCGCAAGCGTGATGCGCCCGTGAACAAGAGCGTCCACGATGGCCTGATTAAAGAGCTGATCGGTCAATCCCGCCGCCAATCGATCGAAAGGATGGCGCGTGGCGGGCTGAAACACGCGCACATGGTGCGCCAAACCGATACGTGTAGAAAAACCATCTCCATCGGCATCCACCGTGTCGTGCTCGCGCAACGCCTCGACCATGCGCCCGTGAGCACGCAACAAACGCGCAAGCCCTTGCACGCAAAGGCGTTGATCCTTCAATCCCGGTGGAAAAACACCTTTCAAGTACGACATCGCCATGAGCACATTGGGTTCGTTGATCGTGCACCAAAAATCCACCGCGCTACCAAGTTTTTTCGCCACGCGCTCGGTGAATGCCACGAGCAAATCAACCGTCCGATCGTTCATCCAGCCGCCTTGCGTCGCCACCCATCGGGGCAACGTGAAGTGATGCAGCGTGACCAAAGGCTCGATACCAGCATTGCGAAGAGCATGGGCCCACGACAAATATCGCTCAGCCGCCTCGTCGTTCCATGCTCCCTCCGACGGCTCGAGCCGGCTCCATTCCACGCTGAACCGATATGCATTCGCACCGAGGCGTCGCATCAATTGCAAATCCTCGCTGAATCGATTCCATGAATCGCAGGCGGCACCCGATACCGTACGATCCTTGACATGCGGGCTGCCATCTGCATGAAAACCGCGTTCCCAGTCTGTCCAGTCGTTATCGAGTCCTCCTTCGATTTGATGCGCTGCCGTCGCCGTACCAAGGAAAAACCCGGGCGGAAGCGATGAACGCAGATTGTCGAGCGCATCGGGAGCTCCGAGTATGCACGGCGGCGGATGAGGGTCTTTGGTGAGTGCGTCGAATGCGGCAGATGCAAGGCGAACGATGTTCATGGGACAGGCTCCAGGATGCTATGAAGTCACGACACTTGACAAGAGATTTTTTGCCCGCTGCGAATCATTGGCCAAGCTCGCACGCGCCTTGGCCCCCCTTGGTGACGAACAATCCTGGTGCGCGACCAAATGTCTCGACGAACGTTGCGCCAAGCTCGCTCTCGACACGCCCAAGATCCGAGGTCTCGACGAGACACACCATTGATCCGCCAAACCCACCCCCCGTCATACGCGCACCCCACACGCCCTCCTGTCGAATCGCCGCATCGACGAGCCAATCGAGTTCGGGACAACTGACTTCGTAATCGTGCTGCAGCGACCGATGCGATTCGACGAGAAGCTGCCCAATCGCATCGAATCGACGTTGCTCAAAACATTCTGCAGTTTTCCGCACGCGATCATTCTCGCTGATGACATGCCGAGCACGACGAAGAATGGATGCTGGAAGAAGATGACCGTGCAGCTCGATATCGCCAAGTGAAACATCACGAAGCGCCTGGATATCAGGTAAAACGCCGCGCAAAATGGCGACCGCTCGTTCACATTCTGCCCGCCGGAAATTGTATGCCGACGTCGCGAGCGAATGCTTGACCTTCGTGTCCACGACGAGAAATGCGATCGATTCTTGCGGCAGCGGCACATCACACACGTCGAGCGACCGGCAATCGATGAGCAGGGCACAGTGCTCTCGAGCGCGCGCGGATGCCAGTTGATCCATGATGCCACATTGCGTGCCCACCCAGCGATGCTCGGCTGTTTGTCCGGCACGAGCCAATGCGATGAGATCGACAGGCAAACCCGCGAGCGCCAGGAGGGCAAACCCCACGCTCACCTCGAGCGCCGCGGATGATGACAAACCTGCACCCATGGGTAAATCGCTCGCAAGGAGTAGGTCTGCTCCTCCAATCTGGTAGCCTGCCGCGATCAGTGACTGCGCAACCCCTTCGACGTAATCGACCCACGAGCCGGTTCTTCTGAGACCATTTGTATTCAAATCAATTTTGATTTCCGTGGCCTCGCCCAATTGTCGGCTCGTGACGCAAAGGATCCGATCGGGCCGTGGCGTCCCGAGCACGGTAATGCCCATTTCGAGCGCCATGGGCAGGACGAATCCGTCATTGTAATCGGTGTGTTCGCCGATGACGTTGACGCGACCAGGCGCAAAAAAAGCGCGCGGTTGTCCAAATTCCGAGCGGAAGAAGGGCCGCAATTCGGACGGATGAATCATGGTTTGTCCGATGGAATGTAAATGGGTTTGGACTTGTGCAAATTGAAGTCGGCTCCGACCACGGTCACCCACGAAAATGCGTATTGCCACATGGGGTCGACGAGCAGCGTGCCGAACTGCGCCGCGGCAAACGGGGACATCCTTTGCCCCAGCAATTTCTTGGGCAAACGGCCAAAGACAACCCCCACGAGGGAAAACTGATCGAGCCCTGTGCCGAAGACGCGATTGTATCTTCCAGAAACACCAATGAGTAATTCACCGGGCGAAGCCATGGGAACCGCATACGCGACCAGCAATTCATGGGTTTGGCTCACGTCCTGCAGCTTGCGCAGCGTGAACGTGAAGCTATCATGATAGACTGCTCGGTAGCTCGCTCCAGGAGCCCGATAGAAATTGAAATCAGCCGTGAAATTGTATTGAAACACGATGGGGCCGGCCTTCCCTTGCAGTGTGGGCATCACACGAAGACGTGTGCCGCCGATGTTGATAGGGTCCTGGAAATTGGCGACATTGTTTACGCCGTCATCGCCCGACCAATCAATCGCCGCCGCATTTCCCCGTTCAATCTGCCCCGCCGCGAGCCGCTCGTGCCCAAGCGGGGTCAGTACACGCAAACCTCCGTTGAATGGACTATAAATGAAGTTGTCGTACGCGGCCTCCATTCTAAACTTGAAAAAAGCAATCGGCGTGATTTCAATGAACGGTCCAAACGTATTGTTCACGTAACCGTACATGTCACGAACGCCGACCGTCACGTTCGTCGAATCCCACAAGACGCCGTTTTTCTTGACGAGCGGCACCTTGTATCCCAACGTGGCCCCCCAAGCGGATCGTGTATAATGCATTCCCCACGGAACCCAGATGAGCGACAAGTCGACCGACCGATGTCGAGACGCCGGCGCATCGACATCGCCAGCCGGCGCCGCCGACCCTTGGGTTGATTTCTCTTGCGCCGTCACGCGTTCTGGGCATGCGCCCGACACGATGGTTGCCAAAGTCAAAGAAAAAAGAATTCTCTTCATGTCCGCATCGCCCGGGCACGCTTCACGCGCGCGCCCGTCCTCGTCGTGTCGAAAAATCGCTTCACCAGCAACCGTCTATATATCTGCCACGTTCTGCATGCAATCCTCACGATACGACGCGGTGCATGCGAAGCGCTAGAAGGCTAGTGTCAAACGTCGCGAGCGACCGAAAGCTAGGGCGATGTCTACCGACGATTTCGGCCACGCGGCAGTTTGACAAAAAACCCCTAGACGCTTTGCCCGCACCGGTTGCACACGTCGTGAGATTCTCGTGCGCTGCGACGGCGCGCGGTTCATCATTCGAATTTCCGGAGGCTAACATGATACGAGCTCGAACTTTCTTCACCGCGTTTGCAATTTGCTCGATGCTCTGGTCGGCAGGTTGCAGCGAGACAAACGGCGGCATCCAGCCCGATCCCAATACCAATCCGAACGATGGACCTCCGCCGGGGAATCCAGACGGGAAATGCACAATTCCGGCAGAAGCGCAAGCCGAAGATACGTCGACTCCCGACCGTGTCGTCGGTACGGGCACGCCTGAAAGTTGCACCGGAGACGCATTCGTCGTAGCCGTCGCGAAAGGGGGCGTGATTACGTTCAATTGCGGTCCGGATCCGGTTCTCATCAAGCTCGATCGCACGGCAAAGATTTTCAATGACACCGGCCCGAAAATCGTCATCGACGGCGGCAACAAAGTCACACTGAGCGGCTCGGGTAACGTCCGCATTCTGTATCAAAACACATGCGACCAGGATCAAGTCTGGACGACGCCCATGTGCCAGAATCAAGATCACCCGGCGCTCACCGTCCAAAACCTCACGTTTGTCGACGGAAACGCCTCGGGGCTCGAGCCCGATGGCGGTGGAGCCATTTTCGTGCGCGGCGGTCGATTCAAAGTCGTCAACAGCCGATTCTTTCATAACGTCTGTGACGATGTCGGGCCCGACGTCGGAGGAGGAGCGATACGCGTTCTCAGTCAATACGATGGTTTGCCCGTGTACGTCGTGAACAGCACATTCGGTGGAAGTGACGCACTCGGGAATGCATGCTCGAATGGCGCGTCACTCAGCAGCATCGGCGTTTCGTATTCGGTCCTCAATAGCGCATTCAGCTTCGAGCGCGCGATAGGCAACGGAGCAAACCCGGCCAAACCTGGAACACCTGGCGGAGGCAATGGAGGCGCCATTTATAACGACGGCAACACCTTCCATCTTTCGCTTTGTGGCACGAGCATTACGGATAGCACGGCGAATGAAGGAGGTGGCGCCATTTTCTTCGTGAGCAATGATCTCACCGGAACACTGACCATCGACGAATCCGTATTGCAGCGCAACAAGAGCCTCGGATTCGAAACAAACGGCTATCCTGGCATTTTCGTCCTTGCCAAAGGCGACCCCCAGGTAACAAACTCGATCATCGAGTAATGGTTTCGGACTAACGGACAGATCGTCCGTCGCGGCTTGCCGTACTGCGGCGACTGCGCATGCGTCTTGCCACGACATACGCCATTTCAAGCGCCTGCGCATGATTCAAACGTGGATCGCAACGCGTTTCGTAGGCGCGTGACAAATCGTTTTCCTTCACTCCGCCTCCAATACATTCGGTCACGTCGTCGCCGGACAATTCCAGATGCACGCCGCCGAGCGTGGTTCCAGACGCCGCGTGCGCCTCGAACGTCTCGTCGATTTCGCTTGCAATCGCCTCGAAGGAGCGCGTCTTTTTCCCGTCTGCCACCGTAACCGTATTTCCATGCATGGGATCGCAAACCCAGAGCACCCGACGATCCGCTCGTCGTACAGCGTCGAGGAGTGGTGGCAAGGTTTTTCGCACCCGCGCTGCGCCCAACCGCGTGACGAGCACCAACCGACCAGACTCGTTGTCTGGATTGAGCACTTGACACAAACCGAGCACTTCGTCTGGTGTGGCGTCGGGACCGATTTTCACGCCAATCGGATTGCGTATGCCTCGAAAAAACTCAACGTGCGCGCCGTAAAGCGTACGTGTGCGCGCGCCAATCCAAGGCATGTGTGTCGTCAAGTCGTAGGTTCCGTTTCCGCCAGAAATCGTTCGCGTCTGCGCAGACTCGTAATGCAAGTGAAACCCTTCGTGACTCGTGTAAAACTCGACGCGCGACAATTCGCACACGGGATGTTCACCAAGCGCCTCCATGAATCGCAATGCATCCGCCAGCTCTTGCGTTGTCGTCAGATAACTTTCACGCAGTGGCGCGGGCAAACCGGCCCGGTCGAACAGGGACAAATCCCAGATCTCCGGATGGTGCAAGTCGGCAAATCCGCCGCCGGACAATGACCGAACGAAATTGAGCGTCATTCCTGCATGCTCGTAACATGCGAGCAAGAGACGAGGATCGGGCGTTCGCGCTTCGATCGTTCGCTCGGGCCGGTTTACGAGGTCGCCGAAGTAATTGGGGAGTGTCGCGCCTCCGTACGTCTCGGTCAAACTCGAGCGCGGCTTTCCATATTGACCCGCAATGCGACCCACGCGCACAACGGGCTTCTTGCCACCAAGCATCAGCACGAGCGACATTTTTAGCAAAATCGCGAGCATGCGTTCGATCGTTCCCGGATTGCATTGCTCCAGAGTTTCAGCGCAATCGCCCCCTTGAAGCAGGAAGCGTTCACCCCGCTGTGCCGACGCAATCAGATCCTTCAACCGATCGACTTCCCATGACGTCACGAGCGGCGGCAGATTCGCAATGCGCGAGGCGTAACGGTCGAGTTCGTCGAGGTCGACATACGGCATCGACTGAGCATTTGGAAAAGCTTTCCAAGAATTCGGGGTCCAATGTTGCACAAGACAAGCATAGCGCGCTGGGCCGCTTTGCCCAGCAAGCCAGCCCCAATTTCCATTTCAATCGACTTTCGCGGATATCTCGACAATGTCGGTTCGGCAAGCCCGAATCCATGGAACGGCTCCAGCACGCCTCAACGACAATGACCACTATCCTCTCCGGACGGTGGAGCGCACGAAAGCCCGATGCTCGCACAATCGAATGACAATTTCGTTCCGCCAATGCACAGGGCAATGACACTTCCATCGCACGAATCGATTCCCGCTGTATCCGGCGTGCACGCGCCGGTTGTCCTGACGCATCTTGCGCCAGAAGCTTCCGCGCTGCAATGCGCGTCCATCGCCGCACAATCGAATTCAGAAGCGAGCGCGCCATCGCACACGCGCACTCGCTGGCCATCGGGCGAGCACACGGCCTTTCCGGGTTCGTCGCAAGGGAACACCCCGTCCTCCGTGGCGCATTGCGCGTCGGCACCTTCCGCCCCCTCGGGACACGTCAGTCCGACGGTATTGCAATCCTTCGCCACGCGCAAGTTCGTCGCCGGATCGCAACGAACGTAGACGCCAGACGTACAACGAGGTGGCGGAGAACTGTCCTGACTGCATGCCGAAAGTGCACAACGTCCCTCGCCCGCAAGCCCCAATTCGCATTCACTGCCCGCACCATAATGAGCTGTCCGACACTGTTCGACGATTTCAGTCATGCAATCGAGCAGCATGCCATCTGCTTTGCACTGATCGCCAATCACGCCACTGCATTCTGAATCCAGATTGTCGATCGGGCGCACATACGCGCACGCGAGCGCCTCCGAGCACGCGGTAGCATGCGCAATGCATTCGAGCATGGCGGCCTGCGTCTCGAGCCCAAAACGCGTCGACGGCAGCGGGCCGGAAAGCCAAGAAAGGCAGGCGGAAAGCCGAGCCGGACTTGCCGGAATACCGATGGAACGCGCGATCGCCACCGACAACGTCGGACAATCACGGACGAACAAACACGCTCGAATGCCGTCGTCGACCGACAAATAGCCTGAATACGGAATTTTTGGCGGCGGAACCGTGAGACCGTCGAAAACGGTACATCCGTACGCGAAACAGCCGACGATCACGAGCGCTGCGACAAACCTGACGCATCGCCATGGCCGAATAACAACATTCGAAGGAATCATCGATAAGGGTTTTCTTGCAATTCGGTCGGACGCCGTTTGTCCACCTTTTGGCGCATCGGTGTACGGTGACGTTCCGACGTTGACGGTGGTCGAGCGGAACTATTGGCACTTGTCACGACCACGAAGTTGGGTGTCGCCCAAGAATCGGCTGGGTGTTTCGAATCGGCCGGTGCTGTCGCGACAGTTGCACGGATTTGCGCGGAATCGACCACGGCAGAAGGAGAATCCGACGCCGGCGGATGCGCTGCGCGGGCAAACGATTCCCGTGCGCTGTTTTGGGTAAACCAAAACAGCGCGCTTATCGTCATCACGCCTCCAAACGCAAACATGATGATAGCCGCGCTTCGACGCCGATTTTGCTTGACATACTCGCTCTTGCCCGGGTGCGTCTCGACGCCCGTGTTCGAGACACGAGACTTCGTCGAATGGGGTGATTCGACGGCCTGCCCCTCGAGGAACGCTCGAATCGCTCGACGTCGTCGCGAAAATTCGCCTTCGCCAAACCGCGCGACCAAGGCCGCAACATCCGCCCCTGGCGCAGGCGCGAGCGTTGCTTCGAGCGCATCGGAAAACGCGCGCGCCGATGAAAAACGCTCGTCTCGGTCACGACAAAGCGCTCGAGAAAGCACCGCGTCCAAGTCGGCTCCAACGTTCGGCAATACAGCGCTCACGGGGGGGAGTTCGTCCGCCAAAACACCGATCAAAATATCTACCTCGTCACGACCTTCAAAAAGCCGCTGTCCCGTGAGCGCTTCATAGAATACCGCACCGGCGGCAAACACGTCGGCCCGCCGATCCAATTCGCGACGCCGAAGCTGCTCGGGAGACATATACGCAATCGTCCCTCTCACGTCGCCGCTGTTCGTTTGGCACAATCGACTTGCTGCTCGCGCAATCCCAAAGTCAATGATGCGACTGCTTCCGTCCGTTCCCACGAGCACATTGTTGGGACTGACGTCACGATGGACGATCTCGAGCGGCTCACCGCGCAAATCCTTGGCATCATGCGCGGCGTGAAGGCCCGACAATACGTCGAGCATGATTCGACTCGCCATGGCTGGAGGTAGCCGTTCACCAGCATTGCGCACGGCTTTCAGGAGTGCTCCAAGGGACAACGATTCGATGTATGGCATGACGAGACAAACTTCGTGATCGTTTGTCGTCACGTCTTCCACGTGAACGACGTGCGGGTGTTGAACGGCCGCCCCGAGGCGCGCTTCCTCGCGAAGCATGTCACCGGATTTCGGGTCCTCCAAGAGCCACGGATGAATCCGTTTGATGACGACGAGCCGCTCGAAAAATGTGTCTTCACGCTTGCGCGCAAGGTACGTCGTGGCCATTCCTCCAGCCGCCAATTCGACCACGATCTCGTGAGAACCAATTCGTACCGGAGCTTCACGCATTCAAAAGCTCCCCGCGACGACGACCTGCATGGGCAAACCAGCCACCATTGGCAGCACCGAAACCGTCGCTTCCATCCTCGAATCATTCCACTTCCACACCGATATCAGCGCTCCCGTCACCAAAGCAGATCCAATCGCCCCCCCCAAAAGCACGTTCGTGCGTAGCTGTTTGTCTTTGCCCCTTTCCAGCTTGCCATTGCTCGGTGCAGCGATGAATTCATCGCGCGCCGTGAGCGTGTCCACGCCGGACCACAATGCGAGCGACACAGCTCCAACGGTGACTCCACCCGCCACGATTGCAGCGGGCCCCAGCCATCCATGCGTCCGGTTCACAGTAGGAATCGGATTCGGTCGCGCTGCTGAAGCCGAAATGGATTTCGGCACGACAGGGTCGATCTTTCTGCCTATCGAACTCGGTACAGACACGTCAGTTTCGATTCGTTTTGGTTCTTCCACGAGAACCACGGAGCGTACTTCACCTTCCTCCAATACTTCCGTACGACGAACCTTCGTGCCATTCATTTGTCCTTCTATAAGGTGTTTGCCAGGGTGAACATAGACGCTCCCAAAGTCGACCACTTCATCGTCGATGAGCACGATATCGATATCGGTCGCATGGACTTCAATACGACCGAGCTTCTTTCCAAGATGCTCGAGCGCTACGCTGGCAGCATCTCGATCCGGCGCGTCGGGAGGAGCCGATCGCAAGTATTTTGCGTAAGCGTTTGCCGCCCGTGCCGGTTCACCCGCACGTTCCCATGCGCGAGCGGCATTCCAAAGCGGTGCATGATGCGGTGCGGTGTGATACGCTTGCTCGAACGCTTTGGCGGCAAGCACAAAATCGCCGGATTCGTATGCCACCTCTCCTTGCTCGAACGAGCGCCGAGCGGCCTCCCGCTGCTCG
>Ga0138256_10003863_pt1 | contig 15894 bp, 13 predicted proteins | sample KNB2016incub_MG_FD_105486 | JGI IMG/M metagenome (GOLD analysis project Ga0138256, IMG submission 105486) | Active sludge microbial communities from wastewater in Klosterneuburg, Austria - KNB2014incub_MG | ecosystem: Engineered > WWTP > Activated sludge > Unclassified | place: Austria... | reverse complement strand
TGTGGAGAATCTTGCAACAAGATGTAGCCGAAGACTATGTCATTGCCACAGGTGTAACCACTTACATTCGTGATTTTGTGCGTTATTCTTTTGCCGAAGTCGGAATAGAATTGGCCTTCGAAGGAGAAAATGAAAATGAAACTGCCAAAGTAGTGGCTTGTAACCATCCTGAATATCAATTGCCGATAGGTACTGTAGTAGTACGAGTGGATCCTCAGTATTACCGACCTACAGAGGTGGATTTGTTGATTGGTGATCCAAGTAAATCTAAAAAATTGGGTTGGACACCTCAATATGACCTAGCTGGTTTAGTTAAAGAAATGGTGGCAAGCGATTTGGAAATTTTGAAGAGGGGTTAGGAAAAGTGTTAATTGGTTGCCCCCCCCCAGCCCCCTAAAGGGGGAGTTTGGTTGGAGTACTGAAAAAAAAAGTTATTAGGAAGGCGTTTAGGAATGGTGATAAGAAGTGGAGTTAGTAGAGGATGGATTAACCAATTCACAGATTAGGCAGTTTATCAATTGACCCTAATTATAAATGTTACACTTGATTAACTAATACACCAATTACCTGAGCAGCCAATTAGGAATTAAAAAATGAGTTGTAATTTAATGTTTTCAAATTGAAAAAATTGCTTCAAAATGGATTGCAAAAAGTTGGAATAAATAGTGATCGAACAAAAAACATAACCCAACACGTACTAATATCTTTTATTTACAAGGTTGGAAGCATTATGGCTAATTTTCTATTAGTTCCACTCACTATAAATTACCTTGATACTGAAAATTACGGTATTTGGCTTACATTAAGCTCATTTATTGCGTGGTTTTCTTTTTTTGACATTGGTTTAGGAAATGGTTTACGAAATAAATTTGCAGAAGCTAAAGCAAATGGTGATTTGACACTTGCAAGAGCCTATGTCAGTTCTGCTTATTTTACTATTGGCAGTGTTTGTTTATTTCTAATGATTGCATTCATTTGTATCAATTTTTTTATAAACTGGACTCTTGTATTCAATGCTAATATTAAATTACAAAAAGAACTTGGTTTACTGATGCCTATTGTTTTTTCTTTTTTTTGTTTACAATTGGTGGCTAAACTTATAACTACTATTTATGCTGCTGATCAACATCATTCAATGCAAGGTAGAATTAATTTTTTTGTTTCTGTATTATCTTTATTAGTGCTGTGGATAATAATACATACTTTGGAGAGTTCACTACTTTTATTTGGTTTAATTTATTCTGCTTTACCAGTTTTTATATTGTTAATTGTAAGTTTTTTTGCATTTAAATCAAAGTATAAAGAATATAGACCTGCTTTTTGTCTATGGAAAATGGAATATTTAAAAGATATTTTTGGGTTGGGTTTTACATTTTTCCTAGTTCAAATTTCAGGTATTGTTTTATATTCAACGGATAATATTATTATTTCAAATTTATTTTCTCCTTCCGAGGTTGTGCCTTATAACATTGCTTATAAATATTTTAGTATAGCTTCAATGGTTTTTGGTATTATTGCAAATCCTTATTGGTCAAGTATATCGGAGGCTTATTATAGTAATGATTTTGTATGGTTAAAAAAAGCAATGAAAAATTTTAATAAAATTGCATATTTTTTTATTCTCACAATAATAATTATGATAGTGTTCTCAAACAGTTTTTATAATTTGTGGGTTGGTTCAAAAGTACAAGTAACACAATCTTTAACTATTCTTATGGGTATTTTTGTAATGGCATCTATTTTTGTGACACCCTATACTTTTTTTATGAATGGAACTGGAAAAGTAAAAATTCAAGCTTTACAAAGTATATTTAGTTCTTTAATCAATATTCCATTATCAATTTATTTTGCAAGTAATTTACAAATGGGGGTTTCAGGTGTTATATTTGCTACAATAATTTGTTTTATACCAAGTATGATTTTAGCGCCAATACAATATTATAAACTTATTAATAAAAGAGCCAAAGGACTTTGGTTTAAATAAACTATATAAAATGAGAATTCTTTGGTTTACAAACACCCCATCTTTATATGATCAAGGCAAGCACCATTATCACGGTGGAGGTTGGATAGAATCCTTAGAGAAGTTAATAAAAAAGAAAGAAGAAATTGAATTGGCTGTAAGTTTTTTTCACAAAAGCGATAATGAAAAAGCAACTAATAATGATACAATATATTATCCGATTTTACAAAAATCATCAAAAAAAACTCCATTAAAGACAATTATTAATAGATGGTCGGGTCGAGGTTTTGATGATGAAAATATCGATTTTAAGTTTATTCAAATTATAAATGATTTTAAGCCTGATGTAATACAGGTTTTTGGCACCGAAAGTGCATTTTCAAAAATTCAAGATCTCACTAATATTCCAGTTGTAATACATATCCAAGGAATTTTAAATCCTTATTTAAATACTTATTTTCCTGTCAATCAATCTAAATGGAGTTTTCTAATAAACAAAAATTATTTTTTTAATAATTTACTTGCTAATTCACCAGTTTTTGGCATAAAGCGATTTAAAGTTCAAGCAGAAAGAGAGAAAAAATTCCTTACAAAATCAAAATTTATTATGGGGAGAACCCATTGGGATAAAATGTTGACTGAATTATATAATCCTGATGTTAGATATTTTCACATTGATGAAGTTTTAAGAGATGTATTTTATCAAAAAATTGATACTGAAAAACGTAAAGCCAATAAAAAGTTTAAAATCATTTCTACATTATCCCCTACAGTATATAAAGGTATTGATGTAGTACTCAAAACAGCTAAACAACTTAAAGAATTATCAAAATTTGATTTTCAATGGGAAATTATTGGAATAAAAGGTGATTCAACTTTGCTCAAACATTTTGAAAGATCAGAAAAAATAAAGCATCAAGAAGTGAATATCATCTGTAGCGGAAGAAAAAACCCAGAGGAAATGATAGAATTAATGCAAGCTGCTGATGTTTTTGTGCATCCATCCTATATAGACAATAGCCCTAATTCAGTTTGTGAAGCGCAAATCATAGGGTTGCCTGTTATTGCCTGCAATGTCGGTGGTATTTCAACATTGGTAGAACACGAATGCACAGGCTTTTTAGTGCCTTCAAATGGAGTATTTGAATTGGTTCATTACCTATGTCAATTAAATGTTGATGAAAATTTAAGGATGAAGATTGGGAAAAACTCAATGATAGTTGCTTCAGTACGACATAACCGTGATAAAATCATGTCAGATTTATTTGAAGTTTATTCAATACTTAAATAAGTAAATTATGCAAAATGCAATAATTTTAATCTTTAAAGTACTTAAATTGTTAAAAGTGAAATTTCTTGAACCGTTAGATTGGTTAATGGGTTGTTTTATTTTTTATATAAATGGCGTCCAATTTTCAAACTTTAAAAATTACGGTAGGCCAAAAGTTAATGTAGGTCTTGGGGGTAAATTTTTTATAGGTAAAAATTTCCGTTCTAATAATCGTGAAATGTCAAATTCTATCGGTCGTTTTAATGCTTGCAGTTTAATGGTAGGCAAAAAAGGAGTTCTTATCATTGGTAATAATGTAGGTATGAGTTCAACAGCTATTGTTTGTAATGAAAAAATAGAAATAGGTGACAATGTTAAACTCGGGGGTAATGTAGTGATATATGATACTGACTTTCATAGTTTAGACTTTAGAGAACGAATGAATCGAGAACTCGATACTACAGGAACCAAAACAAAACCTGTTATAATTGGCAAGAATGCTTTTATTGGCGCACACTCCACAATTCTAAAAGGAGTTACGATTGGTGACAATGCTATTGTAGGCGCTTGTTCTGTGGTTACAAAAAATATACCTGCAAATGAAATCTGGGCGGGAAATCCTGCTAGATTCATTAAAAACATAATGTAAGAAAATGAAAATATTTAAATTGTTTTTTTTTATTATGTTACTACTGTTAATTGTAAATGGTTTCATAACTGAAATAGAGTATTGTCAACAGTTGCAGTACTATTTTATATTCCCACTGATAGTAGTTATGTTAGTTCAACAATTTTTTAGTAATATAAGAATAAGGAAAACATTCTTCAATGGTTTAAAAAAGCATTGGTCCATATTACTCTTGTTGCTATATTTTTCTATCCATATGATTTTTACCGCTGTAGATACCAGAGATTTTGTTGGGGCAGTTAAAATTATAATAGCATTTATAAATACATTAATTTTACCTTTTTTAATTTATTTACTTTCTTTTTTATATATTTCATCTGAATTAAAGGGAGATATTTATGAGTTATTAAAAAAAATTAGACGCTATGTTATATTTGCAGTAATATTAGTTATACCAGGATTTATTCAATCGATTCAAGAATTAGGAGAAGGAGCAGAGTTTGCCAAAAACATAGCAATTTTTTGTTTTATTTTTTTTATTCCTTTTATTCTTCTTATAAGAACCAAATGGAATTATGTATTTTTTTGCTTTATACTCATAGCTTTGCTTCTGACTTCAAAGAGAGGAGCTATAACAGGCATGGTGATTCCATATTTCATAGTAGTATTTTTTGATCCCTCAACACCTAAATTTAAAAAAGTACTTCTATTTTTATTACCAATTTTTATAACGATAATATTAGCTGTTTCTTTTCCTAAAAATACAGAAGTTGTTTATGGAAGATTTGCAAAGGAGAATGAGTTGGAAAATGTTGAAAGTTTTGGGAGTAGCAGAGGCGATATTTGGGCTGTTCATCTTATTAGGTTTAGTAGTGGAACATCTCAGCAACAATTATTTGGTTTTGGTTTTGGTTCAAGTTATGATTTGACTGAAAAATTTTCTATTCGAAGAGTAAGTGCACATAATGTTTATATTGGGATTGGATATCAATTTGGAATTATAGGATTGTCTTTGTATGTTATATTTCTACTTTATCTTTTGTTTCAAGCAAGAATAGCTTTTAAGAAAAATTATATTTATTCAAAATTAATTTTATACACAGTACTTGTAGTAATAATTACTGGTTTTTCTGAAGTACATTTTGAAACGTATTATATAATATACCCTTTTTTCTTTCTTGGAATAATGATTGGATTGATGAATAATAAAAAATATAACAGAATTCTCGAAATAAATAATAATCATAAACATTTAGGGTTACTTGCAACTTAAATCATTCAAAAAATATTATTAAAAATTTGATAGCCTTTTAGGTTTGATATTTTTTTATGTACCTAATTATTTTTTAAGAAAATTAAACAATAGGGATTTGAAAATTATGAATCAAAATATTTACCCCTTAATTTCTATAATCACCGTTGTTTACAACGGTGCAAATACACTTAATCAAACCATTCAAAGTGTTTTGAATCAGACCTATAAAAATATCGAGTATATCATTATCGATGGTGGATCGAAAGATGGTACTCTCGACATAATTAAAAGTTATGAAAATCAGATTTCTTTATGGGTAAGCGAACCAGATAAAGGCTTGTATGATGCAATGAACAAAGGGATAAAGTTGGCAAATGGTGAACTAATAGGAATGATTAATAGTGATGATTGGTATGAGCTAAATGCCGTTGAATTAATTGTTGAATCTTACATTCAAAATCCAAATAAACAAATTTTTCATGGCGATCGATTTGATGTTTTTGAGGATGAGACTAGAAAAGTTAAAAAATTTCACCCATCAAGATTTAAGTTCATTTATTACGGTATGACATACAATCATCCTTCTATGTTTATACATCGTGATATATACGCAAACGAATTGTACAATATTAAACTGAAGGCGTTATCAGATTATGAGTTTGTATTGAAACATTTTTTAAATAATGAAACAATTTTTCATTATATACCTAAAACTTATGTCAACTATAGGCTTGATGGCATTAGTGCTAAAATGAAGTTTGCAGCTAAAGTCAAAGAAGGATATATTAGTAGAAAGAATGCTAATCTGCAATTTCTGCATAGAATTTTTTCAACTGGAATTAGAATTATAGTATTTACCTTATATAGGTACAAAAAATAATTTTATTTTCGTAACTTGATAAATTTTTATTCTGACTCTAGAAAGTATATTAATTAAAAAATTGTACTTTAAATTAAGAGGTATCCACAACCCGCAAACTATTAGATTCAGACCATTCACCATTTCAAATTAAACGGGGCACAACCGGTTCTAATCAGAAAATGACTGTAATTAAACAGTAAAAAAAGTCCTTTATAGCGCATTAAGTGACTGAAATTAGTTTTCAGCTGTAAGTTATTGGAATGTTTCAAATAACATAAAACAAACATATATGCAACAAAATAATTTTATTGAAGATTTTTTTCAATTGTTAAATAAGGCTCAAATAGAATATTGTGTCTTACGAAACTACAAATTGTTGCCGAAATCAACAGGCGGAAGTGATTTGGATATTTGGGTGGGTGTTGATTACTATGATGAGTTTTTCAGCGTAATAAAAAAATGCATAGAAATGCATAAAGGGCAAGTAGTTTCTTATATCTGGAAACGGTTTGAATCCAAGATTTGTTTACTGGGTGAGGATTGGGGGGTGCAATTGGATGTTTACAAAGAGGTTATTCCTGTTCAAGAATGTCCTTTTATTAATGGCAATTTTATTCGTAAAAATCTTTTACAGCATCAGGGTGTTAAAGTTTTAAATGAAGAGTGGAGTGATTTAGAAACATTTTTAAAAGAAACGCTTAATACTGGTTTTTGTGACAGAAAAGCAAATTTTTTTCCAGATGCCCAAAAGGCGTTATCCAATATTACGATACAAGAATTAAAAGAGGTTTTGCCCATATTGTCACCTCCAGTTATTAATCTTATACATAGTATTTCTAATAAGGAGTATTCACAAGATTTAATTAGTAAGGTGTATTGTCTAGGAGTAAAAGATATTAAAAAGGAGAGAAACAAATTCTACTTTGATAAAGTTAAGAAATATAAAAGGTTTTTTAAAAAACCAGGATATATGATTGCAATACTTGGTACGGATGGTTCTGGTAAAACTACTGTTATCAACACAATATCTCCAATTCTTGAAGGAGCTTTTCACAATGGTATTCATTACAAGCATTTAAGGCCTCACTTGATTCCTGACATTGGTATTTTAATGAAAAAGAGAGAGAAACAATGTAATGGAATATCTTCACCTCAACCACATTCAAAAAAGCAATCTGGCTTTTTAGGATCTTTTTTTAGATGGAGTTATTATATGATTGATTATGTAATTGGTTATGTTTTTAAAATTTTTCCAATAATTAGTACTAAGTCACATCTTTTTATTTTAGATCGTTATTATTTTGATTATTATATCGATCAGAATAGATCTTTAACTAAATTACCAATTTGGATTCTTCAGTTTGGTGAATTCTTTATTCCGCAACCCGATTTAATTTTATGTTTAGGTGGCAATGCTGAGGTTTTATATAAAAGAAAACCTGAAACAAGTCTCAAGGAAGTAGAAAGGCAAGTAAATGCATTGAAACAATTTAGTGAAAAGCGAGCAAATGCAGTTTGGATAAATTCTGATTGTGGTATTGATGAAACGGTAGAGGCTTCAATGAAAGCCATAATAGAAATGATGAGTACAAGATTTAAAAATATTAAATCTATTTAGATACTTAAATAAAAACAAATGATATTATATAAGTTCAGAACATTTGTAACAACCTATTATTTTACTAAGTTAAATAAAAAAGCTTTATTTTTATATGGACTATATTATCCTTATAAATCTAATGGCGCAAAAATGTATTGGTGGTTGTTTAGAAACTTTTTTTTTATTCGAACCCTAACTGCAACAAATTCTTCAAAAGTAAAATTCCAATTTGAGTTGATTCATAAACTGACAGGTAATGCTACTTACCTTTCTTTTAATATGGGTAGTCCAGGTAATGAGCAAAAAATATCTATCTTGGGGTATGATGAAGTAAGTGGAAGTCCTTTTTTTGCTAAATTTTCGGAAAAACCTGCTGCAATTTTACTAAGTCTAAATGAAATTAAGGTTCTTGAGACATTAAAAGATACAGGCCTTACACCTACATTACTAGATAAGCGTATAACTAATAAATACGTGTTTTTTAAAACAGAATACATTGATGGGACGAAGTCTAATTCTACTGAACTTACGGATGAAATATTTGAGTTTTTGATAAACTTATCTTCGTATGATTTAACTACAAAAAAAAATACTGAAGTTGGATTAATTTTGGTATTGTCTCACGGTGATTTTTGTCCATGGAATATGTTAGTGAAGGACAATAAATTGAGATTAATTGACTGGGAAATGGCAATGGATAGAGTATTGGGTTACGACTTGTTTACTTTTATTTTTCAAACTTCATTTCTTTTGTCAACAGAAATCCATGTTGAAAAAATATTTACGGATAATTCTGAACGCATTATTCAATATTTTGAACATTTTAAAATATATGATTTTTTACCATATTTGAAGTGCTTTTCTAAATGTAAAATTGAAATAGAAATTTTAAAGAAGAATCAAATACTTGTTTTAAAATATACTGAATTATTCAATTACTCTAAATATTATTAAATGAAGCCGAAAATCCTTTTTTTAATGCATCTACCACCACCAATTCACGGAGCTGCAGTTGTCGGTAAAAATATATATGAAAGTAAGTTAATAAATAACGAGTTTGATTGTAAATATATTAATTTATCAGCATCGTCTGAAGTTAAGGAAGTAGGTAAACTTGGCTTCAAAAAGGTTCTATTTTTATTCAGTAGTGTTTTTACTGTTTGTATTACCGTATTAACAGAAAAGCCGGACTTATGTTATGTTACGCCTTCTTCTTGGGATTGGGGGTTTTACAGAGATTTTGTAATTGTAATGCTTCTAAAGCTTTTTAGATGTAAAGTAGTGGTTCACTTTCACAACAAAGGAGTTGACGCTTGGACAAATCGCCCGTTTAACAAGTTGCTTTATAAGCTATTTTTTAAAAATGCAAAAGTTATCTTATTATCTGAAGAACTGTATGCAGAAAAGCAACCTTATGTGAAAAGATCAGATTTATACTTATGTCCGAACGGCATTGTTAAAACTAATAATGGAAATATTTTAAACGAGATAGAAAACAAAACAGTAAGATTTCTTTTTCTCTCAAATATGATGGAAGAGAAAGGAGTTTGGATTTTATTGGATGCTTGCAGGGTTTTAAAAGAAAAAGGATATTCGTTTATTTGTGATTTTGTTGGGAAGTGGAGTGACATTTCAGAAATAGATTTTAATATAAAAGTTGAAAATTATAATTTAACAAACGTTATTCGAGCACATGGCTCACAATATGGTGCTGCAAAGAATACCTTTTTTCAAAACGCCAATATTTTTGTTTTTCCTACATATTATCATGGTGAAGCATTCCCTATGGTTCTTTTGGAGGCGATGGAATTTGGACTACCCTGCATTAGTACTTTTGAAGGGGGGATTCCTAGTATAGTACTTGATGGAGTTACAGGTGTTTTGATTAAGCAAAAAAATGTGTTCGAATTGACACAAGCAATGTCTTATATGATTGAGAATCCCAAAATTTTAAAGGAAATGGGGGTGTCAGGACAAAAAATATTTTTAGAAAAATTTACTTTTGAAACTTTTGAAAAAAACTTTATCACTATACTTAAAGATTGTATTTAAAGAGTAATTGCAAATATGAAAAAAATACTAATCCTAGGGCATCGTTCATTTGTTGCCACTAGTCTTTATGAAAAACTAATAGCTGCGGGACATGAGGTGGACTGCTTTTCTAGAGGAGAAGAAACAAGAAATCAAGATATTGTTGGCGGTAACTTAAGTAATATAGCAACAAATAAGTTTTTGAAACAGGAATACGACATTGTGATCAACTATGTTATTTTGAAGGATAAAGGAGTTGTTGAAAATATTGAATTTTTAAAGTCTTTGGTGGATTTTTGTACGGTTAAAAATGTAAAAAGATTAATTCACTTTTCTTCTATTATGGTGTATGATAACAATGAACCCTTTATCGATGAAACTACAGCAATAGAAAAAAATACTTTTAAAACTGGATATGGCGAGGTTAAGATTGCTGTTGATTATTATTTAATGTCATTGGCTAATTTGCCTTTTTCAATATCCTTTATTCGACCTGGATACGTTTTGGCTAAAGATAGACCTTGCCCATTTGTAAAAAGATTACCTCTGGGGATTACTATTATTAAAGGGGATAAAAGAAGCAAACAGCCCATTGTAAAAAGAGAAGATATTCATCAAGCATTGATAAATATGGTAAATGAAGGGTCACACGAACTTGTTTATCTTTTTGTTCCCAACAAGGAGGTAACGAAATACGGTTACGCTAAAGAGCATTTTGGGGGGATATTAGTGCCGCTTCCAAAATGGTTACTATTGGGTTTTTCAAAGATGTTTTTGAGGCTAAACCTAATAAAAAAATCATTTTATGTACGTATTGAAGGGATGTATATTGAATCAAAATACAATTCTAAAAAGACAGAAGAAGTGTTAAATATTAAATTTTAAGTATGAAAATTTGTGTTATTGGTGCAGGAACTTATGGTAGCTATGTAATCGATTCATTGTTATCTAAATATCCCAATGCATCTATTGATTTATTAGACGTAGGAGACGCATCAATTAAAAGCGAATCACAAATTGGATATTTTTCTTCTTTAAAAAAAGAAATTTACACCGGTTTAACAGATGGACGTTTTTTTGGTTTTGGTGGAGCATCGGTTAAGTGGGGCGGACAGTTGCTTACTTTTTCAGAAAATGATTTTGCTAATCCTGATCCTTTTATGCAGGATGTTATTACATTGAATAAAAAGCATAAAAAATCTATGTTAAAGAAATTTAATATAGAAAATAATTATCCCGAGAATCCTATTGCAGCTGACTTATTCACGAAAACTGGCGTTTGGTTGAGCGTACTTAATCGGAATTTCTTTAAAATTTTTAAAATTAATAAACGTAAGAATGTCAATGTTATTCCACATTGTAGAGTTTCCCGTTTGTTTGTCGATGAGAAAAAGGCCATTCAAAAAGTAATGTATATTGAAAACGGAATAGAAAAAGAAGCTATATATGATTACTATTTCTTGACAGCAGGTGCTTTTGAAACCGCCCGAATCTTGTTAAGCTCAGAGTTGATTAAAGATAAGGTCAGTTTTTCAGATCATTTGTCGCAAAAAGTTTTCAAAATAAAGAAAAGTACTGTTATTGGTGATGAAGATTATGTTTTTAAAATGAGGGGTTTCTCCTTAATTACCAAACGAATGATTGGAGAAATTGATGATTGTTCGTTTTATGCGCATCCCGTTTTTAATATGGATTTTCCTTTTTTTCAAAGTCTCAAAACGATAGTGTTTAAAAAACAATTTACATGGGAAGCCATCAAAGGAGTTTTTGTGAACATTCCACAAATTGTGGCCTTCTTATGGAGCGTTTTGATAAAAAAAAGAATATTTGTTCTTAATAATGAATGGTTCCTTTATATAGATATTGAAAATCCAACCATGGAAAGTTTTGTGACACTCTCAAAAGAGAAAGACGATTTTGGTTTACAAGGACTAGATGTTTATTACAACATAGGAGAAGATGCTGAAAATGTTTATAAAAAATCAAAGGAATTGGTAGAAAAGCATCTGAAAGACAAAGGAGTAGTTTATGAAGTTGTTGCAGAAAAAATTGAAGTTCGTAACAGCGAAGATATTTATCATCCTTATGGGATGTATAGTGACTACAAATCCGTTGAAGAGTATTTTCATAAATATGATAATTTGCTAGTGGTATCGACTGGTGTTTTATCACGCTCAGGGGGTATAAATCCAACAGCAGCATTATTACCAGTTATTGATGAGTTTGTGAATGTTCATTTTAATTATGTTAAATAAACTAATATGTTGTCAGTATTAATCAACGCATATGCTTGTGCTCCAAACCGAGGTTCTGAACCCGGAATGGCTTGGAATTGGGTAATTAATCTTGCCAAATATTGTAAAGTTTATGTGATTACTGAAGGGGAATGGAAGGATGAAATTGAGATTGCCTTAAAGGAATTGCCACAAGGAGAAAATATTATTTTCTATTACAATCCACTTTCTGAAAAAATCAGAAAGATGTGTTGGAATCAAGGGGATTGGCGATTTTATTATTATTATCGAAAGTGGCAAAAAACAACGCTGCCATTGGCTACTGAAATACTAAAAACCAATCGTATTGATGTAATTCATCAGCTCAATATGATTGGTTTTAGGGAACCCGGGTTTTTATGGAAAATAGAAAATAAACCCTTTATTTGGGGGCCTATCGGAGGAATGAAAAATTTTCCAGAAGTATATTTGGAGGGTGCCAGTTTGAAAATCAAACTTTTTATAAAATTAAAAAATAAAATAAATATATTTCAGATTAAAAACGATATTAGAGTAAAAAAAGCTCTGCAAAGAGCTAATTTACTAGTTAGTGCTATCCCTGAAACTCAAAATCTAATATTAAAATATTATACATTAAAATCCCAATTAATAACCGAAACGGGTTGTTATGTAAAGGATTATGATAAATCAAATTCAAATAGATTCAATGATGCCTTAACATTTGATATTCTTTGGGTGGGTAAATTTGATTTCAGAAAACAATTAGGCTTAGCCCTTAAAACTATTTCCAATTTAAAACATTTGGTTGGTATTAAATTTCATTTGGTTGGTACAGGAAGTATAGAACAGATTAAGGATTATAAATCTCTTGTAAATGAGTTAGGGCTAAACAATATAGTAGTTTGGCACAATGTAATTTCAAATACTAAAGTACTTGAGCTAATGGAAAAATCGCACTTATTTTTCTTTACTAGTGTTTCTGAGGATACTTCGACAGTTGTACTAGAAGCGTTAAGTTGTAATTTGCCAGTACTATGTTTTAATGCATGTGGTTTTGGACCATTAATTGATGCTTCTGTTGGAATGAAAATTGAATTTTCTAATATTAATAATTCAATAAATGAATTTGCAGAAAAAATCCAATATTTATATGAAAATAGAGATGTTCTTTTAACTTTTTCTGAGAATTGTTTTTCACGCCAACAAGAGCTTTCTTGGGATAGTAAAGCGCAAAAAATGATGGAGTTATATCATAAATCCATAAAAAAGTAATTGAAAATAAACTATTTAATATAAAGGTTGCTATTTCTTTTTCTCGAAGTATTTAATCTTCAATAGCAATTAAGATTAAATTAGCTGTAATCAATAAAACTTTTTTCATTACCATCAAGCAATACTATTTTTGTATTATTGATGAGATTGTAAAAATTAAAGTGTAACTTCGGATGTAGCTTCTTATACTATTTAAGCTGGCGTTCTAGTAATATAAATATAGCCATAATTTGCAACTAAATCAGATTAAAAAAAAACATTTGGAATTATACCCATTATTTAGATGAAAAATATTAAATCTACTATTCCATTTATAGATTATAGCATTTTTAATGATGATCTAAGACAAATTGTGTTTACTAGGAAAACCCTTATTAACACTATTAATCAGTATTCTTTTTGTGTTGCAGAGCAGGACACAAAATTTAAAACTGCCTTGCAAGGATCTGATATTTTGTTGCCTGACGGAGAGGCTATTGTGTCAGCCGTACGCAGGCTTACAGGACAAAAAATTAAAAAAATTGCGGGTGCTGATATTCATTTGCATTTGTTGCAAGAATTGGAGCAAAAAAGGGGGAGTTGTTTTTATCTGGGGTCCTCTGAAACTACCTTGTTGAAAATCAGGGAACGTATGGCTATTCAGTTTCCTAATGTAAGAGTGGGGACTTTTTCGCCACCCTTTCACACTGAATTTTCACATGATAAGAAATCACAAAAGGTGGAAGTGGTTAATGCTTTTCAGCCCGATGTATTGTTCGTTGGGATGACCGCTCCTAAGCAGGAAAAATGGGCTTATTCCCATAAAGACTATTTGGATGTAAAAATCATTTGCTCTATTGGTGCAGTTTTTGATTTTTATGCTGGTACCGTAGAACGACCTAGTTCCTTTTGGATAGATTTGAAATTGGAATGGTTCATTCGATTACTTAAAGAACCCAAACGTATGTGGAAACGTTATTTGTATTATGGGCCTGTTTTCATTGGAATTATTTTGAAGGAAAAGTTAAGTCGGTTAATTGGTTTATTGTGTGTAGTTTGTAGTTTGTAGTTTTGCAAAAAAAACAAATTGCTTAAGAATGCTTTTAATAGCAATTGCATTTGAGTTCGGGTAGTTTTTTATGTATTAGCGCAGCTACTTTATAACGATTAATAAAGTGATTTTTAAAAGCAAAACCATACTATCATTATTTTAAAAAATCTAATTTTGTGTTAATTTAAAATAAATAATCTTTATTTCAATTTATTACTGTTTGTATAAAACGAATCCAATTTCTTTATGTCAATTTTAAAAATACTTTCTACATATCGTTTTTCGCGCTACTATAAGATTTGTTTTTTGGTTTGGGATGTGGTGTTGTTGAATATGGCTCTGGCCTTTTCTTTTTGGTTTCGCTATGGGAACTTTGATTTAGTGGATGTTAGGGCGATTAGGGCTGTTTCCTTATTGTCTAATATATTCTGGATTATGTTATTGTTATACAAAGACTCCTATAGGATTATTAGAACGGAGCGAATTGAAGCCATTCTGTATCGGACTATTCGAATGTTACTGATTCACGTAGCTATTATTGCGGTATTCATTCTTGTATTGAAATATGATGAAGTTTCTCGTTTGAGGATGGTTTATTTTTACACCACTTTCTTTGTTTTGTTAGTGAGTTTCCGGATATTCTTTATGCAAATTTTGAAATATGTTCGGGCTCAGGGCTATAATTTTAGAAAAGTTGTCATTGTGGGTGCTAATACCACAGGAGAGCGCATGAACCGAATCCTGTCTAAAGACCTTACCTATGGGTATCGTGTCATGGGGTTTTTTGATGATGAAATCGATTCCGATACAGTACTAAAAGCCCCTGTTTTGGGTGGGTTTGAGGATATTGAAAACTATCTGAGCTCTGAAAAAATTGACGAAATGTACGTTGCACTCCATATTGAAAAAATAGCTGTAATCAACCGGCTTACCGCTCTATGTGAACGTTATATGGTTCGCATCAAGTATATCCCTGATTTTCAGCAATACACAAAATCCAATAGGGTTCAGATTTCTTTTTATGGAAATGGGAATGTTCCTGTTTTGATGTTGCGCAAGGAGCCTTTGGAAATTCCGCTTTATCGTATTATTAAGGCGCTCTTTGATTTTTGTTTTTCCTTATTTGTCATTGTCTTTATTTTTCCGTGGTTGTTTCCTATACTAATTCTGCTGATTAAGGCCAACTCAGCTGGGCCTGTTTTTTTTGTGCAAGAGCGTTCGGGTAGGGACAATGAGTCGTTTCCGTGTTATAAATTTCGAACTATGTATGTCAATGATGCTGCGAATCAAGTGCAAGCCAGCCAAAACGATGCTCGGATTACCAGAGTGGGGTCTTTTTTGCGTCGAACCAGTATGGACGAGTTGCCCCAATTCTTGAATGTATTGTTGGGTAATATGTCGGTAGTGGGACCCCGTCCGCATATGTTGTCGCATACCGAGCAATATTCAGAATTAATCAATAATTTTTTGGTACGGCATTATGCTAAACCTGGTATTACGGGATGGGCACAGGTGAGTGGTTTCCGTGGAGAAACCAAAGAGTTAGCTGATATGGAAGGACGAGTGGAACACGATATTTGGTATATCGAAAACTGGAGTTTTCTTTTGGATCTCAAAATTATATGGTTGACGGTTGTTAATGTTTTTCAAGGGGAAAAGAATGCGTTTTGACCCCCTAGCCCCCTAAAGGGGGAACAGGAGAGATTAATCGGTTAACTGTTTAACTGCTTAATTGTTTAGCCCTTCCGT
>Ga0138256_10003862_pt1 | contig 15895 bp, 9 predicted proteins | sample KNB2016incub_MG_FD_105486 | JGI IMG/M metagenome (GOLD analysis project Ga0138256, IMG submission 105486) | Active sludge microbial communities from wastewater in Klosterneuburg, Austria - KNB2014incub_MG | ecosystem: Engineered > WWTP > Activated sludge > Unclassified | place: Austria... | reverse complement strand
TTAAAGAAGACCCGAGTGATGAGGATGTTAAAAAACAAGTACGTGAAACCCTAGAAAAACTTCAAGGAAAATCCACAAAAGGTAAAGGTGCCAAGTATAGAAGAGATAAAAGAGATCACCATAGAGACCAAACTGAGCGTAATTTAGAGCAGGAAGCAGCAGAAAGCAAAATCCTTAAAGTAACTGAGTTTGTTACAGCTAGTGAGGTAGCAACGATGATGGATGTACCCGTTACAAAAATTATTTCGGCGTGTATGTCACTTGGTATGATGGTTACCATGAATCAGCGTTTAGATGCTGAAACATTATCTATTGTTGCTGATGAATTTGGATATGAAGTTGAATTTGTAACTGCTGATATTGAAGAATCAATTGAGATTTATAAAGATCAGGAAGAAGATTTATTACCACGCGCGCCAATTGTAACCGTTATGGGTCACGTTGACCATGGTAAAACATCACTTCTGGATTACATTCGTAAAGAAAATGTTATTGCTGGAGAATCTGGTGGTATTACACAACATATTGGTGCTTATGGTGTAGAATTGGATAACGGACAAAAAATCGCGTTTTTAGATACACCAGGTCACGAAGCGTTTACCGCCATGCGTGCACGTGGTGCTCAAGTAACCGATATAGCTATTATCGTTGCAGCAGCGGATGATGATATCATGCCACAAACCAAAGAGGCTATTGCCCATGCACAAGCAGCGGGAGTGCCTATTGTTTTCGCCATTAATAAAATAGACAAGCCTGCAGCAAATCCTGAAAAAATTAAAGAAGGATTAGCGCAGATGAATTTATTGGTTGAAGATTGGGGAGGAAAAATCCAATCACACGATATTTCTGCAAAAGTAGGAACAGGTGTAAAAGAATTATTAGAAAAAGTGTTGCTTGAAGCCGAATTATTAGAGCTTAGGGCAAACCCAAATAAACCCGCATTAGGAACCGTTGTGGAAGCCTTTTTAGATAAAGGACGTGGTTATATTTCTACTATTTTAGTACAAGCAGGGACATTGCGCGTTGGCGATTATGTATTGGCAGGAAAAAATAGCGGTAAAGTAAAAGCGATGCATGATGAGCGTGGTAATAGTGTTTCAGCAGCGGGACCATCAACGCCAGTTTCTATATTAGGATTGGACGGTGCACCACAAGCAGGTGATAAATTTAATGTATTTGCAGATGAACGCGAAGCGAAACAAATAGCTTCAAAACGTGCGCAATTACAACGTGAGCAATCGGTTAGAACTCAACGCCATATTACGTTAGATGAAATTGGTCGCCGAATTGCATTAGGTGATTTCCAAGAATTGAATATCATTCTTAAAGGTGATGTGGATGGTTCTGTGGAAGCATTAACGGATTCATTCCAGAAATTATCAACTGAAGAAATTCAAGTTAATATTTTACATAAAGGCGTTGGTGCTATTACCGAAAGTGATGTATTGTTAGCTTCAGCTTCCGATGCTATTATTATAGGATTTAATGTGCGTCCTGTTGGAAATGCCCGTATGATTGCTGATAAAGAAGAAATCGACATTAGAACGTATTCCATTATTTACGATGCTATTAATGATCTTAAAGACGCAATGGAAGGCATGTTGTCTCCTACATTTAAAGAAGAAATTTTAGGAACTGCAGAAATACGTGAAATATTTAAAGTAACTAAAATTGGTAGTATTGCTGGTTGTATGGTTACCAATGGTAAAATACTTAGAAGCTCAGGTATCCGCTTAATTAGAGATGGTGTCGTGGTATTTACAGGCGTGTTAGCGTCGTTAAAACGATTTAAAGATGATGCCAAAGAAGTTACTAAAGGTTTCGATTGTGGTATGCAAATTAAAAATTATAACGACATTTATGAAGGCGACATTATTGAGGCATTCCATGAAGTTGAGGTTAAGAAGAAGCTTAAATAATACAATTTAAAACATAAAAAAAGCGACTAATTTCAAATTAGTCGCTTTTTTTATTTTCAATTTTTAGCAATAAAATAATTTACTTTTTAGGCTTAAAAATAAATGCGGCAGGAAACTTAGCTTTAATTTGCTTTAATGCTTTATCAGCCTCTAAGCGTGTGTTAAAACTGTTCGACCAAATTTTAAAATTTGGTGTTTCATATTGAATGGAAGCCTTCCAATCTGAAAAAGTAGTGTTGAAATCTCTTTGTGAAGATTCTGCACTATAACGGTTATTTCCAGAATAAATTTGTATTTTATAACGATCGGTATCCGTCTCATTTTTGTTCATTTCTTTCTTAACATCAAGTAACGTGTTAATATTTTTGTCTTGATGTATGGTAACATTACCCTGTTGCGCAAAACTTAGGCTAATTGCCATAGTAAAACAAAAAATACTTAATATGCTAGTTTTCAAATTCAATAGTTTCATTTTTTAAATATATTTGTGCAAATGTAAAAGTTCTAAACGAAATTTGGTATCATTTTATTATTTAGAATTCTTCTAAATTAATAATATCAGCAATCAAGGGTTTCCAAAATCGACATTAAATATTACTTTTGCTTGATATTTTTATAACTGTCTTTATAACTGTCTTTTTTTTCATTTATAAAATGACAAAAGTCATACCAAAGTTTAGAAGTTAATTTAACCAACAATATGAGAAAGGTGATTCACCGTATATTAAGTAGAAACATTCTTAGTTTATGCTTAATTGTTTTGTTAGCGTTTGCAACCTCTCTTTCTGCTCAAGAAGGAGATCCAGTAAAAGGGAAGTCATTGTTTAATGCCAATTGTGCTGCTTGTCATCAATTAGATAAAAAGATGACGGGACCAGCTTTGCGTAATATAGAGCAAAAAATTACAGCAGAAGGTTTAGATAGAGCATGGATTTATGATTGGGTGCATAATAGTGCTGGGTTAATTAAGTCGGGTGATGCTTATGCCAATAAAATTTATAATGAATTTGGTGGTGCAGCCATGTCACCATTTCCACAATTATCTAATGAAGATATTGATAATATTTTAGCATATACTGCTGAAGTACAAGAAGCAGCACCGGCAGCAGCAGCTACAACAGGTGCCGCAACAAGTGCTCCAGCTGCAACAGGTGGGATTTCAAATCAACTAATTTTAGGCGCATTAGCTATTTTGTTCGTTTTATTAGCTTTAGGATTATATGTAGTAAATAAAACGTTACGTCGTTTTGCTGATGTACAGAATATCGAATTACCAGAAGTTACAAAAAGAAAGCCGCTTTGGAAAGCATTTGTTGAGAATCAGTTTTTAATGTTGGTTTCTTCTATATTCTTTCTATTGGTAGGTGCTTATTTTGTTTATGGTTATTTAATGCAAATAGGTATAGATCAAGGCTATCAACCTGTACAACCAATTCACTATTCACACAGAATACATGCGGGTGATAATGGTATAGATTGTAAATACTGCCATTCTTCAGCAAGAACAAGTAAAACATCGGGCATTCCATCATTAAATGTGTGCATGAACTGCCATAAATCTATATACGAAGTAGCACCAGAAACCTTAGCGGAAGGTGCAGCTATTGGTGTAGATTACAATGCTGAAATAAAAAAATTATACAAAGCTGTTGGTTGGGATGATTCTGAACAAAAATACACTGGAGAGTCACAACCTGTTAAATGGGTGCGCATTCACAATTTACCAGATTTTGTTTACTTTAACCACTCACAACACGTAACAGTTGCGGGCGTAGAATGCCAAACCTGTCATGGTCCTATACAAGAAATGGAAGTTGTAAGTCAATTTGCGCCGCTTACTATGGGTTGGTGTATTGATTGTCACAGAACGACTGAAGTTAAAGTTCAAGACAATGCTTATTATACTAAAATCCATGAAGCGTTAGCTAAAAAGTATAATAAAGAAAAGCTTACAGTTGCTGAAATGGGTGGCTTAGAATGTGGTAAATGTCATTATTAATAAAAAACAGTTATGGTTTGAGAGTAATCAAACAACTAATAACTAACAACTAATACTATTTAATAAATATGTCATCAAACAAGAAATACTGGAAAAGTGTTGAAGAGCTAAACGAGACTAGCTCTATTGTTGAGACGCTAAAACAAAACGAGTTTGTTTCAGAAATCCCTACCGATGAATTTTTAGGTGATAAAGATACATTAGAGGCAACTTCTACAACACGTCGCGATTTCTTAAAATATATTGGGTTTAGTACAGCAGCGGCATCACTGGCTGCTTGCGAAGGACCTGTAGTAAAATCCATTCCTTACGTAGTACAACCTCAAGAAATTATTCCTGGTGTTGCTAATTACTATGCGACAACAATTGCTGATGGATTTGATTTTGCAAGTGTTTTGGTGAAAACGCGTGAAGGGCGTCCTATTAAAATAGAGAACAACGCTTTGGCTTTAACCAATGGCATCGCAAATGCTAGGGTAAATGCTTCGGTTCTTGGATTATATGATAGTTTAAGATTGCAAAGTCCTAAAAAAGGAGGTAATTCTATTTCTTGGAGTGATTTTGATGCTGAAACCAATCAGAAATTAACGGATTTAAAAGTTTCTGGTAAAGAAATTGTGTTATTAACACAAACCTATGCAAGTCCATCAACAAGTAAGTTGATTTCAGAATTTAAAGAAAAATACGGTACGGTTCGTCACGTTGTTTACGATGCTATTTCAGAATCGGCTGCATTAGATGCTTATCAAGCGAAATACGGCGAACGTGCTTTAGCGAATTACGATTTATCAAAAGCAGCAACTATTGTTTCAGTTGGAGCCGATTTCTTAGGGGATTGGCAAGGTGGTGGTTTTGATGCTGGTTATTCAAAAGGGCGTATTCCTCAAGATGGAAAAATGTCGCGCCACATTCAGTTTGAGGCTAATATGTCTCTAACAGGTGCAAATGCAGACAAACGTGTGCCTTTAACACCTAGTGAACAAAAAATTGCACTAGCTAAACTATATAGTTATGTTGTGGGTGGTTCCGTTTCTGGCAGCTTACCTTCACACATTGAAGATGCTGTTAAAAAAGCGGCAACTCAATTAAAAAAAGCAGGAGCTAACGGATTGGTTGTTACAGGAATTCAAGATGTAAATGCACAAACTGTTGTTTTAGAAATAAATGAATTTTTAGGAAGCAGTGCTTTCGATAAAGCGACACCAATAAAAACAAGACAAGGTAGCGATGCAGCCATGACAGCTTTAATTGCTGATATGAAAGCGGGCAACGTGGGTGCAGTTATCATGAGTGGTGTTAATCCCGTTTATACCTTACCAAATCCTTCTGATTTTGTTGAAGGATTGAAAAAAACGGAATTATCTGTAGTGTTTTCCATGAAAATGGACGAAACTGCTTCAGAATCTCAATATGTTGCAGCAGCACCTCATTACTTAGAAGCCTGGGGTGACGTAGAAATAAAAAAAGGACATTATGGGTTAACACAGCCTACAATTCGTCCGTTATTTAATACCAGACAATTTCAAGAAGCCTTATTAAAATGGACAGGAAACGCTGTTTCTTACCATGATTATATTAAAGATGCTTGGGGAACTACTATTTTAGGAGGAAGTTCTTTTAATCAAGCACTACATGATGGTGTTTTTGTTGGAAGTATTGCTACTGAAACCATAGCAACTTCTGATGCATCAACTTTAGTAGAAGCACCTTCAAGTTCAGCGGCGAGTACGTTGGCATCATCAGCAAAAAAATCAGGATTAGAATTAACGTTATATACCAAAGTTGGTATGGGTGATGGGCAACAAGCCAACAACCCATGGTTACAGGAGTTTCCAGACCCAATTACAAGAGCGTCTTGGGATAACTATTTAACGGTTTCCAAAGCGGATGCTGATGCATTAGGTTTAATGAACAAGCATGTTGCAAATGGCGCGTTAAACGGAAGTTATGCAAAAGTAACCGTTAACGGGAAGTCTGTTACTGCACCAGTGATGATTCAACCAGGACAAGCAAAAGGGTCTGTTGGCTTAGCGTTTGGTTACGGAAGAACTAAAGGATTAAAAGAAGAAATGCAAACTGGCGTGAGTGCCTTTGCATTATACCAAGGATTCAGTACTTTACAAAATGTAACCGTTGAAGCTGTTTCTGGCGAGCATGAATTTGCCTCAGTACAGTTACATAATACTTTAATGGGTCGAGGTGATATTATTAAAGAAACTACTTTAGAAATCTTTAATACTAAAGATAAAAAATACTGGAACGAGGTTGCTATGGTATCCTTAAACCATAAAGAAACACCCGTTACATCACCAGAAGTAGATTTATGGGATTCTTTTGATCGTTCTATTGGGCATCATTTCAATCTTTCAATCGATTTAAATGCGTGTACTGGTTGTGGTGCTTGCGTTATTGCTTGTCATGCTGAAAATAATGTACCCGTAGTTGGTAAAAGTGAAGTTCGCCGTAGCCGTGATATGCATTGGTTACGTATTGATAGATATTATTCATCTGAAGCATCATTTGAAGGTGATAATGAGAAAAAAGATAGGACTAAAGGATTGGCTATTGCTGGTGCTTTGGGTGAAATGGAGCATGCAGCTGCAAACCCACAAGTAGCTTTCCAACCTGTAATGTGTCAACATTGTAACCACGCTCCATGTGAAACGGTTTGTCCTGTTGCGGCAACATCGCACGGTCGTCAAGGTCAAAATCAAATGGCATATAACCGTTGTGTAGGTACACGTTATTGTGCCAACAACTGTCCGTATAAAGTACGTCGTTTTAACTGGTTCCTGTACAATGGGAATGATGAGTTTGACTATCATATGAATGACGATTTAGGACGTATGGTGTTAAACCCAGATGTTGTTGTACGTTCTCGTGGTGTTATGGAAAAATGTTCGATGTGTATTCAAAAAACACAAAAAACAATTTTAGACGCCAAACGTGATGGACGCCAAATTAAAGATGGAGAATTCCAAACAGCGTGTTCTGCCGCTTGTGGTTCAGGCGCAATGGTTTTTGGAGATATTAATGATAAAGAAAGTAAAGTTGCAAAACTTAAAGAAGATAACCGTATGTACCACTTGTTGGAGCACGTAGGCATAAAACCAAACGTGATGTACCAAACAAAAGTGCGAAATACAAGCGAAGCATAAATTGAGTAAAAGGTTCAAAAGTTTAAAGTTGAAACGAAAAAAACTTTAAATAATTGAACAAATAAACATTTAAACAATAAAAAATGGCGTCTCATTACGAAGCACCTATTAGAAGACCTTTAGTTACAGGCGAAAAGTCATATCACGATGTATCGGTAGATGTGGCACGACCTGTGGAAGGAAAAGCCAATAAACAATGGTGGATAGTATTTTCTATAGCACTAGCAGCTTTCCTTTGGGGAATAGGGTGTATCATTTATACCGTATCAACGGGTATTGGAACTTGGGGTTTGAACAAAACCGTAGGTTGGGCCTGGGATATTACTAACTTCGTTTGGTGGGTTGGTATTGGTCACGCAGGAACACTTATTTCTGCCGTACTTTTACTGTTCCGTCAAAAATGGCGTATGGCTATTAACCGTTCTGCGGAAGCGATGACCATTTTCTCGGTTGTTCAAGCGGGGTTATTTCCAATCATTCACATGGGTCGCCCTTGGTTAGCATATTGGGTGTTACCAATTCCTAACCAATTTGGATCACTTTGGGTGAACTTTAACTCACCATTACTTTGGGACGTATTTGCAATCTCAACATACTTGTCAGTATCGTTAGTGTTTTGGTGGACAGGTTTATTACCTGATTTTGCAATGATTCGTGATAGAGCTGTAAAACCTTTTCAAAAGAAAATATATTCCTTATTAAGCTTCGGTTGGTCGGGTCGCGCAAAAGATTGGCAACGTTTTGAAGAAGTATCTTTAGTTCTTGCTGGTTTAGCTACACCATTGGTGCTTTCTGTACACACTATTGTATCCTTTGACTTCGCAACTTCGGTTATCCCGGGTTGGCATACAACTATATTTCCTCCTTACTTTGTTGCTGGAGCTGTATTCTCAGGATTTGCCATGGTAAATACACTTCTTATTATCATGCGTAAAGTATGTAATTTAGAAGATTATATCACAGTACAACACATAGAATTAATGAATATCGTTATCATGATAACGGGTTCTATAGTTGGTGTAGCTTATATTACAGAGTTATTTATTGCTTGGTATTCAGGTGTAGAATATGAGCAATATGCATTTTTAAATAGAGCAACAGGACCTTACTGGTGGGCATATTGGTCTATGATGACTTGTAATGTGTTTTCACCACAGTTCATGTGGTTTAAAAAATTAAGAACCAGTATTATGTTCTCTTTCTTTATTTCTATTATAGTAAATATTGGGATGTGGTTTGAGCGTTTTGTAATTATCGTAACATCATTACACAGAGATTATTTACCATCTTCTTGGACAATGTTCTCTCCAACGTTTGTTGATATTGGAATTTTCATTGGAACTATTGGATTTTTCTTCGTGTTATTCTTATTGTATTCAAGAACATTCCCAGTAATTGCACAAGCAGAGGTTAAAACCATTTTGAAATCTTCAGGTGAACGTTATAAACGCATTAGAGAAGCGGGTGAAAGTTTAGTAGGTACAGGTTCCGATGCTAGAACATCTAATTTTAAGATTTCACAAGAAACTACTGAAGCAAAGCCACATCAAAATAAAACTGAAAAGTTAGATAACTTATTGAAGGGGGTTGGTAAATTTGACCCAACATTGCAAACGGCTGATGATTTAAAAGTAATTAGCGGCATTGGTCCTAAAATGGAAGAAGTGCTTAACAGTATTGGTATTTTTACTTATGCTCAAGTAAGTAAAATGACAAAAAGAGAATATGATTTGTTGGATGATATTACTGGTTCTTTCCCTGGAAGAGCAGAACGTGATGATTGGTCCGGGCAAGCTAAAAAATTAATAAACTAAACATAGTCAATGGAAGCTTCAAAAGTTATTCACGCTATTTATACGGATGATGATGTATTAATGTCGGCTGTTAAAAAGATTAAGGCAGAGCGTTATCATATCGAAGAAATATATACGCCGTTTCCGGTTCACGGGTTAGACAAAGCCATGGGTTTAGAGCCAACACGCATTGCCATTGCATCATTTTTATATGGTTTAGTTGGTTTAGTGGTGTCCATAGTCATGATGAATTATATCATGATTGAAGATTGGCCACAAGATATTGGTGGAAAACCAAGCTTTAGTTATATTGAAAATATGCCAGCCTTTGTGCCAATTATGTTTGAGTTAACTGTGTTTTTTGCTGCGCATTTAATGGTAATAACATTTTATTTACGCAGTAGAATGTGGCCATTTAAAAAGGCTGAAAATCCAGATCCAAGAACAACCGATGATCATTTTTTAATGGAAATCGCCGTTAACGGAAATGAAAATGAACTTGAAAGTTTGTTGAAAGAAACAGGTGCTGTGGAAATTAATTTAATTAATAAAGCCCATTAATAACAGATATGAAAAGCTTAATTAAAATAGTAGTATTAGCAATAGGTTTAGTTGCTGTCTCATGTAAAAAGGATTCCGCACCAAACTATCAATATATGCCAAATATGTATCAACCAATAGGTTATGAAACGTATGGTGAAGCCGGATTTAAAAATGGCGTTGAAGCGCAATTACCCGCTGAAGGTTCTATAGCAAGAGGTTTTGTGCCTTTTGATATTGAAAATTCAACCGAAGGTTATGACCTAGCTAAAGAAACCTTAAAAACCCCTTTAGATTCTACACAAATAAATGTTGAAAAAGGTAAAGCGTTATTTGATATTTATTGTGCTATATGCCATGGTACTAAAGGTGACGGACAAGGTAATCTGGTAAAACGTGAAAAGATTTTAGGTATCCCGAATTATGCTGATAGAGAAATTACCGAAGGAAGCATTTACCATACTATTTATTATGGAAAAAATGCGATGGGTAGTTATGCGAATCAATTGCAAGAAGAAGAGCGTTGGCAAGTAGTGTCATATGTGTTGCAATTAAGAGCCGATTTAGTTAAGTAAGAAAGACAAGATTATTATAGATATGTACACATTTTCAAATAAATTAAAGACATTTTCTTTCATTCTAATGATATTAGGTGCATTAGGTGTTGGGTATGGTTTTATGACTTCCCATAAATCTATAGATGAAGTTAAAACAATGCTTGTTGAAGAAGCGTCGCATCATGGTGGTCATGCTGTAGAAGGCACACATGCTGTTGTTGATGCTCATGCAGACACTACAAACGAAGTGCACAGCGGTGATGAACATGCAAAACATGTACAACACCAATTGTCAAACAGACCATGGTCTGCGCTTTATGTAGCGGCTTTTTTCTTTATGATGATTGCTCTTGGTGTATTAGCATTTTATGCCATACAAATTGCATCTCAAGCAGGTTGGTCTCCAGTACTTTTTAGAGTAATGGAAGGTATTACAGCTTATGTATTGCCTGGTACTTTAATCGTTTTAGGCATTGCTGTAGCCTCTGGTACTATTGGTCATTATAATTTATTTGTTTGGATGAATCCAGAAGTGGTTGCAGAAGATAAATTAATCGCAGGAAAATCTGGATTTTTAAACACACCTTGGTTCGCCATTCGTGGTTTGATATTTATTGCAGGTTGGAGTCTATACCGTCATTTCGCACGTAAATTTTCTATCGCTCAAGATACCGCCGAAGATACCAGTAATTTCAAAAAATCATTCCGTATCTCTGCAGCATTCTTAGTGTTCTTTATTTATACAGAATCTATGATGTCTTGGGATTGGATTATGAGTGTGGATCCTCATTGGTTTTCAACATTATTTGGTTGGTACGTATTTGCAACCATGTTTGTTAGTGGTATTACAGTAATAGCTTTAGTAGCAATTTATTTAAAATCTAGAAATTATTTAGAGTTTGTAAACGAGAATCATTTGCATGACGTTGCAAAATATATGTTTGCTTTCAGTATTTTCTGGACGTATTTATGGTTTTCACAATTTATGCTTATATGGTATTCAAATATTCCAGAAGAGGTAACTTACTTTATTACTAGATTCCAAGATTATAAAATATTATTCTTAGGAATGGTTGTGTTAAATTTTGTGTTCCCATTTTTAATGTTGATGAATGCGGATTATAAACGTATTCCTTGGTTTGTGATTATGACGGGGTTAATAGTATTATTTGGACATTATATTGATATCTTCGTTATGATTATGCCAGCTACAGTGGGCGACCGTTGGTTTATTGGTATTCCAGAAATAAGTTCTATTTTACTTTTTGCAGGTCTGTTCATTTTTGTAGTGTTTACAGCCTTAACAAAAGCCCCATTACTTGTAAAAGGTTATCCTTTTAGAAAAGAAAGTGAACATTTCCATTATTAATTATTTAAATAAAGACTAACAATAACGATGACTGCTTTATTAACAATTATAGTTTTAGTATTTATTCTGATAGCCATTTGGCAAATGGTGAAGATTTTCGATTTGGCGCAAGCTAAAAATGAAAACACCCAAGTAGCCACCGACAAGGATAATACAATGAATGCGTATTTAATGATGGGCTTTTTGGCCTTCATCTACATAATCACCATTGTATGTTTTGCAAAATGGGGCGATTTGCCTTTATTATCAAATTCAGCTTCTGAACACGGTCCAACCATTGATAATTTGATGATCATTTCTATGGTTATCATCTTCATTGTACAAACCTTAACTCAATTTCTGTTGCATTATTTCGCTTTCAAATACAAAGGTGAAAAAGGCAGAAAAGCATTATTCTTTGCTGATAACAATAAACTTGAAGCTGTTTGGACCATTATTCCCGTAATTGTTTTAGCTGGTTTAATTATTTATGGTTTAAATACTTGGATTAATATCATGGGCGTTGATGAAAGTGATGATCCATTAATTGTTGAATTATACGCTCAGCAGTTTAACTGGAAAGCCCGTTATGGTGGAAACGATAATACATTAGGAAAAGCTAATGTCCGTTTAATTGATATTGATAGAGCCAACATTTTAGGTTTAGATGAAGCCGACCCAAATGCACAAGATGACGTTATTACTACCGAGTTGCATTTGCCCGTTGGGAAACCAGTATTGTTTAAAATGCGTTCGCAAGATGTGCTACATTCTGCCTACATGCCTCATTTTAGAGCACAAATGAACTGCGTTCCAGGTATGATTACCCAATTTGGATTTACACCTACGGTGACGACTGCTGATATGCGACAAACACCTGAAATGGTTGAAAAAGTAAAAAACATCAACAGAATTAGGGTTGAAAAAAGTAATGCATTAAAGGCAAAAGGTGGCGAAGCTTTAGATCCTTATGAATTTGACTATTTGCTGTTATGTAATAAAATCTGCGGAAAATCACATTATAACATGCAAATGAAAATTGTAGTGGAAACGCAAGAAGAATATGATGCTTGGATGAAAGAGCAAAAAGATTTCAAAAATTCGCTAGTAACTAATTAAAAAGATAAATACGATAAAAGATTATGTCAGCACACGAAGATAATCACGCTCACGACGACCACGGACATCATCATAAAGAAACGTTTATAACTAAATATATATTTAGTCAAGACCATAAAATGATAGCCAAACAGTACCTTATTACAGGTACACTTATGGGTGTTATAGGAGTTATGATGTCTATGATGTTTCGTATTCAAATCGCTTGGCCAGAAGAGCCTAACGTATTGTTTGAAGCATTATTAGGAAAATGGGCACCCGATGGTGTTATGAATGCCGATATATATTTGGCTTTGGTAACTATACATGGTACCATAATGGTATTTTTCGTTTTAACGGCAGGTTTAAGCGGAACGTTCAGTAATTTATTGATTCCGTTGCAAATTGGTGCACGCGATATGGCTTCTGGCTTTTTAAACATGATATCATATTGGTTGTTTTTCCTATCAAGTATCATCATGGTATCTTCTTTATTTGTTGAAGCTGGACCAGCAGCAGCTGGATGGACTATTTATCCACCATTAAGTGCATTACCAATGGCGCAAGGCGGTTCTGGTTTAGGTATGACTTTATGGTTGGTGTCAATGGCTATTTTTATAGCATCTTCATTGATGGGTTCACTTAATTATATTGTAACTGTTATTAATTTGCGTACCAAAGGCATGTCGATGACAAGGTTGCCTTTAACCATTTGGGCATTTTTTGTTACAGCTATTATTGGTGTGGTTTCATTCCCAGTATTGTTGTCAGCAGCTTTATTATTAATTATGGATAGAAGTTTCGGAACATCATTCTTCCTATCCGATATTTTCATTCAAGGTGAAGTGTTACATTATCAAGGTGGTTCGCCCGTTTTATTTGAACATTTGTTTTGGTTCTTAGGGCATCCAGAAGTTTATATTGTTATTTTACCTGCAATGGGAATCGTTTCAGAAATTATGGCATCAAACTCACGTAAACCAATTTTTGGTTATCGCGCAATGATTGCTTCCATCTTGGCTATTGCATTTTTATCAACCATCGTTTGGGGTCACCATATGTTCGTGTCTGGTATGAATCCATTCTTAGGCTCGGTATTTACGTTCACTACTTTATTGATTGCTATTCCTTCAGCAGTAAAAGCATTTAACTGGATTACCACACTGTGGAAAGGTAACTTGCAGATGAATCCAGCTATGTTATTTTCAATTGGGTTTGTTTCAACATTCATCACAGGCGGATTAACAGGAATTATTCTAGGAGATAGTGCGTTGGATATTAATGTACACGATACCTATTTCGTAATTGCTCACTTCCATTTAGTAATGGGTATTTCTGCACTTTACGGTATGTTTGCAGGTATTTATCATTGGTACCCAAAAATGTTTGGGCGTATGTTGAATAAAAATTTAGGATACATTCATTTCTGGATAACCGCTGTTTGTGCTTACGGTGTGTTTTTCCCAATGCATTTTATTGGAATGGCAGGTTTACCACGTCGTTATTATACCAATACCAATTTCCCATTATTTGACGATTTAGCTAATGTAAATGTGATTATTACCATTTTTGCTTTAATAGGTGGAATTGTTCAAATAGTATATTTATACAATTTCTTTGGAAGTATGTTCTACGGAACAAAAGCAACACAAAACCCATGGCGTTCCAATACGCTCGAATGGACTACACCTGTAGAGCATATTCACGGAAACTGGCCTGGTGATATTCCACATGTATATCGTTGGTCTTATGATTACAGCAAACCTGGACATGAAGTTGATTTTATACCACAAAATATTCCCTTAAAAGAAGGCGAAGAAGAATTACAGCATTAAAATATGTACATATTATAATAAAAAACTCACCTGGTTTAGGTGAGTTTTTCGTTTAAATACATTTTTTAACGATGAAACGTAAAATAATTCAAAATATATCGTTGAAATACGAATAAATCAGTTAAATTGCGCTATCTAAAAATTCTGTAAGATTAATTCTGTTAACAGCATTAACGAATTAAAACAGGTTTTGATAAAAGCTATTAATAACATGATTCTAACATATTTCAATTATGATAACAACACCTTTTTTTAGGAATATTTTTAAAATAGCATCCTATATTTTGGTAGTATTAGGAACATCTGTTTCCTGTTTCGGACAATGTCCTACCATTTCAGTTTCAAATCCGCCTCCCATTTGTGATGCTTCGGGTTTTACTTTTGCTGATTTAAATGCTTATGCTACAGATGCTGGTGGTGGTATTGTATGGTACACTGCAACTACGGGTGGAAGTGCTTTTAATCAGAGCCAGTTGGTTAAAGAAGGTACTTACTATGCCGGGGATGCGTCTGGAACTTGTGGACCAAGAGCTTCCATTGTTATAAACTTTACTGTAAATCCATCAGGAAAAAATTTAGATCGTATTTATTGTAGTAATGATAATGCTACTGTTCAAACCTACATAGATGATGTACTGCAATCAGGAGTTCCATCAGGAGGCTCTGTTGAAGTTTATTACGATTACAATTTAACTAATCAAGCCAATGCTAGTGATGTCATCCCTAGTGGCGCTTCAAATTACTATATTGTTTTTGTTGATGGTGGAGGTTGTAAAAGCCAATTTGAAATTGGTCAAGTAGGTGTGTTTGCAGCACCATCAGATCCTACACCAGCTAGTACACAACAATTTTGTTTAACGTCAAATCCTGTTGTAGGTAATTTGAATCCAGGAACAGCGGCTACAAATTATAAGTGGTATGCCAATGTTGATGCTTTTGGCGAGCCCATTCAGCCTGCCTTATCGGTTTTAACGCCTTTAATTAATGGAAATACATATTATATCCAAATTGACTCATTTTTTTGTGTAAGTAATGCTATTCCCGTTACCGTAAATATTGATACGCCAGTAAATGCAGGAACTTCTGCAACCTTAGATTACTGTAGTGATAGTGTGCCAACAAGCGATTTCAACTTATTTGATGAACTTGGAGGTATTAAGGACATTACGGGAACTTGGTCGGGGCCGTTAGCTACTATAAATGACCATTTGGGAACTGTAAATATTTCAACTTTAATCACCGCGGGAACCTATATATTTACTTATACAGTACCAAGCACAGGTATTTGTCCAGATGGCACAGCTACAGTGACTATTCGAGTTTATCAAACGTTTAGCTCTGGAACTGCATTAAGTCCAGCGACTTTTTGCGAATCTACCATTCCATCATCATTTGATTTATTTAGTTTATTAGAAAATGAAGATCCAAATGGACAATGGACACAAGGTACTTCGAGTTCAGATCCAATAGTTACCAGTCCATTAGATTTATCTGGTTTCACTCCCGGAACTTATAATTTCACCTATACTCAAAATTTAGCGCCAAATCCGTGTCCAGAGCAATTAACAAGCATTCAAGTCATTATTTTACAAGATCCAAATGCAGGAAATGCTATTAACCAAACATTCTGTGAAAATGATTTAGCATC
>Ga0138256_10003861_pt1 | contig 15895 bp, 16 predicted proteins | sample KNB2016incub_MG_FD_105486 | JGI IMG/M metagenome (GOLD analysis project Ga0138256, IMG submission 105486) | Active sludge microbial communities from wastewater in Klosterneuburg, Austria - KNB2014incub_MG | ecosystem: Engineered > WWTP > Activated sludge > Unclassified | place: Austria... | reverse complement strand
GGCAAGGACCGCTATATCAAGGAGAACACCAGCTACACCATCCGCGCGAGCAAGGAGAAATACCTCGTGGTGAACGACCAGATCACCACCGTGGGCCTCAACGAGAGCACCACCTTCGCCAAGGAATACTATCTGCAGCCGGTGATCGAGAACAAGGGGATCCCCCTGCCGCAGGTGCTCTACGAGGTGGACAAGTTCGACCTGACCCAGGCCGGCAAGGATTCGCTGGAGACGCTCTATAACACGCTCGTGGAGAACCCGACCATCGTGATCGAACTGCGCTCGCATACCGATTCGCGCAACACCCGCACCTACAAGGGCGGCAACATGGAACTGAGCCAGAAACGCGCGCAGAGCTGCGTGAACTACCTCGTCACCAAGGGCATCGATCCTGTCCGTATGGTACCGGTGGGCAAGGGCGCCACCGAGCCCATCGTCACCGACGCCGAGATCAAAGCGCTGAAGACCAAGGAGGAGCACGAAGCCGCCCACCAGAAGAACCGCCGCACGGACTTCACCGTGCTCAGCTTCGATTACGTGCCCAAGGAAGGAGGAGCGCCCACGCCCAACCAGTAGTGAAGAACCCGATGAAGAGCATCCCGACCCGTCGGGATGCTCTTTTCTTTTCCGCCGTCACGGCGACCGGAACATGAACACCAGCGACCGCTACGCCCAGCGTGGAGTGAGCAGTTCCAAGGAGGATGTCCACAAGGCCATCGCCGGGCTGGACAAGGGGCTTTTCCCCAAAGCGTTCTGCAAGGTGGTGCCCGATGGGCTCACCGGGAGCGCGGACCATTGCATCGTGATGCACGCCGATGGCGCGGGCACCAAGAGCGCTCTTGCCTATGCGTACTGGAAGGAAACCGGCGACCTCTCCGTATGGCACGGCATCGCGCAGGACGCCATCGTGATGAACCTCGACGACCTGCTCTGTGTGGGCATTACGGACAACATTCTGCTCAGCAGTACCATCGGCCGCAACAAGCGCCTGGTGCCCGGCGAGGTCATCGCCGCGATCATCGAAGGCACGGAGCTTTTTCTGGAGAAGATGCGCGGGCTCGGTATCGGCATATGCAGCACCGGCGGCGAAACCGCCGATGTGGGCGACCTGGTGCGCACCGTGATCGTGGACAGCACCGTGACGGCCCGCCTGCGCCGGAGCGAGGTGATCGACAACGCACGCATCCAGGCCGGGGATGTGGTTGTGGGCCTCGCCAGCTACGGCCAGGCCACCTACGAGGACACCTACAACGCCGGCATGGGAAGCAACGGCCTCACCAGCGCGCGGCACGACGTGTTCGCCAAAGCGACAGGGGAGAGGTACCCCGAGACCTTCGATCCTGGCACCCCTGAAGCATTGGTGTACAGCGGCCAGGCCCACCTCACCGATCCCCTCAAAGACACGCCCCTCGACTTCGGCAAGGCCGTGCTCTCGCCCACGCGCACCTACGCGCCCGTGGTGCGCGAGGTGTTCAAGGCCATGCGGAGCGACGTCCACGGCATGGTGCATTGCAGCGGCGGCGCCCAGACCAAGGTGCTGCATTTCATCGATGGTCTGCGCGTCATCAAGGACGATCCCTTCCCCGTACCGCCGCTCTTCGCCGCCATCCAACGCATGAGCGGCACCGCCTGGCAAGAAATGTACAAGGTCTTCAATATGGGCCACCGCCTGGAGTTCTACGTGCCATCCGCACGTGCGCAGGAGATCATCGCCATCTCCGGATCCTTCGGCATCGAGACCAAGGTCATCGGCAGGGTGGAGGCCGCGCTCGCGAATGAGGTCATCATCACCAGCGAGCAAGGCACGTTCACCTATCACTGACGCGTTTCTCCGCGCTCTTTGCGCCTCTGCGTTCTTATCCCCATGAACGACCTTCTGCAAAAACTCTCCACGGTGCATGATCGCCGCAACGAGGTGGGCAAACGCCTGGCGGACCCGGCCGTGATCGCCGACCAGAAGATGTTCGTGGACCTAAACCGCGAGTACCGCGACCTGGAGCCCATCGAGGCCGCCTACCTGCGCTACAAGCGTACCTATGAGGGGCTGGAGGGCGCCAAGGAGATCCTGCGTACCGAGAAGGACCCGGAGATGCTGGACATGGCGCGCGCCGAGCAGTCCGAGTTGCAGGCTGCCCTGGAAGCCATGGACGAGGAGGTGCGCATGCTGCTGGTGCCCAAGGACCCCAACGACGCCCGCAACTGCACCGTGGAGGTCCGCGCCGGCACAGGTGGTGACGAGGCCAGCATCTTCGCAGGGGATCTTTTCCGCATGTACACGCGCTACTGCGAGGGCCTCGGCTGGAAGGTGGAGGTGGCTGACACGAGTGAGGGCACCGTGGGCGGCTACAAGGAAGTGGTGTTCAACGTCATCGGTGAGGGCGCATACGGCACGCTCAAGTACGAGGGCGGCGTACACCGCGTGCAGCGCGTACCCGCTACCGAAGCCCAGGGGCGCATTCACACCAGCGCGGCCACGGTGGCCGTGCTGCCCGAGGCCGAGGAGTTCGACTTCGACATCAAGGAGAGCGATGTGAAGATGGAGACCGCGCGCAGCGGTGGCGCGGGTGGCCAGAACGTGAACAAGGTGGAGACCAAGGTGCGCCTCACCCATATTCCCACCGGAACGGTAGTGATGTGCCAGACCGAGCGCAGCCAGCTCGGCAACCGGATGAAAGCCATGCAGATGCTGAGGACCAAACTCTACGATGAAGCGCTCCAGAAGAAGATGCAGGCCGAGGCCGGTCACCGCAGGAGCCAGGTGAGCAGCGGCGACCGCAGCGCCAAGATCCGCACCTACAACTACCCGCAAAGCCGCGTTACCGACCACCGCATCGAGTTCACCAGCCACAACCTGCCCGCCATCATGAACGGCGACCTGCAGGACGTGATCGATGCGCTGCAACTGGCCGACCGCACCGAAAAACTCAAGGAAGGCGCATGAACCGCACGGAGCTCGCCGCCCTCATCCGCCGCAAGCGGAGCCTGCTCTGCGTGGGGCTCGATACCGAGGAGCATCTTGTTCCCGCACATTTCCGTGCGGAAAGTCATCCAGTGCGTGCCTTCAATGAGGCCATTGTGGAAGCCACACATGATGTGGCCGTCGCCTACAAGTTGAACCTCGCGTTCTATGAGGCGCTTGGCATGGAGGGCTGGGCCGATCTAGAAGCCACGGTGGCCTACATCCGCAGCCGGGGCGATCTCTTCATCATCGCCGACGCCAAACGCGGCGACATCGGCAACACCGCGCGCAAGTACGCCGAGGCCTTCTTCGACAAGCTGGGCGTGGATGCCGTGACCATCGCCCCGTACATGGGCCGCGACAGCGTGGCGCCCTTCCTCGGGCACGCGGGCAAATGGGCCATCGTGCTCGGCGTTACCAGTAACGAGGGCGCGCAGGACTTCCAGTTCCTGCCTGTGGACGGCGGCAGTGAGCGGCTCTTCGAGCGCGTGATGGCGAAAACAGGGGAGTGGGGCACACTTGATGACACCATGTTCGTAGTGGGCGCCACCCGCGCCGAGGTGCTGGCCCGCGCGCGCGCCCTCGCCCCCGATCACTTTTTCCTGGTACCCGGCGTGGGCGCCCAGGGCGGCGACCTCAACGCCGTGCTTGATGCAGGCCTTACGGAAGACGGCGGCCTGCTCATCAACAGCAGTCGGGGTATCATCTATGCTGGCAAGGACCAGGACGCCATCCCCGCCGCGCGCCGCGCTGCTAAGGAACTGCGCGAGGCCATGGCCGCCAAGCTCGCCGCGCGCGGGGTGCTGTGAGCGGATCCATCGGAACATAGGCTTCGCTCGGTAGAAGTGTGCGAGGATGCGAATGCTCGCTCCCACCGGGTAGGGCCGGGGAGGGGGCGCACCCTCGCACAGTTCAGGAACGGTGGATGCCCCTATCTTATGACCGTTCCCCTTGACGGAAAAACGGTCAACGCCATGCCCCATCAGCGCGCCTATGTACAGGATCCACCGGCGGCCGATGCGTTGCTTGACCCCGTCTTCCCGTACCGCGAGGAGCTTTTGCAGTTCATCTGGGAGCAGCGCCTCTTCGATCCACTGAACCTGTGTACAGTGGACGGCGAGCCGGTGGATGTGCTGCGCCCTGGTCACCTGCACCGCAACAGCGGCCCCGACCTGGTGGACGCCCGAGTGCGCATCGGCGGACAATTGTGGGTGGGCAACGCCGAGGTGCATGTCCGCGCAAGTGAATGGTACGCCCATGGTCACGAACGCGACCCCGCCTACGACAACGTGGTCCTGCACATCGTGTACGACCACGACATGGATGTGCATACCAGCGTGGGCGGCCGCGTGCCCGTGGTGGAACTGAAGGACCGCATCCCGTCCGGGCGGCTGGAGACCTTCAAGAACCTGATGCGTGCCAAGGCCTGGATACCCTGCGCACCCCAATTCGATCATGCGGATCGAACGCGTTTCCCGATGTGGCTGGAGCGCGTGCTCATCGAACGGCTGGAGCGCAAGTGCATCGGGGTGGAAGCGTTGTACAAGCGGCTGGGCGGCGATGCGCTGGAGACCTTTTGGCATGTGCTGGCGCGCGGCTTCGGCCTCAAGGTGAACGCCGAGCCTTTCGGCCTGCTCGCGCAGGCGCTCCCGCTGCGAACGCTGCTGAAGTACCGCGACGATCCCTTGCGCGTGGAAGCATTGCTCTTCGGGCAGGCCGGGTTGTTGCGCACGGACCTGCTGGATGATCACCCGCGCGCCCTGCAGGCGGAGCACCGCGCGCTGGCCGCGCTGCACGGCCTGCGCCCCGCGCCGCTGGCCGCCTGGCAGTTCGGCCGCTTGCGCCCGCCCAACTTCCCCACCGTTCGCATGGCCCAGTTGGCACGGCTCATCGCTTGTGGCGATGGCGCCTTCTCCGTGTTGCTGGAGGAGGATGACCCCCAAATGATTTTGCGCCGGCTTCAGGTTGAGGCCGATGGTTACTGGCTCACGCACCACCGCTTCGACCAGCCCTCGAAACCCGGCCCCAAACGGTTGGGCACCGATGCGGCCACCGGGCTCATCATCAACGCCATCGTGCCTTACCTCTTCGCCATGGGGCGCGTGCAGGGGCGCGAGGACCTGGGCGGGCGCGCTCTGCGCCTGCTGGAACGCCTGCCCGCCGAGCAGAACACCATCATCGAAGGCTGGGCCGCCCTCGGCGTTACGGCCGATACCGCCGCCCGGTCGCAGGCCCTGATCGAACTCAAGAACATGTACTGCGGGCAACGCCGATGCCTATCTTGCGTCATCGGAACGGACCTGCTGAAGAAGAAATGAGCAGGGCCGCCCTGCCGATCTTCGCGCCCGCAGCCATGATCTCCACCATCAAGACCTTCTTCGAGCGCCAGGCCTTCGGCGTATGCGCTTGGTGGGGCGAACAGCTCAACATCAAGACCGAGCAGGTGCGGCTCAGCTTCATCTACCTGGCCTGCATCACCGCCGGGCTGCACTTGGTGGTCTACCTCGTCATGGCCTTCGTGCTCCAGCACAAGGAGCGCATCAAGCGGCCCTTTGCCAAGCGGAGCACGGTGTGGGAATTGTAAGAGTCGCCCCTCAGCGGGCCACCACGGTGCCCACCACGCTGCGCGCGCCGTTCGTACGGTCGATCACCACGGCCCGGTAAATGCCCGGGGCCAGCCCGTTCCGCATGATGCGCTGGTCCCCGCCCGGCACGATACGCTGCGAAAGGCAGGGCCGTCCAGCCCCGTCGATAAGGAGCAGGTCGCCCCGCACCGTGGCACCGCTCAGGGTGAACCCCTCATCGAACGCCGTGGGGAACAACACGACGCCGCTGCCAACAGCTTCAGGCACGGAGGTGCTGGTGGCCGCCAGGGCGTACACGTCGAACAATGCGGTACAGTAGAGCGTGTTGGTGGTGGCGCAGAACTCTTCTTGCGCTGCGGCGTCCACCGTACCGAAGCCGGTGTTGAAGTCGCTCCAGGCCGCGCCGTTGTTCACGCTGCGCAGGCAGCCCACACCGTTCAGCAAGGCGAAGAACTTGCCGTCGAAAAAGACCACCTCGCCATCGGTGGGGGAGCCGGGGCCGCCCGTGGCATCTTGCCAACTCGTGCCCCCGTTGGTGCTGTACCGGATGCCGAAGGTGCTGGCGATCACGAGGGCGCCGTTGCCGGAGGCCAGCCCGTAGACGGTGTAATTCACCGCCGGATGCGCGGTCCAATTCTGTGCGTTGTCGGTGCTGGTGTAGAGCCCCACGCTGGTGCTGGCCCACAACGTGCCACCCACCTGCGTTACATGGTTCACCTTCGCGTTGCTGGCCATACCGCTGTGGCCGATCAGCCAACTGTCCCCATTGGTCAGCGTGCGCCAGATGCCGCCGCCCTGGCCGATGGTGCCCTCGAAAATAACCAACAGGAAGTTGGGGCCGGTGGAGAAGAACTTGTTGGCGTACACTGTGGCGCTCGCCGTGAGCGTGCCGTTGATGCTGCTCCAGTTGGTGCCGTTGTTGGTGCTCCGGTAGACACCGCTCTCCGTGCCGGCGTACAGGTTGGTGCCATCGGTGCCGACGCTCTGCACGTAATAGTTCGAGCCGTTCACGGGCAGCCCCGTGTTCACCGCCGTCCACGGCCCGGTGCCACCGGCGCTCTTTTTGATCCCGGCCGGAAAGGAAGCGCAATAGAGGTCGCCACCCTTTTGGCAGAAGCTGCGGTTGGTCATCGTGCTCACGCTCAACGGAGTCCATTGGGCATGGAGGGCGGCGGAAATGACGATGGCGGAAAGCGTAAGGGTCTTGCGCATGGGGCGGGTTGTTCTGGGCCGCGAAAGTAGAGGAAGCCGCAGCGTCGGCGGCCGGAAGGACGCAGGGATCAGCTGCCCTGCTTCTTCGGGGGCATCTGCTGCAGCCGGGCCTTCACCGCGCGGAAAGGCTCGCACGTGCGCAGCAGCCGCGCGCCTAATGCCGAACCCAGCCGGAACGCCTTGGACCCGCCCGCAGGCGCGTGCTGCAGCACGGCGTACACCTCGGCCGGATGCGCGATCACCGCATTCTCCAAGCAATCGCGCACCCCGCTTTCCACGCCACGGTCCTCGGCCCGCAGGTCGATGGCGCTCATGCAACCGCAGAGGTCGTTCATCAGCGCCGAAGGATCGGCACCGCCCGACTGCGCCCGCGCGCCGCCACCGCTGAGGGAGAGCAGCGCCACAAGGCCGGTGACCAGGAGAGAGCGCATCGGTACTTGAACGTGTGCAAGGTAACACCTTCCGCGTTACGCGGCCGCCGGTTTTGCGGCCGGTTTTCAACCGGGGTTGGCCGATCGCCGGGACCGGCCGTTCATTGCGCCCGCAACGTACCACTTGGTGAAGGCCAAGGGCGAACGTGGTCGCGAGGATGCACCCTCAGCTATGAGGTTGATGACCGGCCGGTGAATGACCGGCGGCATCGCCAGCGTGGGCGGTGGGACGGACATCCCGGCATAGATTCCGCTGGTGGTGCGGTGATCGTTACGAACAGGCCATGGGGACATTGGTGTCCGGCAATGATCCCTGTGACCCGTTCACCGCTTGTCTTTCTTCTGGTCCTTCCGCTGCTGGCGCGCTGCCAGGGAACGGCGGTCCCAAGTGTGGGGATCCAGTTGTCCGCCACCGTGCCCAGTCGGCCGCCACCCGCGCGGCCCTTGGCCATTCTGCTGGACAGCCGCGGACTGGACGCGCGCACGGTCCGCTTCCACGTGGACAAGAGCGAGCGTATGTTCCGGGTGTACGCCGGTGATTCCCTGTTGAAGACCTTCTCCTGTGTGCTCGGCGAGAACCCCGTGGGCGATAAGTTCTGCCAAGGCGACCGGAAGACGCCGGAGGGCACCTTCACCTTCCGCAGCAAGCGCGTCCACGCATCCTGGCACAAGTTCATCTGGGTGGATTACCCGAACACCGAGAGTTGGCGGCGCTACCACGAACGCAAGGCGCGCGGACTGATCCCCAAGGGCAAGGATATCGGCGGGGAGATCGGCATCCATGGCGTGCCCGATGGCATGGACCACTGGATCGATGCGGGGCAGGATTGGACCTGGGGCTGCATCGCGCTGCGGAACGCCGACGTGGACGAGATCTACCCGTACATCATCCCGGAACGCACGGTGCTGACGATCGTGCCGTGACCCCTACTCGACGACGAGTTCATCATACCCGGTCCCCGGGTCTTTTTCGCGCCGCATGCGCAGGCCGTCGATCTCCTGGATGAGGAGTTCGAGCGTGGTGCGCACGAGGCAACCGTCGAGCAGGTGGCCGCCGCGCATGTGCCCGTCACGATCGGCAACGCTCATGTGCAGGTGCATGCCATGGCCGCTGAGTGTGCCGCTCAGCGAGACCACCTCGAGGTCGCCGGTGGTCACGGAGCCTTCATCGCGCCCGGCATAGCGCAGGCAAGCCCTGTTCAAGCTGCCCACGGCGCTCACGATAGCGGCGGCGGCGACGTCGTGCGCGATGGCGTGGTCGCGGAGGGTGGCGCGCACGTCCTGGCCGGGCAGCAGGCGCAGCACGTACGTGCGCCCCGCGCGGCCCGCGGCGTACCTCACTTGTCGAAGGTATTGTTGTGCTGGGCCTTGAGGGCGGTGATGCCTTCCTGGGCCTTGGCGGCGAGCGCGGCGCGGTAGGTGTCGAGCTTGGCGGCGAGTTGTGGATCCTTGGCGCCGAGTATGCGTGCCGCGAGGAGCCCGGCGTTCCTGGCGGCGTTGAGGGCCACCGTGGCCACGGGGATGCCGTCGGGCATCTGCACGATGCTCAGCAGGCTGTCCCACCCGTCGATGCTGTTGCGGCTCTTCACGGGCACGCCGATCACGGGCAGGGTAGTGAGGCTGGCCACCATGCCGGGCAGGTGCGCCGCGCCGCCCGCCCCGGCGATGATGCAGGTGACGCCGCGCTCGCGGGCCGTACGCGCGTATTCGAACATGCGCTCCGGCGTGCGGTGCGCGCTCACCACGGTGAGCTCGTACGTGATGCCCAGTTCCTTCAGGATGTCGGCCGCGCCCTGCATCACGTCGAGGTCGCTGCGGCTGCCCATGATGATGGCTACCATCGTTCAGTGTGATTTGTTCGTTGTAGCCTTCGCCGGTGCGGGCCGCACGTGGGCATGCGCTTTCACGGCGGCGATGGCGCGGTCCAGCGCCGCGTCATCGGCGGCCGTCACCGTCACATGGCCCATCTTACGCCCGGTGCGCGTTTCCCGTTTGCCGTAGATGTGCAGGAAGGCGCCTGGGATCCGCAGCAGCTCATCGAGGCCGGTCATTTCCATGGGGCCGGTGCCACCCTCGCCCACGAGGTTGACCATGGCGGCGGGTCCCCTTAGCGCGGTATCGCCCAGGGGCGGTCCGGTGTACAGGCGCAGCAACTGGTCGAACTGGCTGCTGGCGCAGGCCTCGATGGTGTGGTGCCCGCTGTTGTGGGCGCGGGGCGCGGTCTCGTTCACCAGCAGGCGGCCATCGGTAGTGAGGAAAAGTTCCACGGCGTAGAGCCCCGGTGCGCCGAAGGCTTCCGCCGTGCGCAGGGCCAGCTGCTTGGCTTCCTCGTTCACGGTAGCGGGTACGCGGGCCGGGGCGCGTAGATGGTCCACCAGGTTGAAGCGCGGATCGAAGACCATTTCCACGGGATCGTACACAGCCACTTGGCCCCTGACGGAGCGCACAGCCAGAACGGCCAGTTCCAGCGCGATGTCCGTGCGCTTTTCCAGCACGCAGGGCCCGCTGAAGGCGTTGGCGGCGTCGCCGGGACCGCCCACGGGCATCACGCCCTTGCCATCGTAGCCGCCGGTGCGCGCTTTGAGGAAGCCGGGCAGGAGGTCCGGGTGGCGCGCAAGGTCGCGCCCGTCATCGAGCAGCGCGAACGCCTCGGTGGGTATCCCGTGGTCCTGGTAGAACTGCTTCTGGAGGCCCTTGTCCTTGATCGTGCGCAGCACCTGCGGATCGGGGATCACGGTTTTGCCCATGGCCAGCAGCCGTTCGAGTGCTTCGGAGGACACGTGCTCGATCTCGATGCCCACAACGTCGGCGTCCTGTGCGAAGCGGAGCACAGTATCGAGGTCGTCGAAGCGGCCTTGCGTGAAGCGCGTGGCGATGCGGGCGCAGGGGCAATCCGGGTCGGGATCGAGCACATGCACCCGGGCATCGTAGCGCAGGGCGTTCTCGATGAACATGCGGCCGAGTTGGCCGCCGCCGAGGAGCGCGATCAGGGGGTGTTCCGCCATGCCTGCTCGCCGTGGTTGAGGAAGGCGGCGCGGCGAAGATACCCCGGCGGGGCGAGGGGATCAGCGCTTACGCAACCGGTGCTGGCGGCCGCCCATGCGCAACAAGCGGTAGCCTAAGCTGGCCTGGACAATGCGGTGGCGCGGGTTCACGCCGCTGTCTCCGGCGAATACGGGCCGCATGCCAGCGTAGTAGCGCGCGCTGAGATCAAGGCCACGGCGCATGTCGAGGCCCAGGCCGCCAAAGAGCCCGGCGTCGAACAGGCGGATGTTGTCCGTGGACGTTCCGCCGTTCTGCCAGGCGGCCACGCACAGGCCGGCCTGCGGGCCGCACTGCAGGTTGAACGCATTGGAGAGAAAGAGCTTCACGGCCACGGGCAGCTGTACATACAACATGCGCGTGGTGGCGGGAGGCGCTTCGGGAACGCGCAGATCGCCGCCTTGGTAGGAAAGCAGCAGTTCGGGTTGGATCTCCAGGCGCTTGCGCAGCAGGAAGGGGGCGTAGGCGCCCACAAGTGCGCCGGGGATCGAGGTGTAGGACACGTCATTGGCGCCGAGACGGCACCACTGCGCACCGCCCTTGATGCCCACGCCGCTACGGTTGAAGCCCTGAGCGTGGCCCGGCAGAGGGATGGCGACGATTAGGCAGAGCGCGAGATGGATGACGAAAGGGCGCATGGGATGGGGTACCTGCACACGTGTACGCCCAAGCCTGTACGAGGTTTCTTCAGGTCATGGCCGATCCGACGGACCGATCCCGGCCGTTGACGAACGTGGTGGAATGTCCGCTGATCGACTCAGCGCGCGTGGCGCACCAGGAAAGGCAGGGAGCCTGTGGTGCCGTCGGCCGCGAAACGCAACACGTAGTGCCCATCCGCCAGCATGCCGGTATCAATGGGCCGCGGATCGCTGGTCTGTTGGGAACGCAGCACGGTGCGGCCCAGCGCGTCCACGATCTCAACGGTGCCCGCTGCGCCTTCGGGAAGTCGGATGAACAATACCTCATCCGCCGGATTGGGCCACAAGGCGGTGCCTTCGTCCGGGTTCGTGGCGATGCCTGTGCTGGTCACGATCGTGACGCTGTAATCCTCGGTTTCGCCGTAGCTGAAGCTGAAGCACGGATCGGCGCTGGTGGGTTCATCCTGGCCGGGGTACATGCAGCGGACCCGCAGGACGGTGGTGCCCAGCGCGGCGTCCATCGGCACGGTGAAGGGCACGGGCACGTCCTCGAATGGCACCTCGGTGACAGCGCCGCCCAAGAGTTCGTCCGCATCGAAGGTGCCGTTGGCGTCCATATCAAGCCAGCCGGCGATCATGTCCTGCTGGTACTCGCCGGAGGTGAGGGTGATCGTGTACGCCTCGCCGCGCGCCAGTTCGGTGCCCTGTGCGGTGTAGTCGTGATACGTGGGGCCGCCCGTGGCGCCGCTGCCGGTGTTGTTGATATCCCCGAGTTGCACGCCGTCGATGAAGTCGCCGTCATTCGTGCCGTTCGCGCTGGAGGGAATGCACGGTCCGCCGCCATCGTCCACGATCGTGATGCCGTAGTCCTCGGTTTCGCCCCAGGCGTAGTTGTAGCAGGGGTCGGCGGGATCGGGCTCGCCTTCGTTGAGGTAAACGCCACGTACACGCATCACGGTAGTCCCCAGCGTGGCGCTCAGGGGTACGGTGAAAGCGATGTCCTGCGTCTCACCCCCTTCGGTGTTCGTGAACTCCCCGAGCTTCTCCGCGCTCTCGAAAAGGCCGTCCTGGTCGAGGTCGATCCAAGCTGCGAACTGGTCCGGAGTATAGGTGCCCGATGTGATCGTTACCGCATAGGCCGAGCCGCGCTGCAGCTGGGTGCTGTACTGGGCGGTGTAGTCGTTGTAGGTGGCGCCGGTGGTGCCGCCGCTGTTCAGGTTGCTGATGGAGCCGAGTTGCACGCCATCGATGAAGTCGCCGTCACTGGTGCCGTTGGTGCTGGTGGGCACGCAGGGGCCGGTGGTCACGGTGCCGCAGGCATCGTTGGTCAGCAGGCCAGGGCGCAAGCTGGTCAGCACGTTGTTCATTTGGGCCGATTGGTCGTTGGTGAACATCACCTCGCAGTCGGCGTAATCCATGAAATTCTCATACTGCGTCAGTACGCCGCAGCGCATCAGGTTGGTGTTGGCGCAGGAGAAGGTGGCCTCGTCGGTCACGGGCGTGTCGTCCATGCCGTCGTCGCTGCCGCAACCACCGTCGGCCCATGGATGGTCCAGGCCGAGGTAGTGGCCGATCTCGTGGGTGGCGGTGCGTGCCCCGGCGCCCAGGCCGTAGTCATAGTCGATCACCAGCCCGTCGATGTCGCTGCCCGCCGCGCCGCCGTAAGGCAGGTAGGCGTAGCCCAGCGTCACGAAGCCGCCCGTGGCGCCGCTGCTGATGTCGCATATCCATACGTTCAGGTAGCTTTCGGGGTCCCACGGGGCGATGCCGTCCGGGGTCTGCTTCATGTCGTTCGTCTCGGTGTCAGGGTCGAACCAGGTCTCCCCGGTCTGCGTGCGCGTGATGCCCGAGGTGGAATTGCCGTTCGGGTCGGTCTGGGCCAGGCAGAATTCGATCTGTGGGTTGCCGCGGTCGTTCAGAAAGGAGGCCCGTACGTTCCCATAGTCACTGTTCTGCGCGTTGTAGTCCTCGTTCAGCGTGGCGATCATATCCAGGATCAGTGCGTCGGACACATTCTCGGCGGCGGTGTTCCATACCACGTGAACGACCACCGGGATGGTGGCCGTGCCGCCGCGCGCCCCGCTGCGGGGTATCGCCCGTGCCGCCTCTGCCAGGTCGGTGGAAAGGCCTTGCTGCTGGAGCCAGCGCTGGGTGATGCTGTGCGCCGTGCAGCGCTCCTGGGCGCGCAGTGCGGGGAGAAGCGTGGCCAACAGGGCCGCAAGCGTGAGGGACCGGATCATCGGGGTGGCGGGTTTCGGGCGGCGAATCTATCCTTCGGCCCCGCTCGCGATGCCAACTCTTCTGCGCCCCGACGGGTTCAGTTGTCTTGTCCCCCACTCAGCGCCGCGATGGCCGTCAAGGGGTCGGGGGTATTGAAAACGCTGTTGCCCGCCACCAGTACATCGGCCCCATGGCGCACGAGATCGGCCGCGTTGTTTGCGCCCACACCGCCGTCGATCTCGATAAGGCAACCGGCCCCGCGCGCCGCGATCAGTTCCTGGAGCGCCGTGATCTTGTTGTAGGTGTTCTGGATGAAACTCTGCCCCCCGAAGCCGGGGTTCACGCTCATCAGGCACACCAGGTCGATGTCGGCGATGATGTCCTCCAAGGTCCTTACCGGCGTGTGCGGGTTCAGGGCCACGCCTGCTTTCATACCGGCTTTTTTGATCGATTGCACCGTGCGGTGCAGGTGTGTACAGGCCTCCATGTGTACTGTGAGCCGGTCGGTGCCCGCGTCCCGGAAGTCCTGCACGTACTTCTGCGGCTCCTCGATCATCAGGTGAACGTCAAAGACTTTTTTCGTGTGGGGGCGGATGGCCTTGATCACCGGCAGGCCGAAGCTGATGTTGGGCACGAAGACGCCATCCATCACGTCCAGGTGAAGCCACGGTGCCACGCTCCTGTCCACCAGTTCCACGGCCGCTTGCAGGTTGGCGAAATCGGCCGATAGGAGGGAGGGGGCTACGATGTGCGGCATGCTTCGGACGTGGTGCTGAGGGCCAACGCGAACGGGCACGAAAATAGCGGTGCGCATGGACGGCTTTAGTTTCGCCTTGCCATGCGCCCATTCCTTGCCCTCCTCTCCCTGTCGGCTTGGCTCCCCGGTGCCCGCGCCACCGACCCGCCTCCCGCACCGTTCGCGGTCCCCAAGTTCGCCCTTAGCCTTGGCAGCACCACCGATGGCCAGTTGTTCTCGCTGTTCATCGTGAAGGTGGTGGACGACACCGTGTTGGTGGAGAGCCAGCCCATCACCCGCCTCAACTTCATCCGCCAGGTGCAGGGCCGTGCGTTCAGCCCCGCGAACCCCGATGCCGAGAACCTCTTCCGAACCCACGGTGTGAAGCAATGCCTGAACACCGTGGACAGCGCGGGCTTCGTGATCGATTGCAGCGTGCTCGACGACCTCTGGAAGTTGCGCTTCTGGGAGTTCCCGCACCAGCTGCCCCAGGGCCAGCACCCGGTTACCGGCTGGGCGGCCATGAAACTGCGGCCCGATGACCGGCAGATGCTCCTGCTCAGCGACTACGGCATGAAATACCCGTTGGACCTGGTGATCGGCGATAACATGTTCCGCCTGCTGAAGGACATGGGCGATGAGGAGTGGGTGGCGAACTACCGGGGAGGGTTCTGAATGCGGTGCGAGAGCGCAAGTGTGCGAGGGTGAACGGCAGACTCTCGCACCGATCCCCAACTTCGCACCGCATGTCCCCAGATCTCTTTCCCGCTCTCCGCTCCGGCAACCGCGCGGCCCTGGCCCGTGCCATCACGCTGGTGGAGAGCACGCGCCCGGAGGATATCGGGGCCGCGCGCGCGCTGCTGCTTCAGTGCTTGCCGCTCGCAGGTGGATCCGTGCGCATCGGTATCACGGGCATCCCCGGCGCGGGCAAGAGCACATTGATCGACGCGATGGGCCTGCGGATGCTGGACGCGGGGCACCGCGTGGCGGTGCTCGCCATCGACCCCAGCAGCGCGCGCAGCGGCGGCAGCATCCTGGGCGACAAAACGCGTATGGAACGGCTGGCGCAGCATCCGGACGCCTTCATCCGGCCATCCCCGGCAAGCGGTACGCTCGGCGGGGTGGGGCGCCGCACCCGCGAAACGGTCCTGCTCTGCGAGGCGGCGGGCTTCGATCGCGTGCTCATCGAAACGGTGGGCATCGGCCAGAGCGAGCTGGCGGTGGACCGCATGACGGACCTGAACCTGCTGCTCACCATCGGCGGCGCGGGCGACGAGCTGCAGGGCATCAAGCGCGGCATCATGGAATCCGCGGATCTTATCCTGCTCACCAAGACCGACGGCGGCAACGCGGCGCGCAACGAGCGCGCGGCGGGCGATCTGCGTATGGCCGTGCAACTGCTGCCAGCCCGCGAGCACGGCGCCCGGCCGCAGGTGCTCCTTTGTTCGGCCACGGAGAACAAGGGTATTGCCGAACTTCACGGTGCCTTGGAAGCGCTCGGCACCGCGCTGCGCGAGCAGGGCCACACGGCCGCGCGCCGCCGCGAGCAGGACCGCTGGTGGATGCGCGCCACCATCGAGGAGCGGCTCATCGCGGACTTCTACAACGACCCGCACGTGGCGGCCGCACTGCCCGGCATCGAGGCCGCTGTGGTCAGCGGCGCGCGCAGCCCCTTCGATGCGGCGGAAGAATTGCTGAAGTTGCGGGGGTAGGGGGCATGCCTTCCGGCCCGGCCTCCATCCCTGTTCAAGGCGGTGTCCGACGAGCCTGTTGAACCGCTGTCCGCGAAGCGGGTACGGTACGGAATTCTTGCTACATTCGTTCCCAATAGACACGAGGTAGCCATGAATGCGAGTGCTCACCAGCGTTGTGCTCGGGTTACTGTGCCTCCGCGGTTTTCGCTTTTTGCCCGAGGATCGTGTGGATAGCATGCCGAGCGTGTCGCCGTCAGCATTGGACAGCATGGAGCGATACCCTCCTTTCGTTGACAAGGTTTGGGTCCAAAAACTTCATACGCTTACCGCCAACAAGGAAAACCTTGTTTTCAGAGTACGTTATGTCAAGGATCGCGC
>Ga0138256_10003860_pt1 | contig 15898 bp, 11 predicted proteins | sample KNB2016incub_MG_FD_105486 | JGI IMG/M metagenome (GOLD analysis project Ga0138256, IMG submission 105486) | Active sludge microbial communities from wastewater in Klosterneuburg, Austria - KNB2014incub_MG | ecosystem: Engineered > WWTP > Activated sludge > Unclassified | place: Austria... | reverse complement strand
CGCGTGTTCGACAACTGGTGCAACGAGGCGGCGCTGCTGCTCGATGGCGCGAGCGCCGCCGAGATCGACAGCGTGGCCGGCGAGTTCGTGCATGCCGGACCCTTCTTCGTGCTCAACCTGGCGCACGGCAACCCGATCATCGTCGAGACCAACACGCTGCAGGCCGACGAGGAAGGCGAGCACTATCGGCCGGCGCCGATCTTCGCGTCGGTCGAGCGCTGGGTCACGGCGGCGCCGAACCGGCCGGTGGCGGTCGCGCCCGAGCGGCGCGAGCGCATCCGCGACCGCCTGCTCGGCGTGCTGCTGTCGCAGACGGTCGACATCCTCGACCGCGGCATCGGCGACGCCGCCGATCTCGACCTGGGCTGCCGCATCGCGCTCGGCTTCAAGGCCGGGCCGCTCGAGCTGATGCGCCGCCTCGGCGACGCCGAGACCGCGCGCCTGCTGCAGCGCTTCGCGGCCGAGCGGCCCGGCATGCCGCTGCCGCGTCGCGCGCTCGCCGCCTATCAGCCGTCGGCGCGCCACGTGCTCGTCGACGACATCGGCGACGTCAAGCTCATCACGCTGCGCCGGCCCGAGGCGCTGAATGCGCTGCACGACGAGATGACGGACGAGATCCTCGCCGTGATCCGCCGCCACGAGGACGACCCTGCGGTCGCCGGCTACGTGATCACCGGCTACGGCACCAAGGCGTTCTGCGCCGGCGGCGACATCGGCCGCTTCCCGTCTATGCTGGGCGACGCCGACGCCGCGGCGCAGTACGCGCGCGACTGCGCGCGGCTGCTGGTGCACCTCGACCGCATGACGAAGCCGGTGGTCGCGGCGCTCAACGGCCTGACGCTCGGCGGCGGCTTCGAGCTCGCGATGCGCTGCCACGGCCTGGTGGCGCAGCGCGGCGCGTCGATGCAGCTGCCCGAGATCACGCTGGGCATCCTCCCGGGCCTCGGCGCGATGGTCGTGCCGTACCGCCGCTGGCCCGCCGCGGCCACGGTGTTCCACGGCATGCTGGCGCGCGCCGAGCGGCTCGGTGCCGAACGCGCGCGCGAGCTGGGCATCGTCGATGTGCTGGCCGACGACTTCGCCTCGCTCGTCGAGCAGGCGGTGGCGCGCGTGCATGCGCTGGCCGGCCGCGTGCGGCCGATCCCCGATGCGCCGCTCGCCGGCCTGCCGCCGCTGGACGCCGGCAGCGCGCGCTCGGCCGCCGGCCAGGTGCTCAGCGCCTCGATGATCGGCCTGATCGCCGGCGCGGTGCGCGACGCCGCCGCGGCGCCCACGCTGACGCAGGCGCTCGAGGTCGGCTACCGCGCATTCGGCGCGTCGGCCTGCACGGCCGCGGCGCGCGAAGGCATCGGCGCCTTCGTCGAGCGCCGTACGCCTGATTTCGGAGCGACGGGGTGAGCGCTGCAGTGCGCGGCGCCGGGAGGATCGAATGACCGCGTCGCTGGCCGAAGCCGCGCTCGACGACAAGTACCGTCTCGAGCGCGGCCGCATCTTCGTGACCGGCGTGCAGGCGCTGGTGCGCCTGCCGATGCTGCAGCACGAACGCGACCGCGCGGCCGGCTTGAACACGGCGGGCTTCGTGTCGGGCTACCGCGGCTCGCCGATCGGCGGGCTCGACAACGCGCTGCACGATGCCGAGCGCCACCTCGCGGCGCACGACGTGCGATTCCGGCCCGGCGTCAACGAGGACCTGGCGGCGACGGCGGTGTGGGGCACGCAGCAGCTGCACCTGCTGCCCGGCGCCACGCGCGACGGCATCTTCTCGATGTGGTACGGCAAGGGTCCCGGCGTCGACCGCAGCGGCGACGTGTTCCGCCACGCCAACTATGCCGGCACGAGCGCGCACGGTGGCGTGCTGGTGGTCGCCGCCGACGACCACGCGGCGCGCTCGTCGGCCGTGGCGCACCAGAGCGAACACATCTTCTCGGCCTGCGCGATGCCGGTGCTGGCGCCGGCCGGCGTGCAGGACATCCTCGACTTCGGCCTGCACGGCTGGGCGATGTCGCGCTACACAGGCTGCTGGGTCGCGCTCAAGCTCAGCGCCGACGTGGTCGAGAGCTCGGCCACCGTCGAGGTCGACGCCGCGCGCGTGCAGGTGCGCCTGCCCGACGACTTCGCGCTGCCCGCCGACGGCGTGCACATCCGCTGGCCCGACCCGCAGTCGGCGGCGGAGCACCGCATGCAGGCGACCAAGATCTACGCCGCCGCGGCCTACGCGCGCGCCAACGGCCTCGACCGGCTGGTATGGGACAGCCCGCGCGCACGGCTCGGCGTGGTGGCGTGCGGCAAGGCCTGGCTCGACCTGCGCCAGGCGCTGCACGAACTGGGCATCGACGCCGCTGTCGCGCAGGCGCTCGGCCTGCGCGTCTACAAGGTCGGCATGCCATGGCCGCTCGAGGCCGCCGGTGCGCGGCGCTTCGCCGCCGGGCTCGAAGAGATCCTCGTGGTCGAGGAGAAGCGCCAGATCATCGAGTACCAGATCAAGGAGATGCTCTACGGCTGGCGCGACGAGGCCCGGCCGCGCGTGCTCGGCAAGTTCGACGAAGGCGGTGAATGGCCCGCGCCGGCCGGCCAGTGGCTGCTGCCGCCGGTGGGCGAGCTGTCGCCGGCGATCGTGGCGCGCGCACTCGCGTCGCGCCTGGCACGGCTCGATCCCGCCGGGCCCTGGTGCGCGCGCGCCGCGGCGCTCGACGGCGGCCGCGCCATGCCGCGGCTGACGCCGCTGCAGCGCATGCCGTACTTCTGCCCGGGCTGCCCGCACAACCGCTCGACCGTGGTGCCGGAGGGCTCGTGCGCGCTCGGCGGCGTCGGCTGTCACCTGATGGCGGTGGCGATGGAGCGCAGCACGCTCACGATCTGCCAGATGGGCGGCGAGGGTGCCACGTGGATCGGCATGGCCGAGCACGCGGGCACGCAACACGTGTTCGCCAACATGGGCGACGGCACCTACTTCCACTCGGGGCTGCTCGCGATCCGCGCCGCGGTGGCGGCGCGCGTCAACATCACCTACAAGCTGCTCTACAACGATGCCGTGGCGATGACCGGCGGTCAGCCTGTGGACGGGCCGCTGACAGTGCCGCAGCTCACGCGCCAGCTCGAGGCCGAAGGCGTGGCGCGCATCGTGGTGCTGGCCGACGACCCGGGCAAGTACCCGCGCGACGCCGCGTTCGCGCCCGGCGTGCAGGTACTGCCGCGCGAGCGGCTCGACGAAGTGCAGCGCGAGTTGCGCAGCGTGCCGGGCGCCACCGTGCTGGTGTACGACCAGACCTGCGCCACCGAGGCGAGGCGCCGGCGCAGGCGCGGCACGCTGCCCGCACTGCAGCGGCACGTGTTCATCAACGAAGCGGTGTGCGAAGGCTGCGGCGACTGCAGCGTGAAGTCGAACTGCCTGTCCGTCGTTCCGGTGGAGACCGAGTTCGGCACCAAGCGCGCGATCGATCCCTACAGCTGCAACGCCGACCTGAGCTGCCTGGAGGGCGAATGCCCGGCGCTGGTCAGCGTCGAGGGCGCGGTGCCGAGGCGCGCATCGGGCGTGCCACTCGATCCGATGGAACTGCCCGAGCCGGCACTGCCGGCGTTGAACGCAGGCGAGCCGTACTCGCTGCTCGTCGCGGGCACCGGCGGCACGGGCGTCGTGACGCTGGGCGCGCTGATCGGGATGGCTGCGCACCTGGAAGGCAAGGCCGTCACGGTGCTCGACCAGACCGGCCTGGCGCAGAAAGGCGGCGCCGTGCTGTCGCACGTGCGCATCGCCGCCGATTCCAGCGCCTTGTTCGCGCCGCGCATCGTGCACGCCGATCTGCTGCTGGGCTGCGACCTGCTCGTGGCGGCCGCGCCGGCGACGCTCGAGCGCCTGCGCCTAGGCCGCACGCAGGCCGTGATCAACACGGCGGCGGCGATCACCGGCGATCAGGTGCGACATCCCGAGACCGGCTTTCCGCGCGACGCCACGCTGGCGCTGCTGCGCGAGAGGCTGGGGCCGGCCGACGAGCTGGACGCGACGCGGCTGGCGTCGCGGCTGGTCGGCGATGCGATCGCAACCAACATGTTCATGCTCGGCTATGCGTGGCAGCGCGGTTGGCTGCCGGTGGGCCGCGCGGCGCTGCAGCGTGCGCTCGAACTCAACGGCGTGGCCGTCGACGACAACCGGCGCGCCTTCGACTGGGGCCGCAGCGCCGCGGTCGATCGGGCGCGCGCCGAACTGCGTGCCGCCGCCGTCGAGGCCGTGCCGCCGTCGCACCGCCCGTCGCGTGACCTCGATGAGGCGATCGCGCGCCGGCGCGCCGACCTCGTCGTGTACCAGGGCGAACGGCTGGCCGCGCGCTACGCCGCGCTGGTCGAGCACGTGCGCTGCGCCGAGCAGCAGGCGGCGCCGGGCAGCGAGCGCCTGGCGCTCGCGGTGGCGCGACAGGCGCATCGATTGTTCGCCTACAAGGATGAATACGAAGTGGCCCGGCTGTACCGCACGCCCGCGTTCGACCGCGCGCTCGCCGCCGCCTTCGACGGAACGCCGCGATTGCACCTGCACCTGGCGCTGCCGTGGCGGCGGCAGGCGGCCGGCGCAGCGTTGCGCAAGCAGGAGTTCGGCCCGTGGATGCTGCATGCGATGCGCCTGCTGGCGCTCGGCAGGCACCTGCGCGGCACGCCGTTCGATCCGCTCGGCTGGAGCGCCGAGCGGCGCATGGAGCGTGCCCTCGCGGCCGACTACGTGGCCACCGTCGAGCGGCTCCTGCTGCGGCTCGACGCTGCGCACCTCGACGCGGCGGTGACGATCGCCGAGCTGCCCGAGGGCATCCGTGGCTACGGCTCGGTCAAGCAGCGCAATGCGCGTGCGGTGCGCGAGCGCGAGCGCGAACTGCTCGCGCGCTACGAACTCGACGCAGCGGACACGCAGCCGCTGGCGCATGCGGCGTGACTGCGGGCACACTGGCGACGTGCCGTATCTGCCTCGCTGGTTGCAACGACTCGCCGCTGCGCCGCTGCTGGCCAGCCCGTTCCGCCCGTTCTACCTGCTAGGAGCGCTGTATGCGCCGCTGCTCGCGGCCGGCGGCGCAGGCGCGTTCTTCGGCTTCGTCGACCTGCAGGAATCGGGCGGCCCGGTGCTGTGGCACGGCCACGAGATGGTGTTCGGATTCACCGTCGCCATCGTCGTCGGCACCTTGCTGACGGCGCTGCCGAGCTGGGCCGGCATGCCCGAGACCGGCGCGGTGCCGACGGCGCTGCTCGTCGCGGCGTGGCTGCTCGGCCGCGCGGGTTTCTGGGCCGCGCCGTGGCTGCCGGCGCCGGCGGTCGCGGCGGCCGACCTGCTGCTCTGGCCGTTGCTCGTGGGCTGGATCGCGCCGCCGCTGTGGCGCGTGCCGAACCGGCTGTACCGGCTGCTGCTGCCGATCCTGCTGGCGCTCGCGGCCGCCAGCCTCGCCTACCACGCCTGCGTGCAGTCCGGCGACGTGGCCGGCGCGCAGCGCGCGCTGCATGCGGCGGTGTGGGCGCTGGTCGTGCTGTTCACGCTCAAGGGCGGCCTGCTGACGCCCGTCTTCACCGGCACGGCGCTGCAGGCGCTGGGCCGCGGCACGGCGGTGCGTGCCTCGATGCCGCTCGAAGCCGCATCGCTCGCATCGCTGGTCGCGCTCGCGGCGGCCGATGTCTGCGCAGCGCCGCCGCGGATTGTCGGCGCACTGGCACTCGCCTGCGCGGCGACGCAGGGCGTGCGCGTGGCGCGCTGGCGCGGCTGGCGTATCGCCGACCAGCCGCTGCTGCTGGGCATGCACCTCGGCTTCGCGTGGCTGCTGTTCGCGTTGCTGCTCGTCGCCGCGGCCGGCCTGGGCGCGCCGCTGCCGGCAGCGGCGTGGCTGCATGCCTTCACCGTGGGCGCGCTGGGCCTGATGATGCTCAGCCTGATGACGCGCGTCGCGTTGCGCCACACCGGACGCGCGCTCGACGTGCCGCCGCTGCTGATCGCCGCCGGCGCGCTCGTCTTCGCCGCCGCGACGCTGCGCCTGGCCGCCGCCGTGCACGGCCTGTCGCCGCAGCTCGTGGCGCTGGCGGCTCTGCTGTGGGCGGCCGCCTTCGCCGCCTACCTGCTGCAGTTCGGCGCGGTGCTGCTGGCGCCGAGCCTGCCGCGCGAGCGCGGCTGACATAGGTTGCTTCAGCGCGGGTGTCCGGTGTTGCCGGTCGGACCGCTGTAGGCCGCTGCCGACCTGACGCCGCGCCATGCGCTGATAGCGCCGAATCGGCACGAGCGCCAGACTCCTTCGCACCGTAACACTCGAAGGAGTCATGCATGAAGACGTTGAAGACCTCCCTGCTGCTCGCCGGGCTGCTGACCGTATCCGCCTCGTTCGCGCAAGGCGGCTCCACGATGTCGCGCGAGCAGAAGAACGCCGCCGAGCAGAGCATCGAGGCGCAGGCCAAGGCGGACAAGAAGGCCTGCGACTCGATGAGCGGCAACGCGAAGGACGTCTGCCAGGCGGAGGCCAAGGCCAAGGAGAAGACGGCCAAGGCCGAGCTCGACTTCCGTGCGTCGGGCAGCGACCGCGACCGCGCGAAAGCGATGCAGGTGAAGGCCGAAGGCGAGTACGAAGTCGCCAAGGAGCGCTGCGAAGACCAGAAGGGCGACGCGCAGGATGCGTGCAAGGACCGCGCGAAGGCGCAGCACCAACAGTCGCGCGCCCATACACGCCAGGGCCAGGGCATGCCGGCCTCGAAGTACTGAAGCCGACCACCGGCGGGCCGCATGAAGTCGCACACCGACCCGCCGGCTCCCCCTGTGCCGGAGCCTGGGCCGCCGCAGGCGCCCCCGGCTCCCGACGTTGTTCCTCCCGAGGTGGAGGATCCGCCGGCGCCGCAGGCGCCTTCGCCGGTGCGCGAGCCGGGCGCGCCCGCGCCGGCCATCGCGCTTGCCGCGACAGTCTGAATATCAGCGGCCGTCCCCGCGTCCGTGTCCCCGTTCAGGCCGGCACCGGCGTATATCCCGCTTCGCGGATCGCCTCTTCGATCTCGCCCGCGTCCGCCTCGGCCGGCTCGACCTCGACGCGATGCGTCGCCAGGTCGATCGTCAGCTTCGCATCGCGGTCGGCGTCCTTCACCGCCTTGGTGATCGTGCTGACGCAGTGGCCGCAGGTCATGTCCTTCACTACATAGGCAAGCATCGTCGGGCTCCTGGCTTGACGCGGGTCAGAGGCAGTCATGATGCGGCTTGCCATCATGGGAAGGTCAAGGCCTTGACCTTCACCACGTGGGAAGGTCGAAGATCCGCACGACACTGCCACCGGGGATTGCCATGACTGCCGCCGCCGCGCCCGCCGCCCGCTCGAACGAACTGCAACTGCAGATCGGCGGCATGACTTGCGCATCGTGCGCGCTGCGCGTCGAGAAGGCGCTGCGCGCCGTGCCCGGCGTGCAGGGCGCCGACGTCAACCTCGCGACGGAGCGCGCGGCGGTGACGGCGGACGCCGCGGTCGCCGTCGACACGCTGGCCGCGGCGGTGCGCAAGGCGGGCTACGACGTCGCGACGAACGAACACGTGCTCGCGGTCGACGGCATGACCTGCGCATCGTGCGTCGCGCGCGTCGAGAAGGCGCTGCTCAAGGTGCCGGGCGTCACTGCGGCCGCCGTCAACCTCGCCACCGAGCGCGCGACGGTGAGTGCGCTATCGACGGTGCCGCGCGCCACGCTCGAAGCGGCGATCGAGAAGGCCGGCTACACGGTGCGCGCGGCCGAGGCGCCGGCCGAGGCCGGGCGCCGCGCGCGCCTGCCCGACTGGTGGCCCGTCGCGGCGAGCGCCGCGTTGACGCTGCCGCTCGTCGTGCCGATGGCGCTCGCGTTGTTCGGCGTGCACGCCATGCTGCCGGGCTGGCTGCAACTCGCGCTGGCCACGCCGGTGCAGTTCTGGCTCGGCGCGCGCTTCTACGTCGCCGGCGCGAAGGCCGTGCGTGCCGGCGCCGGCAACATGGACCTGCTGGTCGCGCTCGGGACGTCGGCCGCCTACGGCCTGTCGCTCTGGCTGATGTGGCGCCACGCCGGCCACGACGGCGAGCCGCATCTCTACTTCGAGGCGTCGGCCGCCGTCATCACGCTGGTGCTGCTCGGCAAGTGGCTCGAGGCGCGCGCCAAGCGCCAGACCGCCGACGCGATCCGGGCCCTCAACGCGCTGCGTCCGGCGACGGCGCGCGTGCGCCGCGGCGGCGCCGAACTGGAACTCCCGGTCGAGCGCGTCGTCGTCGGCGACGTCGTGGTCGTGCGTCCCGGCGAACGCATCCCGGTCGACGGCGACGTGGCCGAAGGCCGCAGCCACGTCGACGAATCGCTGATCACGGGCGAGAGCCTGCCCGTCGCCAAGGGCGTCGGCGACCGCGTCACCGGCGGCTCGATCAATGCCGACGGCGCGCTCGTCGTCACGACGCGCGCGATCGGCGCCGAGACGACGCTGGCGCGCATCATCCGCCTCGTCGAGTCGGCCCAGGCGGCCAAGGCGCCGATCCAGCGCGTCGTCGACCGGGTCAGCGCCGTCTTCGTGCCCGTCGTGCTCGGCATCGCGCTCGTCACCTTCCTCGGCTGGGTGATGGTTGCGGGCGAGTGGGAGCCGGCGCTGATCAACGCCGTCGCCGTGCTCGTCATCGCCTGCCCGTGCGCGCTGGGTCTCGCGACACCGACGGCGATCATGGCCGGCACCGGCGTCGCCGCGACGCACGGCATCCTGATCAAGGACGTGCAGGCGCTCGAGGTCGCGCACGCCGCGACGACCGTCGCCTTCGACAAGACGGGCACGCTGACCGAGGGCCGGCCGTCGCTCGCCGTCGTCGAGGGTGCGCCCGGCGTCACCGCGGCCGAAGTGCTGCGCGACGCCGCGGCGCTGCAGCGCCACAGCGAACACCCGCTCGCCGCCGCCGTGCTCGAGCGCGCGCGCGCCGACGGCATCGCCGCGCCCGAGGCGCGCGACGCGCGCGCCTTGCCCGGCCGCGGCGTCGAGGCCGAGGTCGACGGCGCCGTGCTCGCTCTCGGCAGCAAGCGGCTGCTGCGCGAACTCGGCGCCGAGCCCGATGCGCTCGCCGCAGTGGCCGCGCGTTGCGAGGGCGAAGGCCGAACCGTGTCGTGGCTGCTGCGCAAGGAGGCGGGCGGCGCGCGCGTGCTGGGCCTGCTCGCTTTCGGCGACACCGTCAAGCCGTCGGCGCGGCGCGCCGTCGCGCGCCTGCACGAGCTGGGCATCGCCACCGTGCTGCTGACCGGCGACAACGCCGGCAGCGCGCGCGCCGTCGCCGCGCAGCTCGGCATCGCCGACGTGCGCGCCGAGGTGCTGCCCGGCGACAAGGCCGCCGTCGTGCAGCAGCTGCGCGCGGGCGGTGCCGTCGTCGCGATGGTCGGCGACGGCATCAACGACGCGCCGGCGCTGGCCGCCGCCGACGTCGGCATCGCGATGGCCACCGGCACCGACGTCGCGATGGAGACCGCCGGCATCACGCTGATGCGCGGCGAGCCCACGCTCGTCGCCGACGCGATCGACGTTTCGCGCCGCACCTACGCCAAGATTCGGCAGAACCTGTTCTGGGCCTTCGTCTACAACGTGGTGGGCATCCCGCTCGCGGCGCTGGGCCTGCTGAACCCCGTGATCGCCGGCGCGGCGATGGCGGCGAGCAGCGTCAGCGTGGTGAGCAATGCGCTGCTGCTGCGCCGCTGGCGGCCGGCGTCGGCCGCGCACGCGCGCGCGGCGAGCGCCGGGGCCGGCGCGCTGTCGCCGGTGCGGGAGGGGGTGCTGCGATGAACATCGGCGAGGCCGCGCGCGCTTCGGGCATCTCGCCCAAGATGCTGCGCCACTACGAAGCGGTCGGCCTGCTGCCGGCGCCGGCGCGCAGCGCGGCCGGCTACCGGCAGTACGGCGAGCGCGACGTGCACGTGCTGCGCTTCATCCGCCACGCGCGCGACCTCGGCTTCTCGATCGCGCAGATCGGCGAACTCGTCGGCCTGTGGCAGAACCGGCGCCGCTCGAGCCGGCAGGTCAAGGCGCTGGCGCTGGCCCACGTCGACGCGCTCGAGCGCAAGGTGCGCGAGCTGCAGGCGATGAAGGCCACGCTCGAGCATCTGGCGCACTGCTGCCACGGCGACGAGCGCCCCGACTGCCCGATCCTCGACTCGCTGGCGGGCGACGCGCCGTAGCGGCGACGCGCTTCGCCCTCGTTGCGAACAGGGTTGCGACGCCGTTTCGCGCACGCGCCGGCAGGGCGATCGGAGTAGACTTTTGCCGCCCCTGGTGCGGGCTGCGGGAGCGCTCGATGCGGTCGTTCGCAAGCCAAGGTCGGACCCTGCGCGGCATGCTCTTGCTGCTGCTCGCGGCGACGCTCGTGCTGGGCGTCGCCCCCGCCTTCGGCGCCGAGAAGAAGCTCGCGCTCGTGATCGGCAACGCGCGCTACCCGGCGCTGCCGCTCAACAACCCCGAGAACGATGCGCGCGTCGTCGCGTCGACGCTGCGGCGCCTGGGCTTCGAGGTGCGCGAGCACGTCAACCTGCCGGTCAAGGACTTCCGCCGCGTGCTGCGCGACTATGCGCGCGCGCTGCAGAACGAGGAGGGTGTCAGCGTCTTCTACTACGCCGGCCACGGCGTGCAGATCGACGGCCGCAACTACCTGCTGCCGGTCGACGTGAACCTGCGCGACGAGGAGGAGGTGAAGGACGAATCGGTCGACGTCGACGAGCTGTTCGTCAGCCGGCTCGAGCGCGCGCGCACGCAGGTGCGCATCGTCATCCTCGACGCCTGCCGCGACAACCCGTTCGGCGCGAAGACGCGCAACATCCGCTCGATCAGCGGCCTGGCCGAGATGGCGGCGCGCGGCGCACTGATCGCCTATTCGTCGGCGCCCGGCGCGGCGGCAGAGGACGGGCCGCCCGGCACCAACAGCGTCTACACGCGCCATCTCGTCAAGGAGATGCTCGTCGAGGGCGTCGAGGTCGAGCAGATGTTCAAGACCGTGCGCGTCAAGGTGTTGCGCGACACGAACCAGCGCCAGGTGCCGTGGGTCAACACCTCGCTGACGGCCAACTTCAGCTTCAACCCGCGCGCGCCCAACGTCGAGGACGCGTCGCGCCGCGACGACCTGGTGCGGCTGCAGGCGCTGCTCGACTCGCGCGAGCGCGAGCAGAAGAAGCTGGAAGACGAACTCAAGCGCATGACGCGGCGCCTGCAGGAGGCCGAGTCGGAGTCGGGCCGCATCCCCTGGGTGCCGCGCGACGCGATCCGCGAGCCGAGCCGGCCCGCGGCCCCGGCGCCGCCGCCGGTGACGACCACCGTGACGGCACCGGCAACGCCGGCCGCAGCGCCCGACGCGCCTGCGCGCCCGACCAAGCGCGTGCTGCCGATCACGACGGCCCCGCCGGTGGCCGCGGCCGTGCCCGACGCGCCGCCCGCGCCGCAGCGCACCCGCGCCGACAGCGTGGCGGCCAGGCCGCCCGCTGCGCCGCCCGCCGAGAAGCCGCGCGCCGAGGCGGTGCGCAGCGAACGCGCGACGCCGCAGCCCAGGCCGGCGGAATCGCGCGTCGCGCTGTCGCCGTCGGCGCGGCCGGCCGAGGCAAGCGGCCGCACGATGTCGGAGCGCTGCGTCGCGCTGCTGATCCGCGCCCAGCTCGGCGAGCCGATGGGATCGGCCGACGCGGTCTACCTGCAGAAGGAGTGCCGATGAAGACGACGATGCTGCGCCCGCTGCCCGCCGTGATCGCGGCGGCCTTCGCGATCGGCTGTGCCGCGCCGCCGAAGCCGACGGCGAGCCGGCCCGCGACGCCGCACACCGGCACTGCCGCCGGCCCCGCTGCCACGCCCGCTGCCGCCGGCGCGCCGCCGAGCCGCGGCATCGTGCTCGCGCAGTCGACGCCGGCCGCGGCGGCAGCGCCCGTTGCAGCACCTGCCACCGTCGCTGCAGCGCCCGCCGCGGCCGCGCCCGCCCCCGCGCTGCCGCCGATCCTGCCGTTCGATGACGCCGTGATGGCCGCGGCCAACAGCCTGTTCTCCAACGCCGACCTGAAGGCGGCGTCGACGATGCGCGGCGGCGGCGCGAAGTTCCCGCTCGTCATCGATCCGCTGGTCGACGGCAACACGGGATTCCAGTCCGTCGCGACCGAGACGATGGAGTCGCGCGTGCTCGACCTGCTCAGGCAGCGCTACCCGGCGTTCGACGTGCAGCCGTTCACCACGGCGTCGTTGGCGCGCAGCCCGCTGCTGTTCATCGGCACCTTCACTCCGGTCGACAAGGAGGGCAAGAACGCCGGGCCGCGCGAGTGGCATCGCGTCTGCCTCGCGCTCGTCGATCTGCGCTCGGGGGTCATCGTCTCGAAGGGCTTCGCGCGCGCGCGGATGGAAGGCGTCGACCTCACGCCGACGGCCTACTACCTCGACAGCCCCGCGTGGGCGCCCGATCCGGTGGTGCAGGGCTACGTCGGCACCTGCCAGGGCACGAAGGCGGGCGACGCGATCAAGCCCGCCTACTGGGACCGCATCATGGCCGCGGCGATGATCAACGACGCCACGCTCGCCTACAACAAGGGCTACTACGAGGAGGCGCTCGACGTCTACCGCGGCGTGCTGCGCCAGCCCGGCGGTGACCAGCTGCGCGTCTACCAGGGCATGTACCTCGCGGCGACCAAGCTCGGCCGCAAGGACGCCGCCGCGCAGGCCTTCGCGCGCATCGTCGACCACGGCCTGGCGCAAAAGCAGCTCGGCGTGAAGTTCCTGTTCCGCCCCGGCTCGACGCAGTTCCTGCCCGATCCGCAGATCAGCGGTGCCTACCCGACATGGCTCGCGCAGCTGTCGCAGCGCGCCAGCCAGCGCCCGGCCTGCCTCGAGATCAGCGGCCATACCAGCCGCACCGGCCCCGAGCCGCTCAACGAACGGCTGTCGCTGATGCGCGCGCAGTTCATCAAGCAGCGCCTGGACAGCGCCGCGCCGGTGCTCGCCAGGCGCACCGAAGCGCTGGGGCGCGGATCGAGCCAGAACATCTCGGGACTGGGCACCGACGACGCGCGCGACGCGCTGGATCGCCGCGTCGAGTTCAAAGTGAAGGATTGCCCGATTTCCTGAACACTGTTCAGGCGCCGCGGAACTGCACGCGGCGGTTCTGCGCCGCGTGCGGGTCTGCGCCATCGATCGGGCGCTGCTCGCCGTAGCCCGTGTCCTTCAGGCGCTGCGGATCGATGCCGTGCTGCTGCACGAGGTAGCGCTTGACCATCAGCGCGCGGCGCTGCGACAGCGCCTGGTTGTAGGCGTCGGGGCCGGCGGCGTCGGTGTGACCCTCGATCACGATCGCCTGGCCCGCCGGCAGCAGCTTGATGCCCTCGGCCAGCGCGTCGAGCTGCGGCCGCGCCGACGCCGCGATGTCGGTCGAATCGAAGCCGAAGCGCACCGGCAGCGACAGCGACGCCGTCGCGGCGGGGCGCTGCTGCTGTTGCGGCTGCGCCGCCGCGGGCGCGTCGTCGAGCAGGCGGATCGAGCGCGTCTTCATCGGCGCGGCGGCGCCGAGGATGCGCGCTACCTGCTGCGGGTCGACGCGCTCGCCTTCGCGGTAGTGCAGGGCGCTGTCGGCGAATGCGGCGCAGGGCGCGCAGGCGGCGGCGATCAGGGCGAGCGTGCGGCGGATCATGGCGGGCCTCCGGGCGATGGTGTGGGTCATGCCGCTTGAGTTGCACGACCCGCCGCAGCGGTTCAATCCTTCTGCAGCGGCCAGCGCGGCGCCTCGGTCGCGCTGCGGATCAGGCAGGTCGCGTTGCGCGTGTCGGCGACGTAGATCGGCTTGTTGCGCCGGTCGGTGCCCGCCATGCGGATGCCGTACTGCGCGGCGTCGGCCGGCAGCGTGACGCGGTTTTCCTCGAACAGCAGCCGCCCTTCCTGCCAGCAGCGGATCTGGTAGTTGGCGCCGGTGGGCGCCTGCGGGCCGGCGGCCGGCGCGGCGGCCGTGATGCCGGCCATCGCGGCCGGCACGCCGAGCGCGACCAGCAGCGCGCCGAGCAGCCGGCCGGCGCGCGGGGTGTCGTCATTTCGCCTGTACATCGAGAATCTCCTGGGCGAACGAGCCGCCGGTGGCTTGCGCGAAGGCGCTGCGGATCTGCGCGATCGTCAGCACCGGCAGCGGTTCGAAATCAGTGCCGACGACGGTGGCCGGCAGCGCGCCCAGCACGTCGCCCGCGGTGGCGAAGCAGGCGATCGTTTCGTTGGCGCCCCTGGCGTTCATCACGAGCTGGAAGCGCATCGAGCCGGGCACGGCGAGCGGCCGCGCCGCGGGCACCAGCGAGTCCTTCGCGAAGCGGTTCGGGTAGAAGCGCGCGATCTTCGCGTTCTCGTCCTGCAGGTAGCAGTAGACGTGGGCGTCGCGCGACGGCTGCACCATGAGGCTGATCGCCTCGCCACGGGCGTAGCGCGTCTGCCGGTTCGGCGTCGTCAGCGCGAGCGTTATCGGCGCGGCGGCGGCAGCCGGCGCGGCGGCCACGACGGTCGTCGCAGGCACCGGTTCAGGTGCAGCGGCTGAAGGGGCGGCGGTCGGCACGGCGGCCGGCGCCGCCGGCGCGGGAGCCGGTGCGGCCACGACGGTGGCGCGAGCCGGCTGGGCCGGCGGCCGGATCTTCGAGTGGTCGGCGCCGAGGTAGGCGACGAAGAACGCCTGCTCGAGCTTGGGCTCGCGGCTCATGCCGAGCGCGGCGCGGTAGTTCGCGATCGCCTCGTCGATCGCCGGGTTGAATTCGCCGTCGACCGGACCATCGTAGTAGCGGCGGTGGCGCAGCTGGTACTGGAACCAGGCGATCAGCTCGACCGGGTTGGCGCCCATCGCGTAGTACCAGTCCGACATCTCGAGCTTGATCTCCTCGTTGGCCTGCGCGTCGGCGCCGAGGCAGCGCCAGTACGGCGTCTTCGTCAGCTTGCCCATCAGCTCGACGACGGCCAGCTCGACCAGGCCGCGCAGCGCCTGCGACTGCCCCTCGGCCTTGTTGAGGTTCATGCTGAAGTTGACGCCGAACTTGTGGTACGCCGCGTCGCCGTCGAAGCCGCGGCCCTGCTTGAGGATGACGACGGAGTTGCGCGAAGTGACGCCGGGCAGGATCGACATGTCCTCCGTCGTCAGCACGCTCAGGTCGAGCCCGAGGATCGACGACGCGGCGTCGCGCGTGATGCCCAGGTTGATGAAGGGCTGGAAGCCGATGCCGGCGTCCTTCTGGCTGCGGATCACGTTCTCGTCGAGCTGCGACACCGAGCCCTTGATGTCGTACTGCGGGATCACCTCGTAGGCGCTCTGGCGCTGCGCCGATGCGAGGAAGCTGATCACGTTGGTGGCGTCCTTGCCGAAGGCGTTGATGCGGATCGCGCGGCTGCGCCGCGTCATGTCGGACACGGCCGTGATCAGCATGTCGCGCGTGCCTGCGTTGACCTTCTTGGTCTGGTCGAGGATGTCCTCGACGAGCATCGTCACGTCGCGCACGCCGTAGTCGAGCATCAGGTTGTCCATGCAGCGCAGCGCCGACGAAAAGCCGGTGATCGAGCGGAACGGCGCCTGCTCGGGGCCGACGCGCGCGGTCTCGGTGCGCTCGACGGTGGACTGCTTCACGTCGAGCGAGCCGCAGCCGGCCAGCGCTGCCGCCATCGCGACGCCCGCTGCGATGCGGGACAGGGCGGGCGCGATCGTCGTTGCCATCGTGATCCCCTTCGATGGGCGTCAGCGGCAGCCGGGGCCCGACACCAGGTTGATCGCATTGGGCGCGAAGACGAAGACTTCGCGCGGCGCGCTGCCGGGGCGTCCGTTGGTGTTGACGTTGCCGATGTTCTGACTGCCGCAGTTCTGCTTGTCAATACCCGCGCTGTTGCCGAGGGTCTGCGCCTGGCGCAGCAGCGCGCCCTGGCGCACCTTCTCCTTGGCGATCTTGGCGCGAAAGCGCG
>Ga0138256_10003859_pt1 | contig 15900 bp, 9 predicted proteins | sample KNB2016incub_MG_FD_105486 | JGI IMG/M metagenome (GOLD analysis project Ga0138256, IMG submission 105486) | Active sludge microbial communities from wastewater in Klosterneuburg, Austria - KNB2014incub_MG | ecosystem: Engineered > WWTP > Activated sludge > Unclassified | place: Austria... | reverse complement strand
TATTGAATTAACACCAGAAGGAGATTTTCTCATTGCTGCATCTTCTACGTCTAATGATGGAGATATAAGAGGCAATCATAGCACTGGCACATTTACAGATGGTGTGCTAATAAAAATAAATGCTACTGGCACATTATTATGGAGCAAATGTTTTGGAGGCTCTAAAAATGAAGAGCTGTTTGATATAGAGATTATCAATGGCACTACTTTTCTTGCTGGTTTTACCAATTCAACAGATGGCGACATTCCGCCCACTCAAAAAAATTATGATATGTGGTTGCTGGCTATTGATGAAAACGGCAATAAAGTATTTAGCAAAATTTATGGCGGCTCGCAAAATGATGTAGCATATTGCATGAGCAAAGGAGCAGATGGTTCTTTAACACTGGCTGGCTACACCACTTCTACAGATGGTGATGTAAGCGGAGCAAAAGGCAGCCAGGATTACTGGGTTATTAATGTAGATCAACGAGGAAAATTAAACTGGCAAAAAGTGTTGGGTGGAACAGATGCAGAATATGCCAAAACAATTATTACCGATAATGACGGTGGTTATATAGTTGGCGGTGTTACGTATTCAAATGATGGTGATATTACCAGTTCATTAGGCGAAGGTGATTTCTGGACAGTAAAATTGACTGCTGCTGGGAACATAAGTTGGAAGCAGAATTTTGGCGGAAGTGGTAACGATCACCTCCGATATATGATAAGAAATCCATTGCTTAATGAATATTATCTAGCCGGTGATTCAGAATCTGGTGATGGCGATTTCAATAACACACTGGGCGATGCTGACTTTGCTGTTATCAAATTTAAAATTATAGATACCCTAACACTTGATTCTGCTGTTTGTAATGTAAATGCATTCGTACCTTTTAAAGACACCATTCCAGACATCTGTGGTAATGATTCAGTCATTGTTCAATACAGGCCTGTTCCCATAAGTGGACCTTTTGATAGTTTGCGAAAAATTGACAGCATATTTGTCGGTCAAAGTGTAACGCTTCATTCCAATGGAAATGGAAATGTAGTCTGGTCATCGCATGCATCACTTAGTTGTACCAATTGTAATGATCCAGTTGCATCGCCGTTAACTACTACTATCTATTCAGCTACAAATTTTTCGCCAGAAGGTTGCCAGGTAACAGACCAGTTTACAGTTATTGTATTGAATGATGCTGTTGTAAAAATTCCAACTGCTTTTACACCAAATGGCGATGGACTAAACGATTACTTCGGACCATTAGGTAAAGTTCCTGAAGGTTATAAACTACAAGTCTTCAATCGTAATGGAGAAGTAGTATTTGTCAGTAGCAATATTTATCAAAGATGGAATGGCTATTTCAAAGGAACATTACAGCCCTCTAGTGTTTTCATTTACTTAGTAAATTATAAAGACCTGCAAAATGTTCCACATCAGCAAAAAGGAACATTTGCATTGATACGATAAAAATTATTTCACAGCTAAAATCAGCTTATGGACAGAAGAGAGTTTTTCAAAATAGCAGGAGAAAAAACTGTCGGAGAAAAGAAACAACGCAGCTCCAAAAGAATGTTTGCAGGACTAGCTCCTTATACTGGCAACTGGACTGTAAATGAAGTAACGCATTTACTAAAGCGAACAATGTTTGGAGCTAAGAAAGCAGATGTAGATTATTTTCTTACACTTTCTCCCACAGCAGCAGTAGATGAGTTGCTTAATAACATTGCGACTCCAACACCACCAGTAAGAGATTATGGCTTATTGGAAGATGACGGAGTAATGTATGACGATCTTAGTGTACTTATCGGACAAACATGGGTAAACGACCCTAACACAGCCAGTGCTCCGGAAATAAGAGGGCAAATAAACAGGCGAAGATCGGATAGTTTGAAAAAATGGTGGACAGGTCTCATCATTAATCAAGGTAGAAGCATACAAGAAAAAATGGTTCTATTCTGGCATCATCATTTCTCTGTACAGGAATCAGAAATTGACAATGCAGCTTTTTTATACCGCCATCACAATCTTTTAAGAACAAATGTGCTTGGCAGTTTTAAAACATTAGTAAGAGAAGTAACGATTGACCCTGCAATGCTTATTCATTTGAATGGCTATTTAAATTCAAAGCAAGCACCAGATGAAAATTATGGGAGAGAATTACAAGAACTCTTTGTAATTGGCAAAGGAAATGATTCTCTCTACACAGAAAATGATGTAATAGCTATAGCAAGAGTTCTTACAGGCTGGCGTATCAACAGTGACCCTTTAAATTCATATTTAGATACTGGCTCACATGATACTGATTCAAAAAATTTTTCTGCCTTTTATAATAACATAACAATTAGCGGCAGCACTAATACTTATCAGGAACTGGATGAATTAATGGATATGTTGTTTAATACAACTGAAGCAGCAAGGTTTATTTGCCGTAAGTTGTACAAATGGTTTGTATATTATGATATAGACGATGCAACTGAAACAGATGTTATCATTCCGATGGCAACAGCATTGCAAAGCAATAACTATGAAATAAAAGCTGCACTGGAATTACTATTTAAGAGTGAGCATTTTTTTGATACAATCAATCAGGCTTGCTATATAAAAAATCCTTTTGACATTATAGTTGGTACGCTGCGAGAATTCAGCGTTGCTTATCCACATTATACTAATTATACCACAGGTTATCCCTTGTTTTTTTCTATATATAATAATGCTGCGGATATGCAACAACAGCTGTTTCAGCCACCGGATGTATCTGGTTGGCCTTCTTATTATCAAGAACCAATGCATTATGAGCTATGGGTAAATAGTAATTCTCTTCCTAAAAGAGCAGACTTTACTGATGCTTTAATAAATGATTCGGTAATAGATCTAAGAGCTTTTGCCAATTACTCAAGTAATCCGGCAGATCCGAATCAATTGATAACTGATATTACAGCATTACTGCTTCGTTACCCACTATCAGATAATTCTAAAACATATGTCAAGACCCATTTTCTTACAAACAATATCAGCGATGATACAATATGGACCAATGCCTGGAATTCAAATAACAATACAGTCATCAATGCATCCTTAAAAGAGATGTTTAAATTTTTGATGAACCTTCCAGAATTTCATTTATGCTGACAACAGTTTTATCACAACCAACAAAAAAAAATATTGCAATGGATAGAAGAAAATTTTTACGAAACACTGTGCCGGTTGCTGTTACCATGCCAGCTTTGTTAAATGGTTTTTCATTTACTGCGCAAGGTGCAGAAAGTAATCTTGCCAGATTGCTGGAGCAAACACTTACTGATACTGACCATGTGTTTGTGCTCGTACAACTTGGTGGTGGTAACGACGGCCTTAACATGGTAATACCATTGGACATTTATGGCAACTATTATAATGCAAGAACTAATGTTGCCATTCCACAAAGCCAAGTACTTCGGCTTGATGGAACAGATAAATCAGGCTTACATCCGGCAATGACGGCAATGCAGAATATGTTCAATGAAGGCAAGATGAACATTGTGCAATCGGTTGGTTACGAAAATCCAAGCTTCTCACATTTCAGAGATACAGATGTGTGGAATAGCGGAGACACAAGAAAAAATCGAAGAGAAAGAGTAAAGACAGGATGGATGGGCCGCTATCTCGAAAGCGAATACCCGGGTTATCCCGACGCATTTCCCAATGCAGAAATGACTGATCCGCTTGCAATACAAATAAGCAATTATCCTACACTTGCAATGCAGGGTTCTATTTACTCAATGGGTTTATCCATTACAAACCCTGAAAAAGTATATTCATTCGTCAATCCTTTTTCAGACTATCCACTGAGCTCTGTTCCTGCCAACAAAGAGTTGAAGTTTCTTCGTGTCATTTCAGAGAAAACAAAAATTTATTCTGACATCATAAGAGCAGCTTACCAAAGAGCTTCTACGATGGCAACTTACCCCACAGAAAATTATTTAGCGGAACAATTAAAAATTGTAGCAAGACTTATTAAAGGTGGATTAAAAACAAGAGTGTACACTGTATCAATGGGCGGATTTGATACACATAAGCGGCAGGTTAATGCAAGTGACACAACTACCGGAATGCATGCTAAACTGATGAAAGATCTTTCTTCGGGCATCAGCGCATTTCAACAGGATTTAGAAATGATGGGTCTTGATGACCGGGTAATGGGCATGACTTATTCAGAATTTGGCCGACGTATAAAATCAAATGCAAGCCTTGGTACAGATCATGGAGCAGCTGCCCCATTAATTATGTTTGGCAAAAATGCTAAAAAGGGAATTCTTGGTACCAGTCCGGATATACCGGCAGATATTCAAGTGGTAAATAATATTCCATTCCAATATGATTTCCGAAGTATATATGCTTCAGTGCTTGAGCAGTGGTTTTGTGTAAAACAACCCGCATTAGATTCAATTCTTTTGCAAAATTATCAGTCGCTGCCACTTATTACTGGTCCTTGTGGTGTGGCTGATAATCCGGATGATACAAATAATAATTCCGACAACTTGTTGCTGAAAATGTGGCCTAATCCATACACCATTAATGTCACAATACAATTTTCGACCAACGGTGGTAATACAATGATTCAACAAATCAATTCACTGGGTCAAGTAGTAAAAGTACTTGCCAATGGTGATTATGCGGCAGGAACACATAATATTGACATTTATAGTGATGGATTACCAACTGGAGCTTATTTTCTTCGTTTACAGAATAAATCTTTGCAGAAAGTATTGACCATCATGAAAGTTAACTGATTTGTAAAATGCCGACTTGACTTGTTTCAAATTAATATTATATTAATCTAAAGAAAAAGATGGCTATATACTTTGAGCCTTCGTAATATTTTATAATTTTATACTCGATTTTCCATATTCAATCCTGTGCCAAAGCTTCTATTTAATTCAAATGAAACTAAAATGATTGAAAATGAGAAAATTTTTGGTATTAGTGCTGTTGACATGTGCAGTTTTTAACCAGCCCCTGAAAGCACAGTATTACTTTTACAATGACAAATACTACGAAAATGAAGTAGTTGTCGAGTTAGGCCTCTCTGGCGGATTAATGAACTCCCTTACAGATTTAGGTGGAAAAAAAGGAATCGGAAAAAATTTCGTAAAAGATCTTCGTTGGGCAACTGCCCGTCCAAGTTATGGCTTCTATGCTATGGCAATGTATAAAAATATGATTGGTGTTCGGCTGGAAGGCACTTTCGGCGAAGTTGTTGGTTACGATAGTATCTTGAAAGACGTTGCTGGTTCTACCTTCGGACGTTATGATAGAAATCTGAGTTTTAAAAGTAGGATCAGCGAAATTCAACTGGCAGTAGAGTTTCATCCTATCGCATTATTTAATTTTGAAGAGAATCCACCACCTTATTCTCCATACGTAATAGCAGGAGTTGGCCGCTATTCATTTGATCCACAAGCCGAATTAAGAGGTCAGTGGTATTCTCTTAAACCTCTTTCTACCGAAGGGCAAGGCTTTAAAGAATATAAAGACAGATCACCATATCAACTTAACCAGTTCAATATTGCTGCTGGTTTAGGTATTAAGTATGAAATAAATTCATTATTTAATGCAAGACTGGAGTTTGTACATCGCTTTTTAAGTACTGATTATTTGGATGATGTAAGTACCAAATATGTTGATCCGGCATTGTTTGCTAATTATTTACCAGCCAATCTTGTTCCTATTGCGCAGCAATTAGCCAACAGAAAAAATGAAATAAACCCGGGAAGTAAAACAAAAATTGGTGAACAACGAGGCGATCCTAAAGACAATGATGCTTACTTTACCATTCAGCTAAAAGTTGGTATAACACTTGGAAGACAAAAAAGATAAACTGATTAATTAATTATTACTATAAAAATCCTGCTTAGAGCAGGATTTTTTCTTTTTTACACTAAACACATTCAATACTGATAAAACAAAGCAATTTGTTATTTTTATAGCACCATTACCTAATTCAAGCTTTTATTATGCAAAACGGATCTGCAAATATTACCGATGTTTCCTTTAATAGCCGTCTTTGCTTTAAGCCATTGGTGATGGCGTTGAAAAAAAACATTGCTGAAGGAAATCCTGGCATGAAGAAATTATACGGCCAGGTAGTTGCACAATTTGAAACTCACCCCGAATTATTAAATTGCTTTACAGACACTTCAACGACGAACCATCATAGCGAATTAATTGAAGAATTATTATCAGCTGTATTTCCGCCTACGACTTCTAATTATATGTACGGTGTTTTAATGCCTTTTAAAAATGAAGCAGTTTATGTTTCACCATTATTTAAAAAATTATTAGTAAACCCAGAAACCAATGAAGTAGAAATACCAGAGAATCCTGATAACCAAGAAAGTAATTTTGAAAAAATCCATTTCGCTTATGGATTGATTTTGAAAAAATATCTAGGGTATAACAGCCCTGTTACCAGCAGGTCTGTCTATCCCGTTCAAGATTCCGATACTGGATTATTAAGATACATGGAGATCAGGCTTGATGCAAGATTTATAGATGTGCTGCCGGTAGCTGAAATGCCTGAAATGCCCGCTTCTATTTTAGATCCAGCGACTAACAGAATAATGACGGTAACTGAGTTATCACAGCTGATTCCGCTTGAAAAATTTGTTTTTGAAGGAGTAGCCGTTGTACGTATCAACGACATGACTGAGCAGGAAGTTATAACCAAAATGAAAAACAGATTATTGAACAGCTCTCTTTCCGATGAAAATGTTTACATCGATTTGGAAGAACAGGTTCAGTCGTTAATCGAACTTCAAAATATAACAATCGGTGTTACCCCATTCTTTAAAATCAACGGACACTATGTTTATTCAGACATTCATAATTCCAATAGTCTTCTTTTTAAAAAATTTGGAACAGGCGGAGATAAAGATGAAATAAGTGATTACTGCAAATTATTATTCAGAGAAAACGATCAGCCTCTTTTGTTCCAAAATATAGAAGGTGATACAACAAACGAAGTCCAATGCCTTCAATATTACCATCTGGCAGGTGCAAGAAGTTTGATTCTATGCCCGCTGAAATCTAAAAAGGAATTAATCGGCATTCTTGAAATTATTTCAAATGAGCCGGGTTATTTAAAACCACAGCATATCAACAAAATTGAAAATGTAATTCCATTATTTACACTAGGTCTTGAAAAAAGTTTGGAGCAACTTAATTCTCATGTGGACAGCATTATAAAGAAAAAATTTACGGCAGTACAGCCATCTGTCGAATGGAAATTCACAGAAACCTCTCTCAATTATATAGTAAGCCTTCACAAAAAACAAGAAGCATATATAGAAAGAATTGCATTTGGTGATGTACATCCTTTATATAGTGCTATTGACATTCGTAACTCTTCCACCGAACGTTCAAAATCCATCAAGGCAGATATTGTGGAACAACTTCATCTTGCAAAAAAAACAGTTGCTAATATTCAGGCAATAGTTTCATTTCCTCTTTTACAGGAAGTTGAATTCAAAATTGAGAAGTATATTGTAACTGCTTCAGATATCTTACAATCAGAAGAAGAGATACTTATTCATGATTTTTTTATAGGAGAAGTAGCTTCAGTTTTCAATCATTTACGCAACACTGAGCCAGAAATAAAAAATGATATAGATGAATATTTTGCTGCCCTTGATGCTGCAACAGGAATGCGGTATCACCATCGCAAAGAGTATGAACAAAGCATAACCAAAATAAACGAAACACTATCCAGGTATATTGATAAAGAGCAATCTGCTGCACAAAAAATTTATCCGCATTATTTTGAACGATTTGTAACTGACGGTGTGGAGTTTAATATTTATATGGGACAATCCATTTCGCCCCGCAAAAAATTTGATGAAATATATCTGCGTAACCTCAGGATGTGGCAACTTAACCTGTTAGCCAAAGCGGCAATAGTAACGCATAAACTGGAAGCCGAACTAACGAATAAACTAAGAACTACTCAACTTATATTATCACACAGCCAACCATTAGCTATTCTTTTCAGAACAGAAGAAAGAAAGTTTGATGTTGACGGAGCCTACAACATTCGTTATGAAATTGTAAAAAAGCGAATTGATAAAGTAAGAGTTAAAGAAACAAATGAGAGGCTAACACAGCCGGGGAAAATTGCGATTGTATACTCACAGGCAAAAGATGCTGAAGAATATATCGGCTATATAGAGTTTCTACAAAATAAAAATCTGCTGAAACCTGGTATCGAGAAATTTGAACTAGAAGAATTGCAAGGCGTTTCAGGACTTAAAGCATTACGGGTTGATGTAAACTTTGATGATCCGGATTTAGCTGATAAAAAAATAAAGCTGTCCGAAATTACTTCCGGACAGCTTTCAGGTAGTTAATTACTTTATCAATTTAAAAATTCTGACAACTTAGCTTCAAGTGCCGGGCCTCTTAAGTTTTCAGCTACAATTTTACCTGAAGGATCGATCAATACATTGTATGGAATGCCTTCAATTTTATACAAAGGCACTACAGGACTGTCCCAATATTGAAGATCACTTACATGAGACCAGGTAAGTTTATCATCCATAATTGCTTTCAGCCATTTATCTTTTTGACCTGGTCTATCAAGCGACACTCCAAGTATAGTGAAGTTCTTGTCTTTAAATTTCTTATAGGCTGCTACAACATTTGGATTTTCCTGACGACAAGGACCACACCAACTTGCCCAAAAATCTACTAAGACATACTTGCCTTTGAATGAGCTTAGTTTAATTTCTTCTCCTTTCGTATCAGGCAAACTAAATTCTGGCGCCATTTTTCCTTCAACACCTTCCAAAGAAGTTTTGATAGAAGCAAGACCTTTATGATCAGAATGTTTTGAAGATAGATCATTAACTATTTTTTTCACTTCGTCTTTGCCCAATGGCTCCAAACCGAAATTTGGATTACTTGCCGTGCTTTGATAATATCCAATTTCAAGCATAGTTAATGCAGGATTAGATGATTTTTCTGCAGAAGCCAATAAGTCGGTTCTTATACCTGAGGCTATCTGCATTATTTCATTTTGCAAACCGAAAAGAACAGTGTCAGAAGCGCCGCCCTTTTGCAAACTATCCCCTTTACGGCCTAATGTAAAAATATTTTGCAGCCTATTATTAAAGCCTTCCATAAATTCTTTCATCTCCTGACTAACAGCAGAGCCTTTTATATCAAAGCTTTCAGGAAAATCTTTATTTTCTTTATTATAAGTTGTATTCAATGTAACCTTTGCCACATCATTAATAACAGAGGCAAGCGGATATTGTGCATTTGCCATCCTGATATTATATACTCTTGCTTCTTCTTCACCGGCATGCAACACATATTTACCATCATCACCAATTGTGGCAGAGTCAACAATTGATGGCTGCATGGTAGCCATTGGAATTTCTTCGAGATACACTTTTTTCTCCGGGCTGTTAGTGATTACACCTTTTATTTCAAAACCTTTCTTACTATCTGATTTTGATGTGCAGGAAACCATTAATGCCAATACCGCTACTATTACAATTTGATTTTTCATTTCTGTCAATTATGATTTTAATTTTTCTAATAATATTTCGTTGGTAACTTTTGGATCTGCTTTGCCTTTTGTTTGCTTCATCACTTCGCCAACAAACAATGCAAGCAACCCTTTTTTACCTTTTTTGTATGCTACTACTTTGTCTGCAAATTTATCCAACACCTGATCAATAATTGGTCCGATGGCAGACACATCAGATTCTTGAATCAGATTTTGTTCTTTAGCAAAGTTGGCGGCCTCTTTACTGGGATTAGCCAACAATACAGGAAAAATCTTGGTTGATGCTATAGAGAAGCTAACTTTCCCATCATCTATCAAATTAATTAAAGAAACAAGTTGCTCAGGCTTTAGCGGAAACTCTGTTATTTCTTTTCCGTTCTCATTCATCCATGACTTAACAGGACCAAGCATCCAGTTAGCAGCCGCTTTATAATTAGTTGTATGTAAAATTATTTTTTCAAAATAGTCGGATACGGTTCTTTCCTCTGTAAGAACAGAGGCATCATATCCTGACAAACTTAATTCCGTTGTATATTTTTTTATTCTTTCCTCTGGCAAAGCTGGAATACTTTTCTTTATTTTTTCAATAAACTCATCCTGCAAATGAAACGGTGTTAGATCTGGCTCTGGAAAATAACGATAATCATCTGCGTCTTCTTTATCACGGATAGCTTGTGTAGTTCCGGCATTCGCATCAAAACTTCTTGTTTGCTGTTGAATAGTTCCTCCTGCTTCAATAATTTCAATCAATCGGTTTGCTTCTACATCAATAGCTCTTTTTACATTGCGAATAGAGTTCAAGTTTTTTACTTCTACTCTTGTCCCCAGTTTTGTTTCACCTTTTTTACGGACAGAAATGTTTGCATCGCAACGAAGACTTCCTTCTTCCATATTACCATCGCAAACTTCGAGGTAACGAACAAGCTTTCTTATTTCACTTACAAAAGCAAAAGCTTCATCACTACTTCTTAAATCAGGTTCTGTTACAATTTCTATTAATGGTGTGCCTGCCCTGTTATAATCAATACAAGTGTTTTCATCATCTACATCATGAATGCTTTTTCCCGCATCTTCTTCTAGGTGAATTCTGTTTAGACGGATATTTCTCTCTTCATCGCCTGTTTTAATAGTTACGTATCCTGTTTTACAAATTGGCGTAGTATGTTGAGAAACCTGATAACCTTTTGGCAGATCAGGGTAAAAATAATTTTTACGGGCAAAATAATTATGCTGTTCTATTTCGCAATGACAAGCTAGCCCCATTTTTACCGCATACTCAATCGCTTTGCGGTTCATTTTTGGCAAGGTACCCGGATGACCCAAAGTAATGGGACTTACATGAGTATTTGGTACAGCACCATAGGCAATACTATCACCACAAAACAATTTGCTTTGAGTCATCAATTGGGCATGAACTTCCAAACCCACCACTACTTCGTATGCATCAAAATTGGACATATTTATAAGGCCGCAAAAATACACCTCTAAGCCTTAATGATGTCTATCAATTTCCCTAAAATTGCAAAAGCCGGATTTGCTAACAAACCCGGCTTTTACGCTGTAATCAGAAAGAAATTACAAATCTGCTGTCTTTATTTTTCGTGGCATTTTTGTTTCAATATTCATTGATTTTCCATTGCGGTTCAGTTTTATCATCACAGAAACTTTCTCTTTACTTTCTTTAATAGCTTTTACTATATCGTCTGTGCTGTTGGTTGTCTTCCCGTCAAACTCAGTAATAATATCATCCTCTTTAATGCCTGCTTTTGCAGCATTGCTCTCTTCATCTACTTCAATTACTTTCACACCTTTTCCATCATCTGTATCCTGTACGGATAATCCAAGCTTTGGTGTTCCGGTAGAAAATACTCTATATTGATCAAAAGGTGCTGTTCGCAAACCTTTTATTCTGTCCAACTCAGCCATTCCCTTATCTAAATGCAACTCATCGAAATTCATGTTGAAATTCTGTCCTTCGCCCATTGACCATGCATTAACGCCTTTCCATTTAGTTAATTCAGCAGTAACTTTCTGCTCTTTTTTATCTCTCAGATAAGTAACTTTTACTTTATCGCCCGGCTTATGTTCTTTTATAGCAGCAGAAAGATCATCTGGTTCTGAAATCTTAGTGTCATCAATTTTTGTAATAATGTCATTTTCTTTAAGCCCTGCTTTTTCTGCTGCACTTTCTTTTGTTATGCTTTGCACCAACACTCCTTTTTCATCTTTCTGAGTAGTTACACCCAGCATAGCAAGATTTGCATCTGCAGAATACATCTTAAACAAATTACCACCTTTTCCACCTTTATCTCCCTTTGTATCAAAACTCCAAACACCAACACCTGGCATTCTTTCAAAACTGAGTGATTCAAGGTCTTTAAGTTTATTCAGTTTTACTTTCAGATCACCTTCTTTATAATCATCAATTGGTTTGCCATTTACTGTTACATTATCACCTTTTATTTCAATCACCACTTTTTCATCTTTATCTCCTTTGCTGGTAACAATGATCTGCCTCACTTCTTTTTTCTCTTTTGTCTCCTTAACCTTTTCTTCTTTTTGAGCAACCAATACGGCCGGCATCAACAAGCCCAAAGCAACAATCAAGATGTTCATTTTTGAAATTGTCTTTCGCATATTTTTTAATTTTAAAATTATCTACGTCAAGTTTCGTAGTCAAATATAGCGACATTTTTCGAAATACGAAATGTTTCGGAAATGTTAAATAGCCTGTATGTTCCTGAAAGGCATTATTGATTGATAAGCGCCTGCCCGACTAATCATTCAGGCGGGGATTAATGGCTTCGTAAGTCATCGCCGGATGGGTATCAACAATTTCTTCGCCAATATATTTCATGCCGCATTTCTCCAAAACTCTTATTGAGCCTATATTTTGTGGCATTGCCCGACCAACAATCCGGGGAATCATCAGTTTATTAAATCCATAGCTAAGAGAAGCGAAAGCTGCCTCCGTAGCATACCCTCTACCCCAGGAAGATTTACTGAAACGATAGCCAAGATCTATCTCATTTCGTTCAGGTATGGCCTTTAATCCGCACCAACCGATAAAATTTGCATCATATTTTGTATGTACCGCCCAACGGCCATGGTTATACAGTGCATACTGAGGCAATATTATTTTTTCAAGGACTTCTGCTGCATGATTCAAATTTTTAATCGGATCCAAAGTGTACTTTATTACATCTGGGTCTTGATTCAGCTGATAAATCAGTTGTGCATCATCCTTTGTAAATTTTCGGAGCAGCAGTCTTTCTGTTTCAATTATAATATACATAAAGCATCATCGAGTATTTTTACTAACCATAAAGTGGTATTGTTTAAGAATTTAAAAGTCAGACTTTTGAACTGAGTTATTGATATTCTGAAAACACACTTATGGTTTACATTGTAGCTGGTTTTTTTGCACTTTTTTGCGTTGGCATTATTGTCTATGTTATCAGAGTTTACAGATCCGATAAAAAAGAAGGATATCGTTCTAAAAATGAGAATGATGACTCGATTCGCCGTCGTTGATATTACAGTAAACCCTTCACCACTTCAATCACTTTTTCCAGTTGACCTATATCCTGACCACCTGCAGTAGCCAATGTTTTTTGACCGCCGCCGCCGCCTTTTATCAACGGGGCAATATGTTCTTTAATGATTTTACCGGCATCTAAATTTCTGGCGGCAACAACTGTATCAGAAATACCAACTGCTACAAATGGCTTACCATTAATATTTACACATAAAACGGCAACATGATCTCGCAGATGATTTTTCAAATCAAAACAAAGTTTCTTTAAAGCGTCGGGATTACTTACTTCTACTATATCACCAACAAAATTTACTCCGTTAATAATCTCATCTTTTTCCAGCAATTCATTCCTGATACCAACCAATTGCCTTGCTTCCATTGCATCTACATGTTTTTGCAAAGAAGCATTTTCAGTTTGCAAATTTTCAATTGCCTTCTGAATATCTTTTGGATTCTTCAATGCTTCTCTGAGCGATGACAACAAACTGAATTGTTCATTCATATAATCTTCTGCTTCCCTACCACAGATCGCTTCCACCCTTCTTACACCAGCAGCAACAGCAGATTCGTTGGTTAATTTAAATAAACCTAACTCTCCAGTTGCACCAACATGAGTGCCACCGCATAATTCAACTGAATAGTTGGGATCAATTACAACAACCCGTACTACATCACCATATTTTTCGCCAAACAAAGCCATAGCACCGAGTTTCATTGCTTCATCTTTCGGCATTTCCTTAATCACAACAGGAATATTCTGTCTTATCTTTTCATTTACCAATGTTTCTACTTTAGCAATTTCCTCATCGGTTACTTTGGCAAAATGAGAAAAGTCGAAACGAAGATGTTCTTCATTTACCAACGAACCTTTTTGTGCAACATGAACTCCTAAAACAGTTCTTAATGCAGCATGTAGCAAATGTGTAGCTGAGTGATGTAGTTCTGTGTTTTTTCTTTTTGATGCATCAACCTTTGCTATTACTTCGCCAGATAAATCATCCGGTATGCTTTCAGCAAAATGAATGATGAGATCATTGTCCTTTCTGGTATCAATAATTGTGAATGGTGAATTGTCAATAGTAAATGTGCCTCTGTCGCCAACTTGTCCGCCGCTTTCAGCATAAAAAGGTGTTGTATCTAACACAATTTGAAATAATTCTTTCCCTTTTGCTTTTACTTTTCTATATTTTAAAACAGACGCTTTTGCTTCTAAAGAATCATAACCAACAAATTTGTTGGAGCCTTCTTTTAAAACTGTCCAGTCTTCTGCATCTACAGTTGTGGCTGCACGGCTGCGGTCTTTTTGTTGTTGCATTTCTGCTTCAAAACCATTTTCGTCAACGGATAAATTATTTTCAGCGGCTATCAACCTCGTTAAGTCAACTGGAAAACCAAAAGTATCAAACAGCTCAAAGGCATCTTTTCCTGCAATAGTTTTATCTACTACATTGCTAATAATATCATCAATGCGTTTTAACCCTTTATCTAACGTTCTCAAGAACGAATCTTCTTCTTCCTTCACCACTTTAGTTACAAAATCAAGTTGTTGCTGTAATTCAGGAAAAACAGATTCAAACTGCTTTGCTAAAACAGGTACAAGCTCATTGAGCAATGGTTGTTTATAATCCAGATATGAATAATAATAACGCACAGCTCTGCGAAGAATTCTGCGAATTACATAACCTGCTCCTGTATTGGAAGGCAATTGTCCATCTGCAATCGTAAAGCTGATGGCTCTTATATGATCTGCAATTACACGAAAAGCAATTGCTTCTTTGCTATCACTGCTGTCATATTTCTTTTTGGTAATCTTTTCTGTTGCTGCAATTGTTCCGGTAAAAATATCTGTGTCGTAATTACTTTGCTTATCCTGAATTACTCTTACTAATCTTTCCAATCCCATTCCGGTATCTACATGCTTGGCAGGTAATGCTTCAAGGCTACCATCTTTTTTTCTGTTGAATTGAATAAATACATTATTCCATATCTCAATTACCTGCGGATGATCTGCATTCACCAATGTTTTTCCTGAAACCGTTTTTCTTTCTTCGTCTGTTCGGCAATCAACATGTATTTCAGTACAAGGCCCGCAAGGACCTGTGTCTCCCATTTCCCAGAAATTATCTTTTTTATTGCCTAATAATATTCTGTCAACAGCTACAAAATTCTTCCACTCATTATATGCCTCTTCGTCTTTTGGCAAGCCTTCTTTTTCATCGCCTTCGAAAATGGTAACGTATAAACGGTCTTTATCTAATTTATAAACTTCAGTGAGCAATTCCCAACTCCAGGCAATGGCTTCTTTCTTAAAATAATCGCCAAAGCTCCAGTTGCCGAGCATTTCAAACATAGTATGATGATAGGTATCTACACCTACTTCTTCTAAGTCGTTGTGCTTACCGCTTACCCGTAAACATTTTTGTGTGTCGGCCACTCTTGTATTTTCCGCTTTTTTATTCCCTAGAAAATAATCTTTGAACTGATTCATACCGGCATTGGTAAACATCAGTGTTGGGTCGTTTTTTACAACAATCGGTGCCGATGGAACAATTGCATGTCCTTTAGAACTGAAAAAATCCATAAAAGCCTGTCGTATTTCTGCGCTGGTCATCATAGGGTGAATAGTGAATGGTGAATGGTGAATGGGGTAATAGCCTTATTGTTGAATAGCGAACGGAACGATGAAGTGAGTGACACAACAAAGCCGATGCATACTTTAAAATTTCGATGATACCTGCCTGCCGGCAGGCAGGGTAGTACAAAAGCTGGTAACATAATCATTTATCTTATTTTTCGCTGATTTTTACTCAGTGAATTTGGGTTGATTTTTGC
>Ga0138256_10003858_pt1 | contig 15901 bp, 8 predicted proteins | sample KNB2016incub_MG_FD_105486 | JGI IMG/M metagenome (GOLD analysis project Ga0138256, IMG submission 105486) | Active sludge microbial communities from wastewater in Klosterneuburg, Austria - KNB2014incub_MG | ecosystem: Engineered > WWTP > Activated sludge > Unclassified | place: Austria... | reverse complement strand
GCGCCGCCGCCGCCGATGCCCCCGTGCTTTGTACGACCTTCGCCCGCAATGGTAAGCCGCATGGCCCAGCGCAAACCCTCCCCCACCACACCCCAAGCGCTTGACCAACAGGTCCTTTCCGCGATCCGGCGAGCTGGACACGCCGGCATCACCAGCCAGCAATTGGGTCTTCAACTTGGCTTTAAGGACAAGAGCCAGCGCTACCTGATCTATGATGCCCTGGAGGCCCTGATGGACAGCGGGCGCATAGAGAGCGGGAAAAAGGGGCGCTACACAGTGACCGGCGGAAGCGATACGCTGGAGGGCACCATCGACATCATCGCAAGTGGGGCGGGTTATGTACGTCTTCAGGATGGTATCGGCAAGGACCCCAGTGATGTGTTCGTGCAGGCCCGGCATGTAGGAACTGCCTTGCACGGAGACACCGTGCGTATCCGATCGGAGGGAGGGCGCGGCACGCGGCCGGAGGGGCGTGTCCTGGAGGTGGTGAAACGACGGCGAACGGAGTTCGTGGGCACCTTACACCAGCATCAAGGGCGGCTCGTTCTGGTCGCTGACGATCAGCGGGTCCAGCGCCCGTTCATGATCCCGCCGCACGAAGCGATGAACGCGCGCGAGGGGGACAAGGCGATCATCGAACTCGGCGAGTGGAAGGATAGTCGTGACGTGCCCCGGGGCAAGGTGGTACGGGTGCTTGGAAGGGCCGGAGAGCATCAGGTGGAGATGCACGCGATCCTCGCTGAATTCGGTCTGCCCCTCGAATTCCCGGAGAGTGTGGTGCGGGCCTCGGAGGAGATCACGAACGGCTGCACGCCGGAGGAGATCAAGAAGCGCCGGGACGTGCGGAGTATCCCGACCATCACCATCGACCCGGACGATGCGAAGGACTTGGACGACGCGCTGAGCCTGCGCAAACTGGAGAACGGTCATTGGGAGGTGGGGGTACACATCGCGGACGTGAGCCATTATGTGCGCCCCGATACCGTGCTCGACATGGAAGCCGCCGCTCGCGCCACCAGCGTTTACTTGGTGGACCGCGTGGTGCCCATGCTTCCAGAGAAGCTGAGCAACGACCTCTGCTCGTTGCATTCCCATACCGACAAGCTCAGTTTCAGTGCCATTTTCGAACTCGACGACCGGGCGAGGATCAAATCGGAATGGTTCGGGCGCACCGTGATGCGTTCCCAGCGGCGCTTTGCTTACGCGGAGGCGCAGGCCATAATAGACGGCGGTGATGGTGATCTCAAGAACGAGGTGCTCACCTTCCACCGCCTCGCACAGGTGCTGCGCAAAGAACGCATCGCGAACGGAGCCTTGGAGATCGGCGGCAATGAAGTGAAATTCAAACTGGATGAGAGTGGTCGCCCTCTCGGAGTGTATGAGAAGGTGATGGGGTCGGCGAACTGGTTGATCGAGGAGTTCATGCTGCTGGCCAACAAACGTGTGGCGGCGTGGGTGGGAAAACAGCGGTCCGGCGGGGTGCCGCCCTTCGTCTATCGTGTCCACGACCTACCAGACCCGGAGAAGATCGAGCAGTTGCGTGCGCTGGCAAAAAGCTTCGGACACACCCTCGTCACGGGCAAGGATGAGGATATACCACACGCGATCAATCGTTTGTTGCACGATGTCCGCGGGAAAGAAGAAGAGAATATCATCAAACAGGTGGCGATACGCAGTATGGCCAAGGCCATCTATAGCACCGAGAATATCGGGCACTACGGATTGGCCTTCGAGCACTACACGCACTTCACCTCCCCCATCCGCCGCTATCCGGATCTCTTGGTCCACCGGGCCATGGCGCACTACCTGAACGGCGGCGCCCACCTGAACAAAGGCTCGCTCGACCTGAGTTGCAAGCACAGCAGCAATATGGAGAAGCGGGCCAGCGATGCGGAGCGGGCCAGCATCCGTTACAAACAAGCCGAGTACTTGCGCGACCGGATCGGCCGGTCGTTCGAGGGGATCATAAGCGGTATCACCGCGTGGGGCATCTATGTGGAGCTGCGCGAGAACAAATGCGAGGGCATGATCGGGCTGCGCGAACTGCCCGGGGACGTCTACCGCTTCGATCAGGAGCGATATTGTGTGGTGGGGCAACGCACCGGGCGCAAGTTCCGGCTGGGTGATGAACTCACGGTGACCATCCGAAGCGTTGACATGGACCGCCGCACCGTGGCGTTCATGCTAGAGGGAGCCGAACCGGTCACAACCTCGGGAAAATTCGAGCGCCGGAACAGTGCGCCGAAGCGTGCGGATAAGAGGAACACGACGAGCCGTCCGTCGAAAAAAGGGAAACGCCGCTAGCGAAAAGGTTCCGGCGGGGTTGGTATCACACCAGTTTCAGGCGCTTGGCCAGCTCATCCTTGTAGCTACCTCCCACGGGGATCACCTTTTTGTCGTTCTCCAGGATGAGATTGGGCTGCTCGATGGCCACGATCTTATCGATCCGCACAATGAAGGAACGATGCACCCGGGCGAACTCGTTCTCGGGTAATTTGCCTTCGATGTCCTTCATTGTGCTATGAACGGTATACCGCGCGCTCAGGGTATTGATGACCACATAGTCCTTCAGTGCCTCGATGTAGTAAATGTCGCTGATACGCAGCTTCACCAACCGACTGTTGCTCTTCACGAAGAGCAGGTCATTGGTGCCGCCCTGGTTCTCCACCAAGGAGAATAGCAGGTCGCGCTCCTTCAACACCTCCGCCTCCTTTTTGTGCTTGTAAAGGGCCATCTCGATCGACGTATGGATGTCGATCTCCTTGAACGGCTTGATGATATAGCCGTAGGGCTGAGTGACTTTGGCCTTGCTCAACGTGCTCTCGTCGGCGTATGCGGTGAGGAAGATCACGGGGATGTTGGTCTCCTGGCGGATCTGGGTGGCCGCCTCGATCCCGTTCATCTCCCCTTTGAGCATGATGTCCATGAGGATGATGTCCGGCTGGGTGTCCACCGCCAGTTTCACTGCCTGTTCTCCTGTGGAAGCCGCGCCTACGACGTTGTAGCCCAGCTTCTTCAAGCTGTGCTGAATGTCCTTGCTCACGATGCTCTCGTCCTCTACCACCAGGACATTGGTCTGTGCCATCGCCGATCTCTACTTGATACGTTCAAAAGTAAGGAAATACCGAACCCCAGGTCCAATTGGTCGATCCAGGGTGGCGTCGAGCTGGTCGATGAGGGTATGTACCAACTGAAGACCCAGGCTTCCTTGTGTGTCCGGGTCGAGGTCTTTCGGCATACCCACCCCATCGTCCGCCAATTCGATCCGAACGCGCTCATCCTTGCAGCGAAGTCCGATGTGGATGGTACCCGCACGCCCATCGGGAAAGCCATGCTTCAGGGCGTTGCTGATCAGTTCGTTGAGTATGAGCCCGCAGGGGATGGCTTGATCGAGCGTCAGGTCCACACGCTCCAGGTCGGTCTCCAAGGCCACTTTACCGCTCACGCTGTAGCTCATCACCAAGTTCCGCGTGAGGCGCTCGATGTAGCTGGCCAGGTCGACGCTGCTGAAGTTCTTGGTCTGGTAGAGGCTCTCGTGGATGAAACTCATGGAGCGAATGCGGTCCTGGCTCTCGTGGATGAGATCCAGCATGCGTTTGTCCTCTCCTACGTAAGCGGTCTGTAGGTTCAGGATACTGCTTATGACCTGCAGGTTGTTCTTCACCCGGTGGTGTACTTCTTTCAACAACACCTCCTTCTCGTTCAGGCTTTCCCGCAGTTGCTGTTCGGCCAACTTCTTCTCGGTGATGCCATAGGCAAGACAGCTGATCTCGCGCACCTCGCCATCCACTTTGATCGGGTTAAGGAAATTCTCCACCCAGCGCGAGTCGCCACTATTGTCCAGAAGCTCCACTTCGAACTGTTGGGGGCGTCCTTTCATGGCCGCTTCATAATGGGCACGCACCGTGCGGCGCACCTTGCTCGCCAACCGCTCGAGCATGTGGTCCAGAAAGGCGTCACCAATGACCGGGGTGTAGCCAAAGGCCTCCTGGCTGCTGTCGCGGAAGTGGTCGTTCAGGGAGGTGATCCGGAACGCATTGTCCAGCGTCCAGACCATCATGTTCGCCGAATTCTCGAAGATCGCCGTCAAGCGGGCGGCTTGTTCGCGAACGATACGTTCGGCCAGTTTTTGTTCGGTGATCTCGTGGCCCACGCCAAAAACCTCTTTCACCGATCCGTCCGCATCGAACACCGGGCTCAGAAAGATCTCATTGCTCACGAACCGTCCCCTGGCATCATGCAGTTCGGTTTCGAAGCGCAGGGGCCGACCTCTGAACGCTTCGGCATATTTCGCTTCCCAAAAGGAATGGTACTCGGGGCTTGCGAACTGTTTACGAGGCTCATCGGGCGCGTTGTTCACCTCTGGTCGTGATCCGTGCAGGCGCTCGATCATGTCCGCATAGCCGCGGTTGAACGAGGTTAGGGCGATGCGGTGGTCCACGGTCCAGAACATATGATCGCTGCTCTCGAAGAGGGCACGCAGCTTGGCTTCGTGCTCCTCCACCTTGCGCCGTGCCGCATGCACATGCGACACATCCGTGAAAATGCTGCGAGTGGCGGACGGACGACCATCTACGCGGCGCAAGTTGGTCGTACCCTCCACCCGCACGGGTCGTCCGTCCTTGGCGAGGAATACGGTACTGATTCGCTCGACGCTTTCACCGGCCATGACCCTGCGGAAACGCTCCTCGAAGGTGGTTAGGTGGTCGGGATGCACCACCTCCTTCAGTGTAAGTCGACGCACCTCTTCGTCCGTGTACCCGAGGGTACGCTTCCAGGAATCGTTCACGTATTCGATCCTTCCGTCCTGATCCACGCTTTGGATCAGGTCCATGGCGTTCTCGAAAAGGTCGCGGTACCGTTCCTCACTGGCCCGGAGCGCTTCCTCATCCCGCTTCATCGCTGTGATATCGCGGCTTACACCCATGGATCCAAGTAGTTGTCCGGACTCGTCGTAAAGGCGCGAGGCGGCCAGGAAGGAGAGGAACTCGCGGCCGTTGCGATCCACGTTGCGCACTTCGCCGGCAAAGGCGCCATGGGCAGTAAGCTCCTTCTGAATGCGGCCGTACTCACCGCTATCGGAATAGAGTTTACTGGAGGGCCGACCAAGTACCTCTTCCGCCTCAAATCCGAATTTGATGGTTGCGGCGGGGTTGAACTCGGTGATGAGCCCTTCGCCGTCCACAGCGATGATCATGTCCAGGGAGCTATCCACCAGGCTACGCGCGAAACGTCGCGACCGATGCAATTGTGCCTGCGTGCGACGATGCTCATTGATCTCCTGGCGGAGAACAAGGTTCACCTCCTCGGCCATTTGGGCGCGCATCCGTTCCCGCATCAAGGCCCTTTCGGGACCGGGATCATGCAGCCCTATCTGAATGGCCGGAGCGCCCTCGTGGAATGTGGCGGAAGCTTCCACCAGCCGCTCATGCCAGGTGCCTGCGGTGCCGCCGAACCGTAATTCCATAGGCCCCGACTTCCCGTTCCGCTCGGCCTCTTGGAACAGCTCAGCGCAGGCGCCCCGATCCTCGGGATGGAGCAGTTGTTCGAGCTCTTTGCCGGACAAGGGGCCGTCCACCAGTGCATCGGCAGCGGGGTTGGCATAGCGTACTTGACCCCGTTGCACGATCATGATCCCGTCGCGGATGCGCTCGACCAAACGCCGGTAGTTGTCCAGAAGCGCTCGTTGTTCCATTTCGGCCTGGATCAAGGCCGTGGTGTCGATCAGGGTCCCTTCGATGGTGTCCGGCTTTCCCTTCTGCCGGTTCACATGCACGTTCTCCATGGCATGCACCACCTGTCCATTGGCGTGCCGTAGCTGTACGGTATGGTTGATCAGGTGTCCCTTCTCGAGTAGTTCGGCCAGGTACACATCGCGATCGCGCATATCGAAATAGAGCGCGGAGACCGGCTGCTTCATCAATGTCTCCTCATCAGGAAAGCCCAGTATGCGGGCCATGGAGGCGTTGCATTCCAGAAACCGGCCATCCATGGTGGTGCGAAAGACCCCGGCCATGTTCCGGCTCACCAAGTCATCGTACTGTTGTTTGATGGATAGGTAAGCCTTGGCCAGCTCCACTTCCTTATCCTGCTCACGCGGCCTGGTGGCGCTCATCGCCCCGAACTTACGCATGCCGCGCCGATAGCGGTGTTCAGCGGTCAAGGGATCCCCTCTCCTCCGGGTTCGAACGGGGGAGGGACCTTTTCGCCGTCAATGCGGATCTCCGCCCCGTCCTTGTAGCGGATGGTGAGCAGCAAGGTGCCATCCGGGGCGTGGTGTTCAAAATCGCCTTGCTCCAGACCTACCGCATAACGGCCTTCCAGCTTGATCTGTCCGTTCGGCCACCACCAGCGATGCCTTCCGTTGGGCTCTCCGTTCACGAAATCACCCTCGAAGCTCCTCCTGCCGTTCGCATAGGTATGCACCCATTCTCCTTCCTTCAAGCCGTCCTTGTAAGATCCCTTCTCGGAGTGGTCCCCGACCTCGTATGTCCACGCACCTTCCTTGCGACCATCGATGTACTCCCCCTGGGTGATCACCACCCCTTCCTCATCATATTCCACTGCGGCCCCGTCCTCCTTACCCTTTCGGTAGTTCTCCTCCCGGTGCAATTTGCCGCTCTCATAGAACCACCTCCAGGTGTTCTGTGCGAGACCTGTCTGGTAACGACCCTTTTGCTCCACCGCTCCGCTCCGATGGAAAAAGGTCCATTCTCCCTCCCTTCTACCATCCTTGTATTCACCCTCCGCGCGCTTCTCTCCCGTTGCGTAATACTCCACCCATTTTCCCTGCGGCGCTCCACGCTCATCCACCGATCCCTCGCGCAATAGACGGTCCTCCGCGTAGATCGCCGCGGAACGTACGCTCCCCTGTTCATCGAACTCACGGAAGAGACCCTCTTTCGTACCTTGCTTGCTATAACTCCCTGTGCTGGCCACTTTGCCATTGGTGTGGTACGTGTTCTTGATGGTGAGCGTCATGGCAGCGCGCGACCCAACATCGACAAGGTCCTGGTCATACTTCACCATTTCCTTGAGGCTGCCCTTGCTGTCGTATTCCTTGAAAATACCTTGTCGCTTGTCATCCACGAAAGTGCCTTCCCAGCGCACCTTTCCATTGGCATAGAACTCTTTCCAAGGGCCCTGCCTCCAACCGTTCGCGTCCAGCTTATTTATCGTTTCCCTCCTCCTTAGCATACCCCCACTATAGGTGAGCAAACTCACCAAGCGACCGTCCTCCGCGTACTCGAAGCCTCTGCCCTCTTCCTTACCGGCCACGAAGGGGACGACCTTCTGCACCGCACCGGTCGGATGGTAGTATCGGCTCTCACCTTCCTTCAGATCATTGGAGAACAATTCCTCGCTCAGCAACACCCCGTCGCTGCTATACTTCCTTTGGGGGCCGTTCTTCTTGTCCTGCGCATAAGTGATCGTCGTAGTGACCCAGCCCTCGGCCGCGTAGAATTTCCAAATACTATCCAGCTCGAAACGCTTCCTGTTCCCCTCGGAGCGCAATGCGCCCGTCTCGTAGTAGGTCCTCCAATATCCTTCCGGCCTACCGTTCACCAGGACACCCTCACTACTAACCTGACCGTTGGGATAGAGATATCGTGCGGGGCCATCTTCCTGGGCCGGAGCGACCGATGCAAATGTGCATGCCGTTACCACCATGGCCCATGCTCGACTTATCATCCTTGTATTCATCATTAACTTCTTAAAAGGAATAGATGTAATGATAAGAGCTGTTGAAAAGGTTGATGATCAGTGGTTGGAGCACTAGGATGGACGGCTTATCAAAAGTACTTCACAAGCGATGAACGATCACGCCGTCCGGATCGGTACATGATACCCCGGAGTTGTTGAGCTACGGGAAGGGATCGCACGATCGTGTACAACGATCGTGCGATCCCGGTGTTCGCAATATCGCAGGTCAATACATCGACATTCAGGTGGGATCCTTGTGCAGAGCATGGGGGTAAGAATAACTTGCTGTTGACGATCGCGGTACGTATGGGATCGTGAGCAAGTCGTGGTCGTATCGTGTTACTACCAAGGGTGAACATGATCTGAGCACCATGGAAGGCCCGATCGTTCACAACCTCAATGATGTGAAGGGAGGGTATCTTTGTACCATGGCACCCAAGATCCTGATAGGCAGCGACCATGCCGGGGTAGAGCTCAAACATCACTTGAAGGAGCATCTGAAATCACTTGGGCTTGAGGTCATGGATAAAGGCACGCATGTTAAGGACAGCGTGGATTACCCGGATCTCGCGCATGCGGTAGCCCAGGGTGTTCTTAACAACGCTGGAGCACTGGGTGTGCTGATATGCGGAAGCGGGAACGGGGTCACCATCACCGCCAACAAGCATGCTGGGATACGAGCCGCACTGGCTTGGGACCCGCAAGTGGCCGCATTGGCCCGCGAGCACAACGATGCCAATGTGTTGGCGCTTCCCGCACGATTCATCACGGAAGAGCAGGCGGACGCCATTGTGGATGCGTTCCTTGCGGCCCGCTTCGAGGGTGGCCGTCACCAACGACGTGTGTTGAAGATCGAAGCGTTACCCTGATCCCCAACCATGAACTACTATCGTTCGGTCCTGCTCGGCGGGACCCTGTGGGTCGGTCTGGCCCACGCCCAAACGGACAGTGTTCGTATGCACTACGCGAACACCATCTCGTCCAATGATCTGATGCGTCACCTTGGCGTGATCGCGAGCGATGCTTATGAAGGGCGTGAGGCAGGCATGAAGGGGCAGAAGATGGCGGCCGAATACCTGCGCGAGCAGTTCGCCTCCTTCGGAATACCGGCGGTGCCGAACGCGGAGGCGCTCGGATTGGAACAGGGCTATTTTCAGCCGTTCGATCTAGAAGTACGCCGTCCAGGAGGGATCGTGGTCTTCCACAAGGAGCGACCTTACCGTTTCATGGAGGGGCAGTTCTATTTCAATGAGAAACTGAACAGCGATGTGAAGGTGAACGACCTGGTGGTCGTGGCGGAACGAACGATGGGGCCGGAGCCGTTCTCCGGACTGGACCTAAAGGGGAAGGTCGTGCTCTACTTGGATAGTAGCGAAGACCCGGAGGTCGGCGGCAACGTTCCAGCTGCGGAGATCATGGCCCGAATGAGCCTATTTAGCGGCGCTGCGGAAAGAGGCGGAGCGGTGGCATTGTTGTTCAGCACATCCAGCTATGATGCGCTGCGCGTCAACTATGCGCACTACATAAGCAGCCCCAGGATGCAACTCGCACGGAAGGCGCCCGCCGCCGCGAACATTGGAACGCAAGTGATGCTCACTGGTCCGGAGCTCACCGATGCGCTGCTGGAAGCTGCGGGAACGGACGCGAAGAAAGCCAGGCGCAAAGCACGCAAGGCGCGGTACGTCAAGAACGCGCCAATGGAGATCGCGTTCCGTGTCTCGCCGCTCACGAGCAAATTGCGGAGCGAGAACGTACTGGCCTACATCGAGGGCTCGGACAAGAGGGAAGAACTGGTGGTGGTGACCGCGCACTACGATCACATCGGCAAGGACAATGAGGACGTGTACAACGGGGCTGACGACGATGGCTCAGGAACGGTCGCGTTGTTGGAGATGGCCGAGGCCTTCGCAAAGGCGAAGGCGGAGGGTAACGGCCCGCGCCGCAGTGTCTTGTTCATGCCCGTGAGCGCGGAAGAGAAGGGCCTGTTAGGTTCGGAGTACTACAGCGAGGCCCCTGTGTTCCCTCTTGAGAACACGATCGCGGACCTTAACATCGACATGATCGGGCGGCGCGACAGTGCGCACGCATCAGGCCCCTCCTATGTGTATGTGATCGGGAGCGACCGATTGAGCACGGAGCTCCATGCGATCAATGAGGAAGCGAACACGAACTATGTCTCGCTGGACCTCGACTACACCTTCAATGCCAAGGACGACCCGAACCGCTTCTACTACCGCAGCGACCACTACAACTTCGCACGGAAAGGGGTGCCCTCCATTTTTTATTTCAGCGGTGTTCACGAGGACTACCACGGCCCGGGCGATGAGGTGGAGAAGATCCTCCCCGACCTGCTGGAACAGCGCACGCGCCTTGTGTTCTACACGGCGTGGGAACTGGCCAACCGGGAGCAGCGCATCGCAGTGGACCGCCCCGAAGGAAGCCAGTAGGGCTTCAGCGGCCCACCTGATCGACGGGTGCAGCGACGGGCTCGTTCAGGAGGTTCTGCAGGAACGCATCGAGGTTTCGCTTGTAGTGCGCATAGTGCTCTCCTGTGCTCGGCCCGTAGAAGCCGGTTCGAATACGCCGCACCTTGCCCGCCCGATCGATGAAGATGCAGGTGGGATAGCTCATTACATGGTCCAGGAAGGGCAACTTGGCACCGGCGATCTCTTTGTTGGCCGAACCAGCGTACAGAATGTCGTACTTCACCTCAAGTTGGTCGCGAAAGCGCCTCAACGCCTCGATGGCACGGGGCTCGTCCTCATACTTCTCGAAGGCGATCGCGATCACGTCGAGCCCCGCGTCGTGGTACTTGGCGTACATCTCGTCCAAAAGCACGGTCTCGTCCACGCAATTGGGGCACCAGCTACCCATCACCTGCACCATCAAGACGTGGCCCGCATGGCGCGCGTCTTTGGGCGAAACCGATCCCCCATCGATGCTGGGGAAACTGAAGTCCACCATGTCGTATCCTTCTTTGAGGAAGGTGAGCGAATCCGGATCGCGCAAGTGGAACGTGGGATTGCGCACCGCGAGCCAGGGCTCCTGCCAGTGGGTGCCGCTCCAATAGCGGCCCAGTAAACTGTCGTTGCGCAATACGGCCTTGAAGAGGAACGCGTGCGATCCGTCAAAGCAGGACAGCTTCAGCGAGTCGCCGTCCAATACACCCTCCAGGAAGCGGTAATCACCGGTCTCGGTGCCGAAGGTGCCTGTCACACGGCCGTCCTTCTGCTGGAATATGCCCAATGCGTCATACGCATCCGTGGTTCCGGGGCTGAAGTGGACCTCCCACTCACCGCTCAGTTCGGCGTTGCCGGCCGCGGAGGCACCGAAGCGCGGGGTGCGACCCGCACGGGCCACAAAACCGATACGGTAATCAGGCCCCTTGAGGTAGTTGTGCCACTGGCCCGTGATAGTGGAGTCGTTCAGCAGAACACCGCGGAACTCCGAATCGAACAATGGCATGCGCACACGCATCGAATCCTTGTACATCAGCAGGTCGTCCACAACGATATGCTCCTCCCCGTTATGCACCACCATGCGCCAGGCCGCGCTGTCGCGTTCCAGATCGAAGAGGAAAGGCAGTTCCTCGCCGTTCAGGTCCAACGAAAGATGCCACGGCCCCTCGCGCGGGCCGAGAGGCTCCCCGTTCGGCGCCCCGCAGCCTAGAAGAAAGGCCACAGGTGCGAACAGAACGGAGCGAGCAAAGGAGGGGAGGAGCATAGGGGGCGAATGTAGCCGACGTGCTCCGTGTGCGGCACAACGTTGTGCCATTACAAATTGAAGGCTACAGGTCGAACGTGATGCCCTGGGCGAGGGGCAGTTTGGCTCCGTAATTGATCGTGTTGGTCTGTCGGCGCATGTATGCCTTCCAGGCATCGCTACCGCTCTCGCGCCCACCGCCGGTTTCCTTCTCACCACCAAAGGCGCCTCCGATCTCCGCGCCGCTGGTGCCGATGTTCACGTTCGCGATCCCGCAATCGCTACCCGCCGCGCTCAGGAAACGCTCCGCCTCGCGCAGGTCGAGGGTCATGATCGCACTGCTCAAGCCTTGCTTCACGTTGTTCTGTATCGCGATCGCTTCGTGGATGTCCCCGGAATAGCGCAGCAGGTAGAGGATAGGCGCGAACGTCTCTTCCTGTACGATCGGCATATCGGGCGTGGCCTCCACGATCGCGGGCGTCACGTAACAACCGCTTTCATAACCCGCGCCCGTCATCACGCCGCCTTCCACCGCGATGTGGGCGCCTTGCGCTTTGGCGGCATCCAGCGCCCGCTGGTAGAGCGCGACGGCGGCGGTATCGATCAATGGGCCGACGTGGTTCTTCTCGTCGAGCGGATCGCCGATGCGCAACTGACCATAGGCCTTGACAAGCTTCTGCTTGAACGCCTCGTAGACCTTGTCGTGGATGATGAGGCGGCGTGTGGAGGTGCAGCGCTGGCCGGCAGTGCCCACAGCGCCGAACACGCAGCCGATCAACGACATGTCCAGGTCCGCTTTGTCACTGATGATGATCGCATTGTTGCCACCCAGCTCGAGCAGAGCACGGCCGAGACGTTCGCCCACCGAGGCGCCCACCGCTTTGCCCATTCGGGTGCTTCCGGTGGCGCTCACCAACGGGATGCGGGCGTCGTGGCTCATCCACTCCCCCACCTCGCGCCCACCGTTCACGATCACGCTCACCCCTTCAGGAACGCCGTTCCGCGCGAACACCTGCGCGATGATCCGCTGGCAGGCGATGCTGCATAGAGGCGTCTTTTCGCTCGGCTTCCACAGGCAGACATCGCCACAAACCCACGCGAGCGCGGTGTTCCAACTCCACACGGCGACCGGGAAATTGAACGCCGAAATGATCCCTACCAGGCCCACGGGATGCCACTGCTCGTACATGCGGTGCTCCGGTCGTTCGCTGTGCATGGTGAGACCGTGCAACTGGCGCGAAAGCCCAACAGCGAAGTCGCAGATATCGATCATCTCCTGCACCTCGCCGAGCCCCTCTTGGTAGCTCTTGCCCATCTCATAACTCACCAGCTTGCCGAGGTCGGCCTTGTGCTTGCGAAGCTCTTCACCGAATTGGCGTAGTACCTCACCGCGCTTTGGCGCTGGCCAGGTGCGCCATACGTGGAACGCCTCCTGCGCGCACGCCACGGCAGCATCGTATTCGGCGCGGTCGGCGCCGCGTACGGTGCCGATCAGCGCGCCGTCAACAGGTGAATACGAGACGATCCTTTCGCCTTTTCCAGTGGGCCATGTATTGCCCGTGCTAATGCCGCTGTGTTCCTCGGAGAGGCCGAGCCCTGTCAGCACATCGGCGATGGCATGGTTCGGTGCGACCAGGGTCTTGCTCATGGCTTCCTTTTTTCGGGCCGCAAAGGTACTCCGGTAGCCTGCCGATCCGGCCCCGAGCGTTATACCACCTCGCCGGGTGAGATTTTGGTTCCGCACGCCCAGGAGTGCGCACAAGTCCTTGATAAACAAGAATATATGTCACCATCACGGACGGCCTCCACATTCCCCCCAGGAGAAGCGAACGCCAATGCGAGCTAGGTGATGTACTAGCGAAAGGCCTCGACCGCCGGAAAGACGAAATAATCCACCTCCTCAAAGGGGGGTCTTTCGAGCGATATAGAGCGAGCTCGATTCCGGACGGTTCAGAAGCAAGGCGAGCAGATCGCTCCAACCTCCGAGCAAAATGCCCTTGGTTAGGGCGCCCCCCCAGGAGGCGCCTCGGTATCGCTCGCTCAACATGGCGATATAGAAAGCGTCCATGGACATGCCACTTACCCGAAGGAGGTCGAAGCCATGCTCACGCAGTAAGCCCTTTACATCCTGCTGACGGAAGTGTGAGAGGTGCCTGGGCACATCATACGCCGCCCAGTCGGGTCCATAGTGCGCCGCATCCCAGCTTCCTCGGTCAGGCACGGCGATCACGAGCAGGCCTTGATCGGAAAGAAGTGCGTGCAATTTTTTGAATGTGCTCCGGATCTCCGGAAGGTGCTCCAGGACATGCCAGAGGGTGATCACTTGGAATTGGCCACGCGCGGGTACGGCATCGATCCCGGGCAGTACCTCCAGGCTGTGGTTCGCTATGGCGGATTCCCGAGCGCCCAGGTCCGGTTCCACCCCGGTTACGAGGTAACCCCGGCTCTTCAAATAGGCCAGAAACTCCCCCGTGCCGCAGCCGACATCGAGGGCCTTACCGTGGGGCTGATGGGCCTTGATCAGGGCATATTTGCGCCGCAAGGCCACCCTGCGTGCAAGCTGGTACAGCCTATCGGTGAACGTCCGCTTGGCGTTGCTGTGCGAGATGTAGTTCTCTCCTTTGTAGTAGGCCCCCAGCCGGGCGGGTTCCGGCCGTGGGTTCGTGAAGCGGAAGCCACATGCATCACAATCCTGCAGCGTGAACCACTCCTGGCTTATCGAGTGGTCACGGACGGTAAGCACGGTTCGCAACGCTGCGGAACGGCAGAGCGGGCAACCGGAGAGGGTCTCGAGAGCGGTCTGTTCCACGTGGAACGATCAATAGGTTCTAGCGGCCAAGGTAGACCATCAGTACACTTAGGTCCGCAGGTGAAACACCGCTAATACGGGAGGCTTGTCCCAAGGTGTTGGGCCGCACCTTATCAAGCTTTTGGCGCGCTTCCATGGACAAGGAGGTGAGGCGCGCATAGTCCATTTCCAAGTCGAGGGGAACATCCTCCAGCCGGGTAAGCTTGTGGGCCATGTCGCGCTCCTTCTCCAAATAACCGTCGTACTTCGCATTGATCTCCACTTGTTCGATCACCTCATCCCGGAGGTCTTCGAACAGATCGGACAACTCGATGATCCGCCGCGATAGCGGCGCCAGTTCGGTGAACGAGAGTTGCGGACGAAGAAGTAGGTCGTACAATTTCGTGCGCTGTTTCACGGGCGATGTTCCACGTGGAACGATCACGTCGTTGGCTACCTCTGGCGCTATGCCCTCGGCCTGCATTTCACGCGTTAGTTGATCGGCGAAAGCCCGCTTCTGCTCCACTCTCCCCATACGATCGTCGGAGGCCAAGCCCAACGCATGACTTCGAGGCGTCAAGCGGATGTCCGCATTATCCTGGCGTAGCAGGATCCGGAACTCGGCCCGGCTGGTGAACATGCGGTAGGGCTCTTCTGTCCCCTTGGTGATCAAGTCGTCGATCAACACCCCGATGTAAGCTTCATCCCGTCGCAGTACAAAGGGCTCCTTTTCGTTCAGCGCGAGGTGGGCATTGATGCCGGCCATAAGTCCCTGGCACGCCGCCTCTTCGTAGCCCGTGGTGCCATTGATCTGCCCCGCGAAATAGAGGCCGTCCACCAATTTGGTCTCCAAGCTGTGCGTGAGCTGGGTGGGGGGGAAGTAGTCGTATTCCACCGCATAGCCCGGTCGGAACATCCGGGCTTTGCCGAAACCGGGTAGGGCTCGAAGTGCGGCCAGTTGGACCTCTTCGGGCAAGCTGGTGCTGAAGCCGTTGATGTAGGTTTCGATGGTATCCCACCCCTCCGGCTCCACAAAGATCTGATGGCGCTCCTTGTCCGCGAACCGTTCGATCTTGTCCTCGATGCTCGGGCAGTAGCGGGGCCCAAGGCCTTGAATGCGTCCGGAGAACATGGGGCTGCGGTCGAAACCGGTGCGCAGGATGTCATGCACCTCGGCGTTCGTGTAGGTGATCCAGCAGCTCATCTGCTCCTTCGGGGCGTGGGTGGTCGGGAGGTAGCTGAACTTGCCAGGGACCGGGTCCCCCGGCTGCTCCTCCAGCACCGAATAGTCGATGCTGCGACCATCCACGCGGGGCGGGGTGCCGGTCTTCATCCGGCCTGCTTCGAAGCCGAGTTGAACGAGCTGTTCTGTGATGCCTTTGCTGGCCTTTTCGCCAGCCCGGCCGCCCCCGATCTGGCGCTCGCCGATGTGCATCACCCCGTTCATGAAGGTGCCGCTGGTGAGTACCACGGATCGGCAGGGGATCACCATGCCAAGGCCGGTGCGGACACCGACGATCCGCCGCTTTCCCGATCCGCTCGGTTCGGTGACCAAATCGGCCACCATATCCTGCCAGAAGTGGACGTTCGGGGTGCGCTCCAGCATCAGGCGCCACTCCTCCGCGAAACGTGCGCGATCGTTCTGGGTTCGGGGGCTCCACATGGCGGGCCCCTTGCTCCGGTTCAGCATTCTGAACTGCACCATAG
>Ga0138256_10003857_pt1 | contig 15914 bp, 9 predicted proteins | sample KNB2016incub_MG_FD_105486 | JGI IMG/M metagenome (GOLD analysis project Ga0138256, IMG submission 105486) | Active sludge microbial communities from wastewater in Klosterneuburg, Austria - KNB2014incub_MG | ecosystem: Engineered > WWTP > Activated sludge > Unclassified | place: Austria... | reverse complement strand
TGCAGCAAGCAGGTTCGGGATAGCGATAGCGGCGATGATACCGATGATCACAACCACGATTAAAAGTTCGATAAGCGAGAAACCTTTCTGATTTTTCATGTCTAAATTCACAATCTCCTCAAAATTTATGATCTGGTATCTTTCCCAGGCCGCACAGGAATATTCAACTCCCGTGCCAAAGACGTATGCAGAAAGGCGAATGCTTGTAAATCTCAAGGAATATTAGGGTTAGGGGAAGTTGTTAGTATGGCAGTGACTTTCGTGGCCGTGCAGTCAGAAATCAAAACTCGCGGATTTTGGCACCGGGGAGATAACAAAAACTGTCAGCGTCAGGGCGTCAGATGCGGAGAGTAAGGCATTTGTAGGGGCAGAGGGGAGGTAAACCTCATTTGACTTAAGACTCGCCCCGCATTTGGGCAGAGAGGGTCCGGATACTGTGCTTGTCCAGTAAGTGCCGCAGCGACCTGACAGGCATTTTCAGCAGGTCGGCGGCCCGCGTCTGGCTGCCGCCGGTTTGGCGCAGGGCTTCGACGACATAGGTCTTTTCGAGGTTTTCGAGATGGCTGACAAGATTGATGCCGTCCTCCGGTAAGTCAAATTCGGCACTGATCCGCGCCGGATTGTAGTTCGTAATGTGTTCGGGCAGCTGTTCCGGTTGTATTTCGTTTGTGCGTTCGAGGGCGACGGAGCGCTCGATCGTATGCTCGAGTTCGCGCACGTTGCCGTGCCAGGCGTATTTTTCGAGGATTTGGGCGGTTTTTGGTGAAATAGTAAGCTGTTTGCCCGCTTGATCGCAAAATTTCTTTACAAAATGTTCGATCAGGTCGGGAATATCCTCAGCACGTTCTCTGAGCGGCGGCAGATGGATCGGGATAACCGAAACTCTGTAAAACAGGTCTTCGCGAAACGTACCTTCCTCGGTCATGCGCTTTAGGTCACGGTTGGTCGCTGCGATCACGCGTGCATCGACCTGCAGCTCGTCATGTGCACCAACCGGGCGCACGCGCCTTTCCTGCAGAACCCGTAGCAGTTTAACCTGCATTGCCGACGACATTTCGCCGATCTCGTCCAGAAAGATTGTCCCTTGATGTGCGGCCTCAAACAGGCCCTTTCGATTCGAGTTTGCCCCGGTAAATGCACCTTTCACATAACCAAACAGCTCAGATTCGAGCAGCGTTTCGGTAAACGCACCGCAATTTATAGAAACAAACGGCCGTTCGGCACGCGGGCTCATATCGTGGATCGCCCTCGCGACGAGTTCCTTGCCGGTACCGCTTTCGCCCGTAACAAGAACGGTTGACTGCACTTCAGCCACAGTTTCGATCATTTGAAAGATCGCATTCATCTTGGCGGACGTGCCGACGATATTTTTGACGCTGCCGCGTTCCCGCTGGGCTCTCTTAAAGGCGCGGTTCTCGTTTATTAAAGCCTGCTTTTCGAGGGTTTTCTTAACGATCAGCTTTAATTCTTCAACGTCAAACGGTTTCTGGATAAAATCGTCGGCGCCGAGCTTAAACGCCTCGCGGGCAGTTTCGACCGACGCAAAGGCGGTCATCAAAACGACACCGAGATCAGGAAGTGTTTCCCTGACGGAGCGAAGCATCTCGATGCCGTCCATGTCTGGCATCTTGACGTCCGAAATTATTATGTCTGCAGGTTCCGTCGCCAGCAGGTCGAGCGCCTGGCGGCCGTTCATTGCGGTGCGGATGGTGTTGCCCTGCTCTTCAAAAACAAGTGTGAGCAGTTGGCGATAACTTTGCTCGTCGTCAACGATCAGTATGTTGGCCATTTGTTTGTAGTCAGTATCCAGAGCGGACCAATTTGTCCGTATGCTGCTCTGCTATTGTCACAGAGTTGGTAATTTTAGTTCAAGAGGAAACGCTGGTTTCCTTTTGCTTTACGTTCAAATAATTTCCGAGTTTTGAGGTTGATGTCGATTGGGCGGCCGGTTTTAGTAGTTCCGGGGCCATTCGACGGTTGTCTTTCGGAAGCTCGACCGTGATAGTTGTACCTTTACCCTCAATGCTTCGGACATTAATTACACCATTATGATCCTTCACAATCTGGTAAACAATCGATAATCCAAGGCCGGTCCCGCCCGTTGTTGAGTTCGAAAATGGTTCAAACAACTGCTCGACCTGGTCAGGAGCCATGCCTTGTCCGGTATCCTCAAACACGATGCGGATCTTGTTATTAGGAATAATCTCGAGTCCGATCGTGAGCGCACCTCCGTCGGGCATAGCCTGCACGGCGTTTCGCGCCAAATTCCAGAATATTTGTTTCAATTGTGTCGGGTCGGCTGAGATCACTACCGCATCGCTCGGGCCAGCATGATTTAAGATATGGTGCTCGCGAACGTCGGGACTGTGCCGCAGGAGCGTAATTGTGTCGTTAATCGCTTCGCTAACATTTGTATCGGTAAATTCGCCCGCCGCCGGCCGTGCGTAACCGAGGAAATTGGTAATGATTGCGTTGAGCCGGTCAGATTCTTTCAGAATGATTTCCATCAGGCTGCCTTGTCTGGATTCAGCAGGCGTAGTTGATTCCAGGACCTGGATGGCACCACGCATCGCCCCAAGGGGATTTCGAATCTCATGGGCCAGGCCCGCGGCAACCCGGCCGACTGCGGCCAGCCGGTCCTTGCGGCGCACGCTTTCTTCCATCGAGCGAATCTCGGTCAGGTCCTGAAAAGTTATGATCAGGCCGGTCGCCTCGTTGGTCTTCGAGAACAGCAAAGAAACGCTAAAGCCGATGCGCACCGCAAAGCTATCAGGCGTGACCAGATCGGATTCAAAGCGCGGCAACTGTTCACCGTCGCCGGCCGCCGCCAGAGAAAGATCAATCTGTTCGCGGATGTCTCCAAACAAATCGTATATTGACGTGCCCTGGACTTGATCGAGCCGGTATCCGGTAATTTCAGTCGCCGCAGAATTGAACGTGTAGATATTGCCATCGAGGTCGGTGGTCACAAGCCCTGATCTAATGGATTCGACAATTCGTTCGTGCAACGCACGCAGATTAGCCAGATTCTTAGTTGTTTCCTCGAGCTCAATTACCGATGACCGCCGATCCGAAAGACGCGATGCAAGCAGGCCGACGACCAGAAGTGCGACAACGTGAAAACTGAGAATTTGAACTGCCTTGCCAATCGCTTGCGGCGGGCCAGTCGGTTCAATCGACCCGGTCAATGACAAAACGCCGAGAATAACAAACAGAGTTCCGCAAATGACCGCCGTTAACAAGGTTGATGTTGGCCGTAAAAAGAAGCTCGCGACGCTGACCAGCACTATATATAGGGTAATGTAGGGCGAGGTTAAATCACCGGTGCGCCAGACCAGCCAGGTTATTAGCAGAGCATCGAGAAAAAATTGGACGCGAACCTGCCAAACGAGATTGCTGCTCAGCCTGGCGAGGAAAAAATAGACGACCGTCAGGCCGACCGAAATAATAAAGACGAGGAAAAGTCCTTGCGGAAAGTTATCAAACGAAAGCCGAAATGCGCCATTAAAGAATATCCAGCTCGTGACCATCAACAGAAAGATCACCATCAAACGGCCAACGATCAGCGTCTGGATTTTTTGCAGCGGCGCGATATTGGTTGTTGTCGATTTTTCGTCTAAACTATTCATATCATGCCGGATAATGAATCTCAGATCGTACCAGACACCCGCAATTCTCCAATATATGACAAGCGCCCGTGGGGCAGCTTCAGCGTCCTGGACGAAGGCGAAGGTTATAAAGTAAAGAGAATCGAGGTGCTGCCCGGAAGGCGCCTGAGCTATCAGCGTCATTCCCGCCGCGCCGAACACTGGTATGTCGTTAGCGGCATTGCTAAAGTAACATTAAATGGCACTCAAATACCAGTAAAAACTGGCGAAGCCATTGATATTGCTAAGGAAGACGCTCATCGCGTTGAGAATCCGCACGCGTCAGAAATACTCATTTTTATCGAGACGCAAACCGGCGATTATTTCGGCGAGGACGATATCGTTAGGCTCGAAGACGATTTTGGGCGTAGTTGATTCTACCGAAATCCCGCAGCGGGTGCTCTATCGAAGTCGCTTGGTTATTGCTTCGACAGCGTCTCCGAAGTGGTCGGCGACTACGTCCGGTTCGCTCCTGAGCATCGTGCGGTGATTTTGACCGTAGCCCGTCAGCACCATAACGCTCTTGATGCCAGCATTCTCGGCTATTTGCACGTCAAGATTCTTATCACCAATCATCCACGACCGTTCTAAATCGATCTCAAAATCAGCCTGTGCAGATTCTATCATTCCCAAGTTCGGCTTACGGCAGAGGCATTCGGCGCTGGGAAGATGCGGGCAGAAATAGAACGCATCGATCGCACCGCCGACCTCAAGTTGAATTTGTTGGTGAATACCGTGCATATCGGCTTCGGTATATATACCGCGGGCAATACCGGACTGGTTTGTAAGAACGATCACAAGAAAGCCTTTATCTTTAAGCAATTTGACGGCGGGCGGTGTGAAAGGGAAAACGATTAGGTCTTCTAGTCGCGATAGGAAGTTAACCTCCTCGATCAAGGTTCCGTCGCGATCAACAAAGACAGCGGGTTGTTTCATAGGATTGTTCCACTGAACGGTTAGCGAACTTGTTCTTCTGCCGGCTAAATGGAACCTATTTGATCTGGTTCAGTTGCCTGATAAGAATCTGAATCAAATAATAATGCCCTCACCGCGGCATCATAGACTTCATCGACGGTTATCCCGGTCATACAGCGGTGGTCAATTGGACAATCCCGCAGCATGCACGGAGAACATTCTACCGCGTTTCGAACGACGACCGCACGGTCGGCGAACGGCCGCGTAGTTTCAGGGTTTGTTGGGCCAAATATCACGATTGTTTGTGTGCCGACTGACGGTGCGACGTGTGCGAGGCCCATATCGTTAGAGATCATCAGATCGACCGAACCCAAGATTGCCACGGCCGCAGCCAGATCAGTTTTGCCGGTAAGGTTTACCGGTTTTTGCCCGGAAAGCCTGCAAACCCGTTCAGCGATGTCTGTTTCGTCTTTCGAACCGACCAGAATGACATTCACGCCCAAATCGCCTATTAGTCGGTCGATCAACTCGGCAAAGCGTTCCGCAGGCCAGCGTTTTGCCCGAGAATTGGTCGAGCCGACACCGAGGGCAACCGTTTTTATTGTGGGATCGATACCAGATTCGGCCAAGAAAGTTTTCGCTTCCAATTTCCGCTCGTGAGCCACTTCGAGAGTGATATCCGGCAAAGCGCTTGAAACGGTATCACGCCCCAATATTCTCTTTTCGACCTCTGAAATGAGATTGAGGTAATAAAAGGCCTCATGGCGTCTGTTCTTCCATTCAGGGACAGCAATCGGGTCGGTCAGCAATAGGCCGCGGACATCCTTGTTATAGCCTATTCGGCGTGGAATGCGAGTCAGAAAAGTGGTTAACGCGGATTCGAACGAGTTTGGCAGCAAAATGGCCAAATCATAGAGATCCTCCTTCAGAAATTGCGAGTTGTCATAAACATCTTTAATCTTCCAGCGATGTTTGTCATAGGTCACAAGTTCGTCGATAAAGGACGCATCACGAAACAGCCCGTCCGCCCAAGAGCGTGTATGCAGAGTTATCGAAGCATCTGGAAATATGCGGCGCAATTCTCTCAACGCCGGAATGGACATGACCGCATCACCGATCCAATTTGTTCCGCGAACAAGTATTTTCATTCGACTTCTAGATGACTGTTGACGAGGGAATCGCTCGCACGCGTCATCTGCGGCTAAAATAGCTGTCTTAGCCCTTCGTCCAACGCAATTTTAGGTTTCCAGCCCAATTCTTTTGAAATCAAACCCAGGTCGGTCACGTAATTCATCGGAGTCGGGTTAGGCAGCGGGCTTTCTGAATCGAGGACTGCCTGCAGCCCGGACACCTCTTCGAGTTTCCTGACCAATGCTTTCAGCGTCACCGCATTTTCGTTCCCGCCGCCTAGATTATACAAACCATGCCGAATTACGGACTCGATAAACGCCTCGCACGCCTGAGAAAGATCGTCAACGTGCAGCAGGTCACGGACAGGGTCGCCCCCGCCGGGAAGCCTCAGTCGCTCGCCTTTGTTAATAGCTTCGACATAGCTGCCGACGAAATTTGGTGTGTTCTGTTCGGTTGGCGGGGCAAACACGGTTGACAGACGGAGAATGCAAGAGCGAAACCTGCGGGCGTTTGCGTAGTATTCAACGTACCGTTCGGCGATCAGCTTTGACCATTCGAGTGGCGATTGTCCCGAATAAATGGTCGGGCAATTCTCCGAGACAAGCGAAAAGTTGTCTGCAAAGCGGCCGTAAACATCTTTGGTCGAGGCATAGATAAAAACGGCGTTCTCGCTCATTTCGCTGAGCAGGTTTACGGTCCCGTCAACGTTTGTAAGAAAAATGTTTTCGGCATTGTCGGGTGATTTGTCGAGCAGAGCGGCGAGGTGAATGACGACATCATAGTCTTTAACCATTGCTGCGTCGCCGAGATTGAGAATATCCAAGCCTGAGCGGCGAGACAAATCGTCCGCGCCGAAGTGCCGACGGACGTGAGTTCCCAAATAGCCGCTTCCGCCTGTAACGAGAACCTTCATAATTAAATTAAAGGTCATAATTTGCTCGACAGCAAGCCGACCAAATCTGATAGAATTGTAGAAGCGGCCCCGGCCGTCTCACATTGCCGCGCGCCAGACATGCCTGATCCGACACAAGTTACAACGAATCGCTCGAAAATGCCGCCAAAAGGATGGGTAAAAGCTCGTCGCGGAGCGTCATATCAGGCCCCGCCGCCATCGCGGCTAAAGCGCGCCTTGCGTACGATATTTAACGTCTGGACGATCGCCATTGCCTCGTTCATGCTGCTCGGCGTTTTTCTTACTGCGACCTATTTCTGGTTTGAATTCTCAGACCGCATTGATCAGAAATTGCTGAGGGGCGATGTCTTTACAGCCTCGGCCGGAATATATTCTGCCCCAAAGACGCTGCGGGCTGGCGAATCCTTAAATCAGATTGAGTTGGTGGAATATCTCAAATCTGCCGGTTACATTGAAAAAAATAACCAGGCAGATAAATCGCGCAGCCGTTATTCCGTTGAGGGCGACATCGTCGCCGTCGAGCCTGGTGCGACGGGCATGATCGATGGACAAAAGGTGTTTCCGTCGTTGACCATCAAATTTTCTAAGGACGGCAAATCGGTTGCTGCAATCGGCGACCGCGACAGCAATGCCCAGATTCCCGAGGCAAAACTGGAACCGAAAATACTTAGTTCAATTGCCGCCGAAGGAGATGGTCGACGAAAAACAGTCACATTTAACGACCTTCCGCCCCATCTCGTCAAGGCAATAACGGTTACCGAAGACAGGGCTTTTTTTCAGCATTACGGCGTCAATTTTCGCGGTATCGCTCGGGCTTTTTGGCGGCGTTACGAAGGTGATGACAATTCCCCAATCGCGAATCAGGGCGGATCGTCAATTACATCGCAGCTAATTAAGAATCTGCTTCTTTCAAACGAACAGACATATACGCGGAAGGCAAAAGAGGCTTATATGTCGCTGATCCTCGAAACTCGGCTTTCAAAACAGGATATATTCACGCTTTATGCCAATCAAATTTACCTTGGCCAGCAGTCGGGCGTGTCAATTTATGGCGTTGGCGAGGCATCAAACGCTTATTTTGGAAAGGATGTTTCGCAATTGACGCTGCCCGAGGCCGCCTTTCTCGCCGGTATTATTCGCAGTCCGAATCGCTATAACCCTTACAAGCATCCCGAACGGGTCAAGGAAAGGCGTAATCAGGTACTCGAATCAATGACTGAGACGGGTGATATTACGCCGCAACAGCTTGCTGAAAGCCGCGGCGTTAATATCGAGCTAAAACAAATATCAAATACCAAGGACCTGCAGGGAATGCCGTATTTTTCCCAGTTTGCGATCGAGGAACTGCCCAAGGTCGTAAGTGATCCGGAGGCCTTGCAGCACCTGCGGGTATATACATCAATTGACCCTGATCTGCAGAAGCGGGCATATGAAATTGTCAACAAACGGTTAACCGCGTTGGACAAGCATTTCAAGAAGGATAAAGGCGTGCTAAATGCAGCCCTGGTCGCCATCAGACCAAAAACCGGCGAGATAGTTGCCATGGTCGGCGGGCGTGATTACCTTGCAAATCAATTTAATCGAGCAACCGACGCAATGCGTCAGCCGGGCTCCGTCTTTAAGCCGTTTGTTTATGCGGCGGCGATAAATTCGGCATACGATTCTGGTTCCCGCCAATTTACGGCGGCTACGGTGCTTAAGGACGAAAAAAAGACTTTTACTTTTAATCAGGATTCTTACACACCGGGTAATTACGGCGACTTCTTTTCCAACAAAGAGACGACTCTGCGTGATGCGCTCGTCAAGAGCAAAAACGTGATAACCGTCGATGTTGCGATGTCGGTAAATGTCGGCAAGGTCATGACTCTCGCTAACAAAGCCGGATTTCCTAAGGTTGAAAAAGCTTACCCGTCAATGGCCCTTGGTACGGCGGAGGCGACGCCGCTGCAGGTGGCAACCGCTTACACGATGTTTGCCAACCTCGGCGACCGAGTTCTGCCCATGCCTATTACTAAGGTTGCAACGGGCGACGGGCGAACTATCACGGCGGTTGCGCCCGACCGCAAAAACGTGGTTCGCCCGGACGTTGCCTACATAATGGATGACATCATGAAGGATGTGATCAACCGCGGCACCGCGGCACAGGCACAGGGTTGGGGATTTCGAAACAATGCTGGCAAGACGGCATTTGCCGGCAAGACCGGCACGTCGCGCGATGGCTGGTTTGCGGGCTTCACGCCGGAATTGATCTGCGTGGTTTATGTTGGCTTTGATAATGGCGATGACCTAGGCATGAAAGGCTCTGATTCGGCCATGCCTGTGTGGGCGGATTTTATGAAGGAAGCCCTGGCAATTCACCCAGAGTGGAATGGCGACTGGGCGATGCCCGCAAACGTACGCAAGGCCGAGATAGACATTCGAAACGGTTCCTTAATTAGGGAACTGGACGCGGCAGCTACGACGACCGCTTCTCCCACGCCGACACCGACACCGGTTCGCCCAAAAAATCCCGAGTTTGATCAATATTATGATGAACCGGCGCCTTCTCCGGTCGAATTGTTTGTAACTAATGTTCCGGCAGAATTCAGGCGGGTCGAGCTTTTTGTGGCCGGTACGGTGCCAAACCGGTCGATGCTTCCGATTTCGGAAGAAACCTTCATTGACGAAAGTTCCGAACCAAAACCATCGCCAACGCCTACTCCCCTATCGGAAACCTGGCAAGACGGAACGGAGCCGCCGGACCCCAAGTCACAAACAGGTATGTCGCGACCGCCGGGCAGGTCAGCAGGATTCGTAACAATTATGGTTTGTCCCCTGACCGGCATGCGGGCGACCGCAAACTGTGACGGTAAGGAGTCAAAAACATTTCGTTCGGGCACCGAACCAAAGGATTTTTGCACCTTTCACCGCTGAGCAGCCTTCGCTCGCAATGCGGAATATAAAAATGAAAATTCTGTGATTGCGGCTGCCGATTTTGAAACTTTCCTCGACGTGCTAAAGTATTAGGTACACAAACCTTGGTTGCTCGTGGACCGGAAATTTACAACTTAACTTTTGAGAGGATTGGCTCTGCCGCAATGGGGAGCTGTTGGATATACGCTTATGATTCGACGAAAATCTTTACACGTTTTTGCTGCCATGCTATTGGCCCAGGCGCTTGTCTTACCCGGCGTTTTGATCGCGCAGAATGGTAAACAGGCTGAGGTCTATGCCGCGATTCGCAAAGAGGGAATGGACAACTCGAAAATAATGCATATCATGCATTATTTTACAGACGTTTACGGACCGCGTTTGACCGGTTCGCCAAACCATGTAAACGCGGCTAAATGGGGAGCACGAGAGATGAAGTCGTGGGGATTTGACATGACGACACTCGAGCCATGGAACTTTGGACACGTTGGCTGGGTCAGCGAACTTGCCACCGGCGTCATGCATAAACCGGTGCAGGACACGTTAACGTTTGAGTATTTGGCGTGGAGCCCTTCGACAAAAGGCCCGGTGGTTGGCGAAGCATTTAATCTAATAATGCCCCAGTACCCTGCGGCTGAGAATCCACGCGTCATGCAGAATCCGACGCAGGAAGAACTCAATGCCTTTTTTGACAAGATGAAGGGAGAGGTGGCCGGTAAGTTTGTCCTGGTTGGAAATCAAACGTTTATCAACCAATCCACTCCTCAAGCCGCAAAACGTGTCCCGGATGACGTGATGAAATGCCGGATGGACCCGACAAAATCGCCGGCGGACTGTAATCCGGGTGGTGGGCCCGGCGGCCCGGGTGGCCCCGGCGGCGCCGGCCAAGTACGGATAACTCCGCGTCCGAATGCATTGTCCGCGGCGCAAGTGAGGGACCAGCTCGATAAGTTTCTGCTTGATAACAATGTTCTCGTGCGGATCAACGAATCACAACTCGATCGCGGTTTGGTGCGGGCGTTTAATAATCCGACGTTCGATGTTTCCAAGGTTGTTCCCACGGTCGTTATGCGTACGGAAGATTTTGGCCGAATTAATCGCCTCTTAAAAGGCGGAACGCCCGTTAAGCTCGAATTTGACCTTAGATCACGAACTGTCCCTGATGGCGTAACGAGCTACAACATGATCGGAGAGATCTGGGGATCGGACAAGAAGGACGAAGTCATCATGCTTGGCGGGCATCTCGATTCCTGGCATTCAGCAACGGGTGCGACGGACAACGCGATTGGCTGTGCGACGATGATGGAAGCCGCCCGCATCCTAAAGGCAATCGGCGTCAAGCCTCGCCGCACCATCCGAGTAGCGTGCTGGGGCGGTGAAGAACAGGGCTTGCTAGGCTCGCAGGCTTATGTTGAGCAGCATTTTGGCACGTTTGAAAAACCAAAACCAGCATTCTCGAAGTTTGGCGGGTATTTTAATATCGACAGCGGCACCGGACGCGCGCGCGGCCTAAGCGTTTTTGGCCCGGCAGAGACGGCAACAGTGCTGCGAGATGCCCTTGCTCCGTTTGAGGATCTTGGTTTTGCAGGGGTTTCTGCTGCGCGCGGCCGAAATCGTGGCGGAACCGACAGCACCTCTTTCAATTTTGCCGGATTGCCCGGAATCGGTGCCAGTCAGGACCCGATAGAATACTTTGCCGGTACGTGGCACACAAATATTGACACGTACGAACGAATCATCGAATCGGATGTAAAGGCGTCGGCCATCATTTTCGCTGCCGGTGTTTATACACTCGCGATGCGCGACGAACTGCTGCCGCGCTTTAAGGCAGCCGACATGCCTCCGTTGCCCGGAGCTCCACCTGCCCCGTCGCCAACTCCGCGGGCCCAGTAAGTAATTGATAATCGAGGCAAAAAGGAAACGTGTCTTCCGTAATGTGGAAGGCACGTTTTTTGATTGGACGCTAAAAACTCGGTGGGACGGATCAATTAATGTGCTTTAAGAATTGAAATCTATTTTGAATTTCCGACCGAGTACTGAGATTTCTCTTGTTCGAGCTCGGTAAGCAGGCCTTTGTCGGTGTCTCGCAGTGCGCTGATTTTGCCCAGATGCTCGATTATCTCGATTGCCTTATTGGTCGCATCAATCGCGAGTTTTGCCTGCCCTCGCTGAAAATGGACCTGGGCGTTTAGTCGATGTGCGATAGCGATATCGTATTGATAGGTGGTCGTTTCTTTGTCAGCCTCGGCGATCGGCATCATGGTTTTTATGACGCCATCTAAAACCGGACCTGCCTCGTCAAATCGTCCCAGCTTTATTTGGGCCCGAGCCCTCTCGGTTTCGTAAACTGCGAGGTTGCGGCTATATTCCAAATTGTCCGGCGTTTTCTTGCTTAGCTGTGACATTACCGCGATTGCCTTTTCCGACTGCTCGATAGCTTTCCGATAGTCCGAGGCAATGCGAAATGCTCGAGCCGTGTTGAAATGGGAAATTGCCAGGTCATAGGCAACAACGCCGTTTTCAGGTTCCTTTTTCAATGCGGCCGTCGGAAAATCGATAGTAGGCAGACAGGCTGTAACGACCTTTTCGGCATCTTCTTTGTCGATGTACACTTCGCAAAGGATCGAATTTGTCAGCCAGACGCTTCGCTGAACGCGAAAATCATCGGGAAATTGGGAAGCAAGTTGATGGCTGATGTCGATAGCCTCGGTCAGTCCCCTTACGGCCCCGTCATAATCGCCCATCGAGCCTTTTGCCTTGCTCATTATCCTCAGCAGCCGTGTTTGTGTCTTCTTAAAATCGGGGTTTTCCGGCTCCTTCACCCTGAGTTTTCCAACAATCGCCAGGGCCTCGTCAAAAAGCAGGATCGCCTTTTCGGTTTGAGAATTGAAGACGGGAATTGCTCCGTAATCAATTAGCAGTAGTGCCAGGCGGTTTTGATACTCGACCGAGTCAGGCTTGGCGGTTACTAATTCGCGACGCAATTTTAAGCTTCGTTCGAATGCCTCTTCAGCCTCTTTGGTCTGACTGTTATTCCACAATGTCCTTGCCGTCGTGTAATAGTTTGCGGCAAGTTTTTCTTTAGCTTCGAGATCGGAGGTGTTTGCAGAGTAAACTGCTTCTCGCAGTCTGGCGGCCTTTTGGTAGCTGTCCAGACCGGCCTGGATGTTGCCGAGGCTCGAATTTGTCAAAGCTCCTTGAACATCGCCGACCTTTTCATAGGCCGTCGCCAGTTCGCTCTGCAAAGTCAGGTCGCCTGCTGATTCATCTGAAAGGCTGTCCAGATATGTGAGTGCGCTGGTAAGAATTTTCTCGCGGGCCTTAAGCGAGCCCTCAAGATTTTCGATTTCGGGATAGACGTCAAACAGATAGGAATTCGCCAGATTCCGGACGTCTTGAAAACGCTTCTCAGCCTTAGCCCGCTCGATACGGGCCGACCTCGCCTGCCACATAGTTGCGGCTACGCCGCCTATGATAGTCAAAAAAAGCAAGGCTCCCACAAACACCGACAATCGATTGCGAGTAACAAACTTTCCTGCCCGATATGCAAAAGTATCAGGACGAGCCAACACAGGCAGGCCGTCCAAATGACGCTGGATATCGTCAGAGAGCTTTTCGGCAGATGTATATCGCCTGTCTGACTCTTTTTTCAACGCTTTGAGAACGATGTTGTCAAGGTCCCCACGAAGAAATTGAGGCTTGATGCTGACTGTCCTTGGGGCCGTAGCTTGGACGAGTGAGCCTTCGGTCATTCCGGGCGGAACCGGACGAAGGCGTGATGCATGGTCCAAAGTATCTGCTACCACCGACGGCATCGGCGGGTCGGCATCCACGACGGCCTGATAAATATCCTTTATATTGTGCTCACTGCCTTCGAAAGGGCGGCGGCCGCTTAGCAGTTCGTAAAGAATTACGCCGAGCGAATATACATCCGTCGCTGTCGTAACGCTCTCGCCGCGAAGCTGTTCTGGCGAGGCATAGCTCGGTGTCATGACGCCAAGTTTGGTGACAGTCGCGGCGGTCTCATTGTCGTCGGAAATTATCTTCGCGATCCCAAAATCAAGCAATTTTGGCGAACCGTCCTCGGTAATGAGAATATTCGAGGGCTTGAGATCGCGATGGATAACCAGGCTGCGATGGGCAAAATCGACCGCCGAACAGACTTTGCGAAACAGCTCCAAACGCTGGTTGAGGTCCAACTGATTCCGGAAGCAAAAATCGTCTATCGGCAAGCCTTCGATATATTCCATCGCAAGGTAGGGAACTTTATCGTTAGTGACGCCGACATCGAGCAGGCGGGCGATATTGGGATGTTCGAGCCTGGCAAGGATCGCTTGCTCCTGTTCAAACCGACGCCGCAGCGAGGCCGTGTTCATCTCGCGTTTTAAGAGCTTAAGAGCAACACGCTGGCTGAATTTACCATCGATCCGTTGCGCCAGATAAACGGCGCCCATACCGCCATACCCAAGTTCGCTGACAATCTGGTAAGGGCCGATCTGCTGGCCGGCGAGAGCGTTTTCGTCAATGAAATCCTTTGAGAACTCAACTGCAGAGACCTGCATCATTTCCGTCGCGTCAGTTTCAAAGCCAATCAGGGACTCGACCTCGGATCGAATGGCGGGCGATATTTTTTGGCTAGCTAAGAAGGAATCACGGTCTTCGGCCGGAAGTTCGAGAACTTCCTCCAACAGGGCTTTCACCTCTTTCCAATTTTGCGCATCCATAGATTTTTGCCTTTACGGTCTAGTAATAAGGAATGCGTATTTTTGACGAATCTCCTGCCAGTATTTTGTGAATTCGTCGTTTTTAGCTTTGCAGCCGTGGTCATGTGTTGAGTTCTCGGTAAAGCCACAATCGGGCTGACTGCCATTCGCGACCGACGGTTCGTTCACCAATTTCGAGGGCCTCGGCAATTTCCTGATTGGTCATACCGCCGAAAAACCGCATTTCGACGATCTTGGCCTGCCGCTCGTCTATTGCGGCCAGACGGTCTAACACCTCATCAATTGCCAGCAGCGAATCTGCCCGCTCCTCGACTGGTATTTGCACGTCGTCCAGCGAAAAATGAATCGGCTGGTTACCGCGCTTGTTTGCCGCGTGAAGCCGGGCATGATCTACGAGAATCTGACGCATCAACCGCGATGTGACACCAAAAAAATGGGCCCTGTTCTGCCACACAACGCCGGCCGCATCACCCATCTTTAGAAATGCCTCATGAACCAGAGCGGTCGGCTGCAGAGTGTGGTTTGAGCGCTCTTTTGACATCAAATATCGGGCATGGCGCTTAAGCTCGTCATAAACGAACCGCAGCAAACGTTCCTTGGCCTCGTCGTCGCCTTCGTTCCATTCCTGAAGGATTTGCGTGATTTCCGATGGTTGGTTGTCACTCATAAAATTGGTCGAATAGCCCGGTATGCAGCTTCAATTTTAAGCGAACACGATTGTTTATCAAAGGCGTTTGGCTGATATGCGCAAACATTTACGCATTTACAGCTAGAGACCGATCAAACAGGAGCAACCGATTATGAATTACCTGACCAAAATATCATTGTATTCCGCCTTGATTTTAGCAATGCTTCCCGCCGCAGCAACGGCCGCCGCTTTTACTGTTACAAATACGAACAACAGCGGACCGGGCAGCCTGCGGCAGGCCGTAATCGACGCAACCGCAGCGGCCGGATCGGACACGATCGTTTTCGATGCGTCGTTTGCGGTCGCGCGGACCATCGTTCTGGCTGCGGCCATTGTTTACAACCCGGCAAATTCGGCGGACGCCCTGACAATAACGGGGCCGGGAGCAAGCCTGCTAACCCTCGACGGCAACAGTGCAACCGATATCATCCGGATCGAGACAAACGACCAATTGTCGGTCAGCGGCATGACATTTACACGGGCACTTAGCGGAGCGGTCACCAGCGAAGGCACTCTCAATGTCGACAATTCCATTTTCATTCTGAACGATTCTGCGATCGATATCGAAAGTAACGCAGTCCAAACCTCCGTAACAAACTCCGTGTTCACCTCGAATACTGCCAGTTATGGTGGTGCGATCCTCGCTAATGCCGGGCCGCTGACCGTCACGAACTGCACGTTCACCGGAAATACTGCAACCAGCGGCAGCGCAACCGGTCAGGGCGGTGGAGCTATTCATCAGAATTCAAGCGGCACAACGACGATAACCAACTCGACATTTACAGGGAACGCTGAGGTCGGCGGAAGCGGAGGCGGCGGAGCGATCCGCAACCGAGGCGGCACAATGAATATTATTGATTCGACCTTTATTAACAACACCGGCCTTGACGGCGGTGGAGCGATACAGGGCGGCGGTGTAACGAATATCAGCGGTTCGACCTTTACGGGCAACAGCGCATCGGGGCCAAATGCTCAGCAATCAGGAC
>Ga0138256_10003856_pt1 | contig 15915 bp, 12 predicted proteins | sample KNB2016incub_MG_FD_105486 | JGI IMG/M metagenome (GOLD analysis project Ga0138256, IMG submission 105486) | Active sludge microbial communities from wastewater in Klosterneuburg, Austria - KNB2014incub_MG | ecosystem: Engineered > WWTP > Activated sludge > Unclassified | place: Austria... | reverse complement strand
TTTTCTTTCTTTAGTTTGCTCTGCTTGTTTTACCATTGTAATATTTCTCTATTGTACACTGCAATAATAATAAGCAAATTTAATTTTCAAAAATCAATAGTGAAAAATCAGAAAAATGAAGGATTTCTTCATTTTTCATAAGAATGGTTAATTGGTATTTACAAGGATATAACGCCCAATTACAGAGCCATGTTGTCGCCTGATACTCACCGGTATAGATTCATTTTTTAGGTTTAAATTGTCCATTTTAGGTACACTACCTTGCTCTAAAACCTTTGCTGTCTGCTGACTATTAATTTCAGCATAACTAATATTGATTAATGCCATTGATGGCTTTTGTAAAGTCTTCTTAGGCAAAGTCTCTGCAATCTCTAAATGTTCTTGGCGTGCTTCACTCTTCTCTTTAACGATTTCGACACTATATTGCTGTTGTGCAATTGTATCCGATAGTGTCACAGCCAACGGAATAACTTTTATTTCTAAGTCGTCACCGGCAACAACCACTTCTTTCTCTTGTGCTTGCAGCTGATCAAGTGTAATATCGGTAAGATTATAACTGCCAGTAATAACTTGTGTGTTTTGTACAATAGCGTCCTGTTTTGCCTGATATCTCTTATCTTCTTCGTCTTTTTGTTCTCGCTGTTGTTCTTGTGTCAGCATTTTCAATGTTGGCTCATCGGGAACTGTCACCTTTAAGTGTAATTTTTCGGAAGGAATTTTTACATGGAAAATTTTGCCTTCTTCAAATTTAAAAGCAATTGTACTTGTAGGTAATGATACTAAAGGGGGAATGTAATGATAGGCCGTCTCTGCAGATTGTGCATAGACAGTTGTACTGAGTACAAAACAGATAATTGCTATTTGGGCTATCTTTTTCATTTTATAAAGACGACTGTTATACCTAAACAAGACCAAAAGGTTACACAATTACTTGATTTATATCAATGAAAACTACATGTATTCTTTGTTTAAATTTGCCATCATAAATTATATAAATTCATGTTTAGAAGAGCTTTACTTACAACAATCATAGTACTTGGTCAGTTACTATCAAAAGCCGATGAGGGCATGTGGTTGCCTACACTTTTAAAAACCATAAATGCTGATGCTATGTACAGCAAAGGACTTAAAATTCCTATTGACTCATTATTTTCACTGAACTCTTCTTCTATAAAAGATGCAATTGTTCAATTTGGTGGTGGCTGCACCGGTGAAATAATCGGGAAAAACGGGCTTTTACTAACAAACTATCACTGTGGCTACAGTCAGGTTGTTCAACACAGCAGCGTTAAAGACAACTATCTAACCAATGGTTTTTGGGCTATGAATATAAATGAAGAACTTTCATGCACCGGGTTAACTGCAACTTTTATTGTTCGCATGGAAGATGTTACAGCAAGTATTTTACCTTTTGTAAATGATAGTTTAAAAGAAATAGAAAAAGCTGCTCAGATTAAAGAGTTGTCTCAGGTATTGGTGCAAAAAGCAATTCAGGGAACACATTATAATGCAGAAGTAAAACCATTTTATTATGGAAATAAATATTTCCTGATTGTGACTGAAGTATTTAAAGATGTTAGATTGGTTGGAGCACCGCCATCAAGCATTGGAAAGTTTGCAGATGAAACCGATAACTGGATGTGGCCACGTCAAACAGGTGATTTCGCCCTTTTCAGAATTTATGCAGACAAAAACAACAACCCTGCTGATTACAGTAAAGATAATATACCCTATAAACCAAAATACGTGTTACCAATAAGTCTAAACGGCATAAAAGAAAATGATTTTACAATGGTTTATGGTTTTCCGGGGCGCACACAAGAATATTTGCCAATGGAGGCAGTAAGAACATTAATGAATCATACCGACCCTGTTCGCATTGAACTTCGTAAAATCAGGTTAGATAAAATGGAACAGGCTATGGAACATAATGACACCGTTCGCATTCAATACTCATCCAAACATTCATCAATAAAAAACGGCTATACAAAATGGCAGGGTGAAATACTTGGGCTAAAAAAACTTAATGCTTTAGCTGTAAAGTCTCAACGTGAGTTTGATTTTTTTCAATGGGCAAAAAAGAATTCCAATACAGAATATCAAAATGTTGTGAGTAAACTAAATCAGTTTTACATTAAGCAGAGGCCATTTTCTATTGCTAGCGACTACTATTTTGAATCAATAAAAGGAATTGAGTTACTAACATTTGCTGAAACATTTTCAAAGCTTGAAAAAATCTGTAGTACAAATCCGGTAGATGAAAAGGCGCTATCAGAATTGAAAGCTACTTTATTAAAATCAACTGCTGGTTATTTTAAAAATTATGATGTCAGCATTGACAAAGCCATCATGCCTATGCTGTTAAAAGAATACATTGACAAAACACCTGCAGGGCTTGCAGCTGACCTTTCTTTTATTGCTAAAAAACACAAAAACAATACTTCAAGCTATTGTGATTACGTATTCAAAAAGTCTGTGTTTGCAGACCAAATTCGTGCAGAGAATTTTATTCATTCTTTTACCGCAAACAAGCTCAGTAAACTTCTTACTGACCCTGCATATAGTCTCATCAAACAATGCTCGTTGACTTATGCCGAAAAGGTACTACCTGAAATGAAGAAGATTAACTTTGAGATAAATAATCTGCAACAAGTATATATGAAAGGTCTGATAGAAATGGCTGCTGAGAATAAAAAGAATATATATCCGGATGCAAACTTTACACTACGTATTACTTATGGCAAGGTTGAAGGCTATGAACCACGTGATGGAATTACATACAAATATTATACAACCCTTGATGGTGTTATAGAAAAGTACGATTCAACAAATTATGATTTCAATGTCCCTGAAAAACTTCTTGAACTTCATAAGAAAAAAGATTATGGCCGTTATGCAACAAATGGCAAGATAATTCCATGTTTTTTAGCGTCAAATCATACAACAGGTGGCAACTCAGGCAGTCCTGTTTTGAATGGACAAGGTCAATTAATCGGAATAAATTTCGATCGTGTTTGGGAAGGTACAATGAGTGACATTATGTTTGATCCTGAGAAATGCAGAAACATCACATTAGATATTCGCTATGTACTGTTTATCGTTGACAAATTTGCCGGTGCCAAATGGCTTACCGAAGAAATGAATCTTGTGCAATAACAATCAACGGCTAATCACGAACCTTAATGTTTTAGAGGTGTTTTCCTGTGTTATTTTAATCAGATATACCCCTTTACTAATTTCTGTTAAATCGAATGGAAGATGCGTTAATCCTTGTAGTATTGTCAAATCTTTTTGTTGCAACACTCTTCCGCTAATATCCAATAGTTGAACAGTTGTAAAAACGTTTCTACCTGATGAAAGTTGTACTACAACATTTTTATCGGCAGGGTTTGGAAATAAGATTGCTGAAATAACAGATTGAAGTTGATTTATTCCAACAGGAGTAAATAGCAATGGATCCGATACCGAACTGCATCCTGTAATACTATCAGTGGCAACAACATAATATGTTCCTTGCTGTGTTGCTGTTAATTGTAATGAGGTTTCACCGGGCATTACTAAGCCATTAAAATACCACTGTAACATAAATCCGTTTAGTACGCAGTTTAAAGTATTTCCATTGACATAAAACGTTGGCTTTGGTGGATTAGGATTAACCTGAATATTAATAGCTACTGAAGTTGCAGAGCAACCATGAGCATTAGTAACTACCGCTGAAAAATTACCCGATGTAGTTACTACCAAGTCTGTATTGGTTTCACCAATGAGCAAGTTACCACTCTCGTACCACTGAACCGGCAATGTATCGTTACAAGTCAACACAACTGTATCGCCCATACACAAAATTAATGGAATGTTGGCACTTACAACAGGTGTATCAGGAGCTGCGTAAACATGCACTGTGTCAGCATGAACAGTTGTAGCAACAGGCACCTGCATAATAGAATAATTCACAACCAACGAACCGGAAACACCAGCCAATGTACCTGTGGCTGTTCCACTGGCACTCCACCCCGGAAAGGTTACTGCACCCAAATCATCATCTGCACCAAACAATCCACCATCTTCATCCCAAACATGCAACGTGTAATTGTTATTTTGCAAAGGAATGTTGGGCAATGTCCAAGTCAGTGGTGTATTAGAATTTGAAACAGAAGGATGACTATCATATATCTGATTACCTTGTGAATCATACAAGTAAAAATACATATCAGGTACATCAATCGGTGCACCATAATTGTCGGGAATGCTGGCTACTGTAATATCAGTCAGAAAATATTGCGGAGAACCACTGGCTGTTACTGTCTGTGTTACTACGTAATCTCCAGGTACGTTATAAATCTGAATTGGGGGGTTTTCAAGTGTACTCTGAATCCCATTTCCAAAATCCCACAAATATGACGCCTGACCGGGGTTATTGTTTACAAATGTTACACTCAATGGTAAACATCCGCTGCTATTGGTCATAGAAAAACCAGGGTTACTAACAGTGTCGGGCAAAACTGTAAACGGCAATGTATAACTAATAGTCTGATCACCTAAAACCTGAAGTGTGGCAATAACCGTGACTGTTGCATTGTAAACGCCAGCAATTAATGGTGTTCCGCTCAAATTAACACAACCATAAACAGACTGCGAAGGGTCATAATTACATCCACTTGCAAAGTTGTTGCACTGCCATGTCATGCCAACGGGCAAGCCTGTAATATTTGCAATATTAAAGTTAGTTATAGTTATACCCATAGTATCAGTAATCATTACAAAAGTGATGTCCTGAGTGTATGTTTGATTCACAGTTGCAGGCAATAATGTGTCGGGATAAATTCCGGGATCAGTCTGTGTACTGTCAATACTACATTGCGCATTTGCAATGAAACCTACAATTATAAAAGCTAAGCAAAGTAAAATTCTCTTCATATCTATTTCTTTTAGTTGAGTAAAAATAGTAAAGTCCATGTAACTTGAGAACTAAAATTCAGAAACTTATTAAGCTCTTATCTAAAATAATCAGGCTTTAAAATACTTTCCAGTAACAAAGATTTCTTTTGAGCTGTTGCGTGTACTCTTTGGGCGCAAAACATAGCATTCACCAAAACAAGATTTTACTTCATCACGAAAATTCATAGCATCTTCGCCATCAAATATTTTACAAACAAAATGTCCTCCGGATCGGAGAAAACGTTTTGCTGTTTGAAGGGCAAGAATACTCAAGTCATACGAACGTGCCTGATCGGTAAAACGGTTACCGGTTGTATTAGGAGCCATATCACTCATCACCACATCAAACTTTTCATTAAAACCATAGCGTTCAAACAGCGTTTGCAGATCAAATGTTTCTATGTTATCCTGAACAGTAAACACATTTGGCAATTTAACTTCTACCGGTTTTAAGTCTATGCCAAAAACCTTACCCTTCTCCCCTGTTTTTCTTGAAGCATATTGCAACCATGAACCGGGTGAGGCACCTAAGTCAAGTATATTATCTCCCTGCCTGAATAATTTATGCTTTAAATCTATCTCTTCAAGCTTATAGATACTTCTGGCTGCAAAGTTCTCTTGCTTTGCTTTACGTGCATAAAAATCATTTGGTTTATAGGACACAATCAGAATTTTCGGTAAAATTACATGAGATGTGTGAATCTTCCCTTATTTGAATTCAAGAAAATCCATTATACTTGCAAAACAAATTTAATAATTATGAAAAGATCATTCACCTTCTTATCAATTGCCACTGCATTTTGTGTTTTTGCTGCAGCTGTAGTCATGCCTTCCTGCAAGTCGTCAAAATCTACTGCAAGTAGTACTACTCCAGTAACTGTTCCAGATAAGCCAAGCTATGCAGTGCATATTAAACCAATTGTTGATGCAGCCTGTGGTACCAAATGTCATAGTCCCGCAAAAAAAGCTGATGGACTTGATTTAAGCTACTTTGAAGGTGTGAAAGATGCCTGCGAAAAACATAAATTATTAGGTTCTATAAAGCACGAAAGTGGTGTTAAACCAATGCCACGTATGGCACCTCAATTAAGTGCACAAGCAATTGCCACCATTGAAAAATGGATTAATGAAGGCTATGCTCAATAATATCATTTCTTAAGTTTTTGTTTCATTATATTGACTGATTCTTTTTTACTAACCAGTTTTAGGAGCAAGACTGGTATTTCTATTCATCAGCTGGAACAAACCATAAAGCTATTTGAAGAAGGTGCTACCGTGCCTTTTATTGCACGTTACCGGAAAGAAAAAACAGGAGGGTTAAGTGATGAAAATTTGTTGGAGTTAAAAAAACTATTAAAAGAAATTGAAGACTTTAACAATAGAAAGAGGTTCATTATTAATGCACTTCAGGCTAAAGGTGTTTACGATTCGCTTAAAGAAAAAATTGAGGAAGCTACATCATTAAATGAGCTGGAAGATATTTATCTTCCCTTTAAAGAAAAAAGAAAAAACAGAGCACAAACTGCCAGAGATGCAGGACTTGAATCTCTTGCTCAAACACTCATTCATGATGACAGAAATGCAAAACAAATTGCAGAAAAATATATAACATCAATATTTTCTGACACGGAGAAAGCGCTACAAGGGGCCCGCGACATTATTGCAGAATTAATATCAGAAAATCATCAGGTTAGGAAAACGTTTCGTCAATGTTTTGAGCAGAAATCGTTTGTTATCTCAAAAATCATCAAATCAAAAGCAGAAGAAGCTGTTAAATACAAAGACTATTTTGATTACAAGGAAAAAATAAACAGCTGTGCCGCACATCGTTTATTAGCTATTTTAAGAGGTGAAAAAGAGAAATTATTACGCGTCACTGTTAAGCCTGATACAAACTTATTACTGAATCTTCTATTAGAAACCATTAAGAATGAAGGTTTTTATCTAAATACACAGGTAAAAACCGCTGCTGATGATGCATGTATCAGACTACTGATTCCTTCTATGGAAAATGAAACTATTGGGCATTACAGGCAGAAAGCAGAAATAGAATCAGCGAGATTGTTTGCAGTAGTTTTGAAACAATTATTACTTGCACCTCCATTAGGTCAAAAAAATATTTTAGCCATTGATCCTGGATTTAAAAGTGGGTGTAAAATTGTTTGTCTCGACAAAAACGGCAGGCTCTTACATAATGAAACTATTTATCCTCACCCACCACAAAGTCAGCAAAAAATTGCAGCTCACAAAATCACAACGTTGGTAAATCAATATAAAATTGATGCTATTGCCATTGGTGACGGCACTGCCGGTCGTGAGACAGCATCTTTCTTGCAACGATTGCGCTTTGATCACAAAATACAGATATTTGTTGTGAATGAAGACGGGGCTTCTGTTTATTCTGCTTCAGCAGAAGGACGCAAGGAATTTCCTGAATATGATGTTACTGTTCGTGGTGCTGTTTCTATTGGTCGCAGACTGATGGATCCACTTGCCGAACTCATAAAAATAGACCCACGGTCACTTGGAATTGGACAATATCAACATGAAATTGATGAGACCATGCTCAACAACGTATTGGATCAAACAATTGAACACTGTGTAAACACTGTAGGCGTTAATCTTGAAACAGCCAGTGAAAAATTACTTACTTACGTTTCAGGCATTGGCGAAGTAATGGCAAAAAAAATTATAGCTGCAAGAACCAACTCCGGTATTCACTCCCGTCAGGAATTGAAAAAGATTAAAGGAATGGGAAATGTAACTTATGAAATGTGTGCAGGATTTATCCGGATTAATGGTGAAAATCCATTAGACAAAAGTGCTGTTCACCCCGAAAACTATACTCTTGTAGAACATATAGCAGCAGACATTGGCACAACAATAACCGGTTTGATTGGCAACGACAGTCTGATTCAGAAGATTGATCTTTCTAAATATGCAACAGATGAAGTTGGACTACCTACCCTGAAAGATATCATTGCCGAGTTATCTAAACCAGGAAGGGATGTTAGAGGTATAATAAAAGTCTTCGAATTTAATACTGAAATAAAAAGCATCAACGATTTGCAACCAGACATGGTGCTGCCAGGAGTTATTACCAACATCACAAACTTTGGAGCCTTTGTTGATATAGGGATTAAAAAAGACGGTTTGGTTCACATATCAGAAATTAGTGATGAATTTATCTCTGATATTTCAACAGCAGTACGTCTAAATCAACAGGTGATGGTAAAAGTATTGAGTGCCGATAATAATACCGGCAGAATACAGTTTTCGATGAAAGGTATTCAGCAACCATAAATGCATTTAGTGATGTTAATTTTAAATTTAAATATTCAACATGAAAAAGTGCGCATTGATAAATGGATGTGGGCAGTTCGAATATTTAAAACACGATCGCAAGCTGCCGAAGCCTGTGCAAAAGGAAAAATATTTATTGATGGTACCTCTGTTAAAGCATCGCGATTAATTAAAGCCAACGAAATATTATCTATCAGGCGTGGTTCTTTTACTTTAATATTTAAGGTTATTCAACCCATAGAAAACAGAGTGGCTGCTGCAATAAAAGATCAATTTTGCAAAGACCTTACTCCAGCCGATGAGTATGAAAAAATAAAGATGCATAGCATTGCGACACGTACTTACAAACAGCACAATGAAGGTAGGCCTACAAAAAAAGAAAGGCGTGCATTAGATGATTTTCTGGATTGGTAAAAGTCTTTAAAAAGGATAACCAATACCGAAATTATAAATCAGGCTGCGAGGTTTTACTTCATCAGCAACCATTTTATCATCACCTTTATATTGTGGGTCAACAATTGGCACACCAATATCAAGTCTGAAAATAAAAAAGGTAAAGTCAAATCTGAAACCCAACCCACTACCTACAGCCAACTGCTTATAGAAACGATCCAATTCAAACTCCGCTCCGGGACGTGAAATTTCTTTTTTCCTTACCCAAATATTTCCGACATCAAGGAAAAATGCACCTTTCAGAATTTTCAGAATATCGAAGCGATATTCAATATTTCCATTAATCTTTATGTCGCCAGTACGTTCAAAATTGTTTACACTGGTGAAAATTCCCGGACCTACATTACGTGCACGAAATGCACGTAAATCGTTCGATCCACCGGCATAGAAGCTTTTTTCGAAAGGAATTATTTTTGAATTTCCATAGGCAATACCAATACCGGCAGCAATTCTATACACTATCGAATTATGTGCATTTATGTTTTGATAATATCTGAAATCGGTATCAGGTCTAAAATATTGAGCAAACCGCTTGTTAAGAATTGTATAACTACTGTTAACATCCTTATCTGCACCTTCTATTTGTCTGAACCAATAAAGTGTATTTCCGGCAAATTCAATATTTGTTCTGAAAAATTTAAAATTACCCGGCTCATTCAATTGCTGATTGTTATAGATGAGTGTATATCGTCCATTTGAAATCAGGTGGTTGTCATAACTGCTGAACAATACAGGGTCATTAAGGCTTTCCAATCGGGCTTTAAATTCAGGTTCAAGTTTTACATTAACAAAATTTACCTGAAATGGTGTTACTATTTGTTTGACAAACCTGCCTTTTCGCCATTCTAAGGACGCAGAGAAATCCAATATAGAACGATTAAACTCAGGGCGATTTTGAATATTATAATTAGTAGAAAAAACGGTGACAGGATTTGCTGCAATATTTTTAAAGAAGCGGTTAAATGGCTTTATGGCTTTAGGTAAATAGATAGAATTTTCAACACCCAACTCATAGGTATTGAATAACAGTAACACTTTGTCTTCTTTATCTTCAGTAAATCGTTTCTGCGATTCTAATGCACCTCTGATTTTAAATTCAAACATTTCTGCACCCCGAAAAACATTTTTGTTTCTATAAGTAAAGTCCCCGGCCACACCTAAGTTACCTCCGTTATTAGTCCCTTCAAGTTCCGTCTTATACTCTTGCTTTGGAGTTGCACCAAGATTAATAAAACAATCAAGTTTGTTGCTATCAACTACACTATAGTTAATATTTACAAAACGATACATGCCGAGTAAATTTAGACCTTTATAGGTATAGTCTGCATCACTCTGTCTGAAAACAGCTTCAGGCTTAAGAAATGTATGATTAACGATTACTTCAGGTTTCACAGGCATCTTTTTTCCTGCCCGTTTCACAAACATATAACCTTTATAGGCTATTGTATCATATTGAATCATTAAAATATTTTGACTCAAAGGATCATAATCAGGACTGAAAATTATCCGATTCAATTTAAACTTTGTATGTGGCATTGCTGCAGAACTAATTGTTGAATCAGGATTTGAAAATGCAGCAACATCCTGAAAGACGGCTATATTCTTTGTAGTGTCTGATGTATAAACACGATAGGAAACAAACTGAGGTGAAAACTGAAAATAACCTTCGTTGCGAAGTTTTTTTGTCAGTCTTTCGCGGTCGCCTTGCAATATACCTTCATTATAAATAATACCGGCTTGAAGCTTTGATGCTGAAGTATCTTTTATTACAAGCGAGTCGAGATTATCATCGGCACATTCGCGTGCCACATACTTTATAAAAGATGGTTTATGTGCAACAATGGTGTAACGAACAAGGGCTTTTTTCTTTTTATAAATGGTACTATCTTTAACTTCTGCATCAAAATAGCCATTCTTAGACATAAATTGCTTTATCTGAAGTGTAGATTTTTTGGTAAAAAGTGTATCCAAAACCTCAGGCTCCTCACCTACCGTATTTTTTAACCAATTTTTAAACTTTGTTGGTTTACCACGATTACCCATACTATATACAGCGAGATGAAAACGGAACAATCCTAAAATTCTCCTGTTAGCCTTCTGTTTGATAATTGCTTTAACCCCTTCTCGTAGTTCGGGTTTGTCAATTATTACCTGATTGCGATTGAGCAAATACTCACCCTTATCCAATTGCTTATAGGGGCTGCAGGATACAACCAGTAATATCAGAATGAATAAAATGCCGTACTGCCTTTTGCGCATAAATTTTCGGATGCGGTAAAAATAAAACTTATTGATCATCTATCTTTATGCCCTTTAACAGTATTCTTAAAATGCTGACAAGTTCAGAAATAAAACAGATAAAGTTATTAAAGGACAAGACGAGCCGCCATGAGCAGCAAAAATTTGTTGTTGAGGGTGAAAAAATGGTTGCAGAACTGTCTTATTCGGCCTTTAATATCATAGCTGTTTATGCTACGGATGAGTGGATTGAACAAGCAAACAATGCCATATTAGTTAAATTAAAAGAAAAACTCATTAAGGTAAAGGCACAGGAATTAGCGCGCATATCTTCACTAAAACAACCAAACGGAGTGTTGGCTTTAGTAGCCATGCCTCAACAGCCCGAAACTAAAATACAGTTTAATGATATCATTCTGGCGTTTGACGATATAAGCGACCCAGGCAATCTTGGTAGTATTATCAGAATTGCAGATTGGTTTGGAATTAAACAAATAGTTTGTTCCGCAACTTCTGTTGATCTATATAACTCCAAAACTATTCAGGCAACAATGGGATCCATTTTCAGAGTGAATGTTTATTATACTGATATAGAAAAATGGATTTCTGCGAATAAGCAAAAGGCCACCTTTTATTCTGCAATGCTTCATGGCAAATCTGTATATTCTGTTGCAAAGAAAAAACCTGCTGTTTTGGTTTTTGGAAATGAATCAAGAGGCGTTTCACAGTCACTACAGCAATTAATTGATCAACCCATTTCTATTCCTAAATTTCCTGATGATATAAGCAGCCCGGTTGAATCGTTGAATATTGCCATGTCTGCTGCAATTTTTTGCAGTGAGTGGCGTAGGGCTTAAAAGTTAGGTTTCAGCAAATATTTACTATAGAAAGAATCAATGTGTGATTTTACTTCATGTGCCTCATCAACCAATTTAAAAAGCGATAGGTCTTCAGGCAAAATATTGCCTTCTTCAACCATGACTGTCTGCAGCCACTCAAACATTTTGCCCCAGTACTCTTTACCAACAAGTACAATTGGAAACCTGCCTATTTTTTTTGTTTGAATGAGTGTTAACGCTTCAAAAAATTCGTCCAATGTTCCAAAACCACCGGGAAGCACAACAAAGCCCTGAGCATATTTTGTAAACATGACCTTACGTACAAAAAAGTAATCAAACATCAGATTCTTGTCATGATCTACAAAGGGATTTGATGTTTGCTCAAAAGGCAATTTTATATTAAGCCCTACAGATTTTCCACCGGCACGCTGTGCACCTTTGTTACCGGCCTCCATAATACCAGGACCACCTCCGGTGATAACACCATAGCCTGACTGTGTGAGTTGATAAGCTATTTCTTCTGCCAACAGAAAATATCTTGTATCAGGCTTTGTTCTTGCTGAACCAAATATTGAAACACAAGGACCAATGCGGCTCATCTTTTCAAACCCTTCAACAAATTCACTCATTATTTTAAAAATCTGCCAGGTATCCTGAGCTTTAATTTCCTGCCAGTCTTTATCAGAAAATGCTTTTCTGATTCTTTCTTCTTCTGATGCTGTCATGCGATTTAATTTTTAAAAATGATTCTTAGCAAAAGAATCAAATGGTAATAATTTACCTATTCGTTTGTTATTACGAATACTTCCAAAAAAAGTTCAGGTAATAGATTGTGTTTAAGAAATTTTTGCAGATAGATACTCCCTGTTCATCCTGGCAATATTTTCAATAGAAATTTCTTTAGGGCACTCTGCTTCGCAGGCACCGGTGTTGGTACAATTACCAAAACCTTCCTCGTCCATTTGCGCTACCATTTTCATTACACGCTCATGTCTTTCTGCTTTACCCTGAGGCAACAATGAAAGTTGCGAAACTTTTGCTGAAACGAAAAGCATAGCAGAAGAATTTTTACATGCAGCCACACAAGCTCCGCAGCCTATGCATGCAGCAGCCTCAAACGCTTTATCAGCATCATCTTTTGGTATTAAAATACTGTTTGCATCCTGTGCATTTCCGGTATTCACTGACACAAATCCACCGGCAGCCATTATTCTGTCGAATGATGAACGGTCAACAGCTAAATCCTTTATAACAGGAAAAGCTGCAGAGCGCCATGGCTCAACAACAATGGTATCACCATCTTTAAAAGACCTCATATGTAACTGACAGGTAGTAACTCCTTGAAGAGGCCCATGTGGACGACCGTTAATATACATACTGCAAGCACCACAAATTCCTTCGCGGCAGTCATGGTCAAATGCAACAGGATCTTTTCCTTCGTTAATCAGTCGCTCATTCAATACATCAAACATTTCAAGAAAGGACATGTCTTCAGACACATCCTGAACCTGATAGGTTTCAAAACGACCTCTCTCATTATTATTTCTTTGCTTCCAAACTTTCAGGGTGATATTCATACCTGTATTATTTAAATTTTTCTGATAAAATATTATTTATAACTACGTTGTGCAATTTTAATGTTTTCAAATTTCAACTCTTCCTTATTCATTTTCCATTGTGAATCACCGGTCAATTCCCAGGCAGCTGCAAAGGCAAAGTTGTCATCATCACGCATGGCTTCCCCTTCTTCGGTCTGATGTTCTTCTCTGAAGTGTCCTCCACATGACTCATTACGTTGCAATGCATCCATACACATCAATTCACCTAACTCAAGAAAATCTGCTACTCTGCCTGCTTTCTCCAATTCAGGATTGAACTCATTCATTTCACCAGGAATACGAACATCAGCCCAGAATTGCTTTCTCAGCTCTTGTATTTCTACTATTGCTTCTTTTAATGCAACTGCATTACGAGCCATGCCACATTTCTCCCACATTATTTTTCCAAGTTGACGATGAAAATGGTCAACTGATTTTGTTCCTTTAATATGCATAAGCTTTTGCAATGTTTCTCTCACACGATTTTCCGCAGCAACAAACTCTTCATGGTCGGTACTGATGGCTTTGGTTCTGATTTCGCTGCTGAGGTAAGCCCCAATAGTATAAGGAATCACAAAATATCCGTCAGCCAGACCTTGCATCAGTGCAGAAGCACCCAAACGATTTGCCCCATGATCACTAAAGTTAGCTTCTCCAAGTGCGTAAAGCCCGGGGACGGTGGTCATTAGATTATAGTCAACCCACAAGCCACCCATTGTGTAGTGCACAGCAGGATAAATCATCATCGGGTTATGGTAAGGGTCCACACCGGTAATCTGCTTATACATGTCAAAAAGGTTACCGTATTTTTCTTTTACTACTGCTTTACCTAAATCAAAAAGCTGCTCTTCTGTAGGATTCTCAATACTATTCATAGTAGCTTCCATTTTACCATACTTATACTTCATGTTATAAGCAAAGTCAAGATAAACAGCTTCACCAGTAGCATTAACGCCAAAGCCTGCATCGCAACGCTCTTTTGCAGCACGCGAGGCAACATCTCTAGGCACTAAATTACCGTAGGCAGGATATCTTCTTTCCAAATAGTAATCTCTGTCTTCTTCTTTTAAATCATTAGGGTTTAGTTTGCCTGCTCGAATGGCTTCTGCATCTTCTTTTTTCTTCGGAACCCAAATACGTCCATCATTTCTTAGCGACTCACTCATGAGGGTAAGTTTTGATTGATGTTCGCCTGATACCGGAATACAGGTTGGGTGTATTTGCGTGAAACAAGGATTTGCAAAATAAGCTCCATTCTTGTGAGCTTTCCATGCAGCAGTAACGTTGCTACCCATTGCATTGGTCGAAAGGTAAAACACATTTCCGTAACCTCCACTACACATCAGTACAGCATGTCCGAAATGTCTTTCTAATTCTCCTGTAATTAAATTACGGGCAATGATGCCACGGCACTTACCGTCTATTTTCACAATATCCAGCATCTCATGTCTGGAATACATGGTTACAGCACCCATTCCAACTTGCCGCATTAATGCGCTGTATGCTCCAAGAAGTAACTGTTGTCCGGTTTGTCCGGCAGCATAAAATGTACGTTGTACCTGTACACCACCAAAAGATCTGTTACTCAATAATCCACCATATTCGCGGGCAAAAGGAACTCCTTGTGCAACACATTGGTCAATAATATTTCCACTTACTTCGGCAAGGCGATATACGTTAGCTTCGCGTGAACGGTAATCACCGCCTTTAACCGTATCATAAAATAAGCGATAAATTGAGTCGCCATCATTCTGATAGTTTTTAGCTGCATTGATTCCTCCCTGTGCTGCAATACTGTGAGCTCTGCGTGCTGAATCCTGAAAGCAAAAAACTTTTACTTTATATCCCAACTCGGCAAGTGAAGCTGCTGCTGAGGCTCCTGCAAGGCCTGAGCCAATAACAATGATTTCAAGGTTTCTTTTATTGGCAGGATTTATCAATGGCACCGTTGAACGGTATTTACTCCATTTCTTTTCTATCTCACCGTCAGGAATATGTGCGTCAAGTATGTTGTTTGTCATAATTTTCAGTAAGTATTATCGGTTAATAAAAAAATATAGCGGCATTGCAGCAAAACTTGCCGGAATAATAATGGCAAAAACCCATGTGCCTATTGACTGTATTAGTCCATTGTATTTTCTGTGGTTGAGTCCTAAAGATTGAAATGAACTTTTGAAGCCATGATAAAGATGGAATGATACTGCTGCCATGCTAACAACATAAATAAGCACCATCCACCATTCTTTAAATTCGTCTTTAACCTTTTTATATAAATCTTTTACAATTACATATTTATGATCGCCAACAATCATCTCTTCCATTTTTGAACCCATTTTAAAACCGGCTTCCATTTCTTTTACTTCAACTAAGTTACCTGTAGTCAGTTCTGTCTTATACATGGTAAATGGAATATGTCCGAATTTATACTGATACCAAAAATCATTCAGATGGATAACAATAAAAAACAAAATCACAGTACCCAGCAAACCCATATTGCGTGATGCCCATTTGCTATTAGCCTTTCCATCATACATGGCATAAGATAC
>Ga0138256_10003855_pt1 | contig 15921 bp, 15 predicted proteins | sample KNB2016incub_MG_FD_105486 | JGI IMG/M metagenome (GOLD analysis project Ga0138256, IMG submission 105486) | Active sludge microbial communities from wastewater in Klosterneuburg, Austria - KNB2014incub_MG | ecosystem: Engineered > WWTP > Activated sludge > Unclassified | place: Austria... | reverse complement strand
TGAAGTGAAGTGAAGTGAAGTGAAATGAAATATGAAGCTTCGTAGTTAATTAGTCGGCTCGCTTTTTTTCTTTTTTCTTTTTTCTTCCCGATAGCTATCGGGATTCATTTTTCTTTAAAAAAAGAACCCGCTTCTATTGGTTGTAAAAAAGCATCAGCCGGGTCATCTTTGCATGATGAAATGGCTATTACTTATTTTCGTGATCATTTTCAGACCAGATGAAATTCAGGCCTGGGGCTTTTACGGTCATCGGGCAGTAAATAAGTTTGCTTGCTTTGCTTTGCCTCCGGAAATGTTCGGGTTTTATAAATCGAATATAGATTACTTGATCAATCACTCAGTCGATCCGGATAAACGCAGACATTCCGATCCTGCAGAAGCACCCCGACATTTTATTGATGCCGATCATTATGGAGAAAATCCGTTTGATACTCTTCCAATCTATTGGAAGGATGCCGTAGAAAAATTTACGGAAGATACACTGCAAGCTTATGGAATTGGTCCTTGGTATATAAACAAAATGTTTTATCGACTGGTCGAAGCTTTCAGGAAAAATGATCCGGACGCTATCCTCTACTACTCTGCTAATATTGGACATTACATTGCTGATTCGCATGTTCCGTTGCATTGTACTGAAAACTACAACGGACAAATGACCAATCAGCATGGTATTCACGGCTTGTGGGAATCAAGACTGCCTGAACTGTTTGCGACTAACTATGATTACTTCATGGGAAGATGTCAGTACATCGACAAGATCCAGCCTTTTATCTGGTCGGCTGTGCACGATAGTTACGCAGCACTCGACTCAGTCTTAGCTTTTGAGAAATTGTTGACAGAGTCTACTGAGAGCGATGAAAAATATTCATTTGAACAAAGAGGATCAACTACAATTCAAGTGTACAGTTACGACTTCTCTGAACAATTTCACCTGATTCTAAATGGACAAGTGGAACGACGGTTACAAGCTTCCATTATTGATGTTGCTTCGATTTGGTATACGGCTTGGGTTGAGGCGGGAATGCCAGTGCTGAATCCTTGGACTGTCATTGAAGATGAAAAAGTTGAGGTTGGTGGGGAGGATTTTCATTGAAATGAAGGGGAATGAAGGGGAATGAAGTGAAATAAAGTGAAGTGAAGTGAAATGAAGTGAACTGAACTGAACTGAAAGAAAAAAGTTAAAAGAAAAAAGAAAAAAGAAAAAAGAAAAAAGAAAAAAATCCGGTTAACCTAGGCGTTTGTATTTTGTGCCGATGTAATCAAGGAAATCGGGTTCGAAGCCTTGGGCGCGGATGATGGTTTGGATTTGTGCGCGATGATGGATGGAATGATAATTCAATTGCAAGGCGATGTCCACAATTTTCGCTTCCCATTTTGCTCCGTCGTAGCCGATGAATTGTACTGTTTGGTTGATCTCTTCGTCTGATAAACCTTCCAGAAAAGAAACCCATGAGTCGACTGATTTAACCAATCTGCCATCTAGTTTATCAATAGCATAAATGGGAGTCCACCAATCCATTTTTGTTTGCTCCGGATTATTCAACACTCTTGACATCCATTTGTCCTGCGAATTTATCAAATGGCTGAATAGTTTTATGCATTGCTCACCATCAGGCAAAGCTTTTATCTTATTTAACAACCGTAAGTTCGCTTGTTCATTGAAGCGAAATGTATCGATCAGATATTGTTTCATAAAGGCGCGCTATAGAATTTATTAATTGGTCTGTTTCTTTAATAATTACTTCCTGCAATAGATCTCCGATTCACTCACCGAATATTTTTTTTCCAGATCCACATCATTCTTACTATTCCTTCCCCATGAAAACAATTTTTCAAAGAATGGAAGCAATTTATGATTTTCAATCATGCTCAGGAAATAGACTTCGTGTTCCTTCTCTTTTATTCCCATTTCATAAAGAACTTCATCGTGCTCCGAAATTCCAATCTCATGAAAATAATGCATCATGCGAAAATACTCACAGACGTTTCCACTTTCAAGACTTCCTGCAAAGTAAAATGGCATGAACCATCCAATTACGTGACAACTGAATGAAATGACTTTGCCAATAACATGAAATTTTAATTCATTAAACTTAGAAACAGGAATGTCATACTTCTGCATGATCTTCAGAACTTCTGTTCTGTGATTCCACTCATCAATTTCAATTTGACGGATCGCAAGTTTTTGTAAAGGGTCTTTCACCGATGCAGCATGACCTTGATATGCAAAAGCGGCCGCCTTTTCTGCTGAATAAGCTTGTTGCAGCAGCTTGATCAAAGATTTATGATGGAGTTTCAAGTGCTGAGCCTGTTATCGGTATTAGAATTAATTTCAGACGGCATTTACCGGTACTACCAATCTCACCAATGCGCCTTCATGAAGAATAGGAATCACATTCGTCTGGTTCGGAGTCAGGCAATACTTAATGTCTTTTTTTAAATTCAACCGTGCAAGGCGTTCTTTATGCGAAGCATGAGCAAGAAATTTAATTGGATCTTGTTCGGCTTGTTGGTATAGAAACTTTAATGCAAGACATGCATCACCCAATTTGAATTCATCACTTAATTGAGTCAATAATTCTGTTGCAGCACCGGCGAAAAGTGCATCTTCCAGATTGAATTTGTTTTTCCACCCTGAACACAACAATAAAATATTTTTCTTCTCACTGATCAACCATTCACAAAGAGCATTGATGTTGAGAAAAGAACCGACAACCACTTTATGTGCATTCTTTGCTGCTTCAATTGCCTGGGTACCGTTAGTAGTCGTAATAACAATTGTTTTTCCTCTCACCTCTTCGCCCATATAACTGTATGGTGAATTTCCAAAATCAAATCCTTCGACAGGAATTGCATCCCGCTCTGCTCCAACTAAATACCCTTTGGCTTTCCAAAGTCGCGCTTCGTCAACGGTTGCAACCGGAATCATTTTCTCTACTCCATATTCAAATGCAGTACAGATGGCAGAAGTTGCGCGGAAAATATCTATGATTACCACAATACTATCAGCGGTTTCGTATACCGGATAAAGATGCGGCGAAAAGCATGCGTCAATTGATAATTTCTTCATAAATCGATTTCAGAAGTGAAAATAGAAATTATTTCTTATAAAATGGTGCCTTTACAACTTTTGCTTTAATAGCCTTGTCACGGATACTGATGAAGATCTCACTACCCTCCTTCGAAAATTCAGGCTTTACATAGGCCATGCCAATTGCTTTCTGCAAAGAAGGTGATTGTGTACCGCTGGTTACTTTTCCAATTGCATTGCCGGCAGCATCCTGAACGATATAATCGTGACGCGGAATACCTCTGTCGATCATTTCAAATCCTACTAACTTACGACTTACACCTTGCTCTTTTTGTTGTTTCAAAAGAGCGCTATCAGTAAATTCTTTTGTAAATTTAGTGATCCAGCCTAATCCTGCTTCGATTGGCGATGTTGTATCATCAATGTCATTCCCGTATAAACAGAATCCCATTTCAAGTCGCAAGGTGTCGCGTGCTCCTAAACCAATCGGTTGAATATTATAAGGTTTTCCAGCTTCAAAAATTGCTTTCCAGATCTTATCGGCCTGAGCGTTCTCAAAATAAATTTCAAATCCGCCGGCTCCTGTGTAGCCCGTAGCTGAAACTAATATGTTTTTTTCACCGGCAAAAGTTCCTTTACTGAAAGTGTAATATTCCATCGCACCAAGATCCATGTCTGTCAACGATTGCAAAGCTTGTGCTGCTAATGGTCCTTGAACTGCAAGTAATGAAGTCTTGTCAGAAATGTTATGCATTTCAACATTCTTCGTATTATTCTTCTGAAGCCACTCCCAGTCTTTATCAATGTTCGAAGCATTCACAACCAGCATGTATGTTTTATCGTCAATGCGATAAACTAAAAGATCATCTACTATTCCACCTTTGCCATTCGGAAAACAACTGTACTGAACTTTTCCATCCGTAAGTTTAGATGCATCATTACTGGTCACACGCTGAATCAAGTCAAGCGCATTCTCCCCTTTCAAGATAAATTCTCCCATGTGAGAGACATCAAAGACGCCAACGCCGTTGCGAACCGTTTCATGTTCAACGTTAATTCCGGCATAGGAAACAGGCATTAAATAACCTGCAAATGGGACCATTTTAGCACCCAAAGCCACGTGTATATCGGTCAATGCAATGCTTTTTACTTGATTTTCAGTCATTTCCATAGGATTGTAATTTTATTGAGGTCAAGGTAGTAAAAGTTATTTTGATGATTTAATTATGTCATCAAAGTACTTTAAATATTTTTTCTCTTGTGAAGAAACGGAATAATTTTCTTCTACAGTTTTTCTTCCGGATCTTCCAATTTGATTTCGCAATTCTGCTGATTCAATCAGTGATGATAACTTGGCAATCCACTCTTCAGTAGTTTCTGCCAGAAAACCATTTATACCATCTTTGATAATTTCTACATTCACGCCAACGGGCGACATGATTGTAGGAATCTCTAAAGCCATATACTGCAGGCCTTTTAATCCACATTTTCCTTTCGCCCATTCGTCATGTGGAAGTGGCATGATACCAATATCTATTGTTGATAGTTCTTTAATTTCATCTTCTTTTTTCCAGCCAATTCCAATGATATCGAGTTCTTCATTTTTATATCCTGCATCACCGATCACTTTAAAAAAAACTCTGCTTCCATATTTCTTTTTTATCTCAACTAAAAAAGGAATAGCGTACTCAAAATGCTTAATTGTCGTCATGCTCCCACTCCAACCAATACATACAGCGGAATGACTATTAAGATGTAAATTCTTATATTCATTTGTATCGATTGTCGTAGGAATAATCACTACATTTTTATTGAATTTTCCGGCATAGTCTGCGAGATATTGGTTTCCTGCAAAGACCAAATCAGCAATTGCGATAATCTTTCCGGTCTTCTCAGGTGACTTCAACCAACTTAATTTCTTGTTGGCATCCGACACATTATGGATCCAGATAGAATCATCAAAATCAAATATCAATTTCGCTTTTGTTCTTTTGTATAGATGTTCGAAGATCGTTGTCCCTGTCATAAAGGCCTCACGATGCACAAAAATAATATCGTAATTATAAAATCTAATAAATTCCAAGAGTCGTTTTGCGAAACTTCTTAGAAAAATATAGGCTTTAAACGGAAAACTCCCGGGGTTATAAAAATGTTTTTCGTCCCTCTCACTTATAATACATGACTCGTGACAGTGATATCCATTTTTTTCCAGAAAGTCAATGTATTGCTCAAAGCGAAATCGCTGACTTGGCGATCGATCCGGGCGATGTGCTGCAATAAACAATATTCGTTTCATCATTAATCTTCAAGCCAAACAGAAGGAAGGTTTTTTAAAATTTCAATGTTCTCAAATTTTTTGCTCTTTCTGCTACCGGCATTCTTTGCCCAATCTGCCATTTTAAACAATCCATCTCTTAAAGATATTGTTGATTTAATATTAAAAATTTCTTTTGCTTTATCATGATTTGCGTAGGCATGCACGACCTCATTTCTTGGAGGAAGATGATTTAAATCATTTCGTAAACCCATCGCTTCCATAACAGTTTCTGCAAGTTCACGAACAGTAAATTCAGTGTCAGCACCAATATTAAAAATTTGATTGATCGCTTGAGGAACGTGAACAGATTTAGCAATATGCGGAGCAACATCTCCTATATACGAAAATGCTCGTGTTTGCTCCCCATCACCAAATACCGTTAAAGGCTTATTTTGCAATAATTGATTCATGAAAATACCTACAACATTTCTATACTTATCGCCCATGTTTTGATATTCTCCATAAACATTGTGTGGTCTGAAAATGATATAATCCAAACCAAACATTTCATGAGTCGTTTTTAGGTCCTGCTCCACAGCAAGTTTTGCAATTCCGTAAGGATCTTCTGGTAACGGTATGGTCGTCTCTTTCATTGGAGGTTTAGCAGCACCATAAACTGCAATAGAGGAAGTAAAAACAAAACACTTTACTTCATTTTTCACTGATTCATTTATCAAATTTATACTTCCAATCAGATTATTTTCGTAGTTAAAACGCTTTATAAAATGACTTAAGCCTTCAGCAGCATAGGCTGCTAAATGATAAACGTAATCAAACTTATTTTCAGAAAATACCCTTTCTATGAACTTTGAATCGGTAATGCTTCCCTTCAAAAATTTCGCTTTAGGGTTAATATTTTCTATAAATCCGCCACTTAAATCATCGATAACCCATACATCATGCCCAAGAGCAACCAATTCATTCACAACATGTGCTCCTATAAAACCGGCCCCACCGGTTACCAAAGATTTTGGATTCATTTTTCTTGTTTATGAGTGCAAAATAGCAAAAAGTTTGAGTACTAAATACTATATACTTTGTAATGTTATTAAACATATATTTGAGTTCTCGGAAACAAATATAGGATGGCTTTTCAATTCTCAGACAGAAATACACCCAGATGGATCATTTTTGCAATTGATCTCTGTATATGTTTGGGTTCGTTAATGTTAGCTTATCAGCTTCGTTTTAATTTCCGGGTTCCGGAAAGTGAGATCGTACTCTGGAAGTATGCATTTACAACAGTAATTGTTACCCGGATCGTGAGCTTCCTTATTTCGAGGATCTACCAGGGAATCATCAGATATACAAGTACAAGAGATGCACTCCGAGTTTTCTATACGATCACCATAGGAAGTGTAGCAATGGCTATTATGAATGTCATCTCATTTCATACTATCGGAATTTATCTTGTCCCCTTCTCTGTACTTATCATCGATTACTTCGCTTCTGTTTTTTCCATCACCGCATTCCGGATTCTGGTCAAAACGATCTATCAGGAATTAAAAAATCCTTCACGCGATAAAAGACAGGTTATTATTTATGGTGCCGGTGAATCAGGACTGATCACAAAACGTGCATTGGACAGAGATGCCAATACACGATTTAAAGTAACGGCATTCATTGATGATGACGCAGCGAAGGAAGGAAAAACTGTCGAAGGAATAAGGATCTTCAACACTTCTGAACTGGATCAATTATTAATAGCCAATGATGTTGCTCATTTGATCATCAGCATTCAAAATGTTTCTGCAGAAAAGAAACAAGCTGTTATTGAAAAATGTTTGGCACATGATGTACATATTATGAATGTTCCTCCTGTGACTTCATGGATAAACGGCGAATTGAGTTTTAAACAGATCAAGAAAATAAAGATCGAAGATTTGCTCGAACGTGAGCCTATCCAGCTTGATCTTGATATCATCAGAAATCAATTGACTGATAAAACAATTTTAATTACCGGTGGCGCCGGTTCAATTGGAAGTGAGATCGCAAGACAAATCATTCCTTTTAAACCTAAGAAGCTTATTATTCTTGATCAGGCTGAATCGCCTTTGTACGATCTGGAACTGGAGTTAAATGAAAATTATCGTTGGAAAAATTTCGAAACTGTTATTGCAGACATCCGACAGTACGACAGAATGGAACGCGTGTTCAATTTCTTTCGTCCTGATGTAGTATTTCATGCAGCTGCTTATAAACATGTTCCTGTAATGGAATCCAATCCGTCAGAAGCAATTTTGACAAATGTTCAAGGAACTAAAATCCTTGCTGATCTTTCCGGTAAATACAAGGTCGAAAAATTTGTGATGGTTAGTACAGACAAAGCTGTCAACCCGACTTCCATCATGGGAGCAACAAAGCGTATAGCTGAGATCTATTGTCAGTCATTGAATAAAGTCGGTCAAACAAAATTCATTACAACACGATTTGGGAATGTGCTAGATTCAAGTGGTTCAGTAATTCCTCGCTTCAAACGTCAGGTCGATGAAGGCGGACCGATCACTGTGACCCATCCCGACATCGAGCGATTCTTTATGACGATTCCTGAAGCTTGTCAATTGGTATTGGAAGCAGGTGCAATGGGAAATGGCGGCGAGATCTTTATTTTCGACATGGGAAAAAGTATTCGTATCGTTGATCTTGCAAAAAAAATGATCAAACTTTCCGGACTTACACTTGGCAAAGACATTCAAATTATTTTTACAGGCCTTCGTCCGGGAGAAAAGATCTTCGAAGAACTTCTTGCGAATAAAGAAACAACTTTACCGACTCATCACGCGAAAATTATGATTGCAAAAGTGCGTGAATATGATTTTCCAACAATAGAAAAAGAAATTACTGACCTTATCGATTTGTTTAAATTGCAAAACAATGAGATCATAGTAAAGAAAATGAAAGACATCGTTCCGGAATATATATCTGCAAATTCACAATTTGAAAAACTAGACAACTGACATGATAAACTCTACTCCACAAATATCAAAAGTAAACATCCGTTTTTCTGACCTCGATCTCTTCGGACATGTGAATAATGCAGTTTATCTGACGTATTACGAAGAAGCACGAGTTTCCTATTTTGATGAAGTAGTTGGATACGATTACGATTGGTCAAAGGAAGGTGTTATTCTAGCAAGAATTGAAGTTGATTTCCTGATTCCGATTTTATTCACTGACGAAATTTTCATCCGAACAAATTGTTGTCGTGTAGGTACAAAAAGCTTCGATCTTGCTTATGAAATGTACAAAATGAAAGATGGAAAAGAGATCATGGTTTCATCTGCTACCAGTGTGATGGTAATGTTCAATTATGCAGAAAAGAAATCGATTTTGCTTTCTGAAGAATGGCGGACGAAGCTTATTCAATAATGAATAAAGGCTAATTAGTTTCATTTCACTTCATTTCACTTCACTTCACTTCACTTCACTTCATTTCCTTTTTCATCAATCTACCCGTGAATCGTCTCCTTCTGCCCATACTTCTTAATGATGTCCGCTTCGAAAGACAAGAATTCCTGCCAACGGGCTTCAACATCAATATCACCTGCGTATTGTCTGGCAAATTTTAAAAAGGTTGTATAGTGTCCGGCTTCACTTACCATCAACCGATGGTAAAATTCTTTCAGATCCGGATCATTGATATTTTCCGAAAGTACTTTGAATCGTTCACAACTCCTCGCTTCTACTAATGCAGAAAAAAGTAGTTTGTCGACTAGTACATAATTTTTGGTGTATCCTTTTCTGATAAACGAATTCAATTCAAAAACATATTCATCACGTCGTTCGCGACCTAATTCAAATCCTCGGGCTTTTATCTTTTCATGAACATCCTGAAAATGCTCCAGTTCTTCTTTTGCAAGGTCCAGCATGGCATCAACCAATTCTGTACATTCAGGGAAATGCACGATCAGATTGATTGCATTTGTACATGCTTTCTGTTCACAATAAGCATGGTCAGTAAGAATTTCTGATATATTCTTTTCTACAATATTTACCCAACGTGGGTCAGTTGGTAATTTTAATCCTAACATAGCTTTTTTCCATCAAAATGGCCTTCAAATATACGAAGAATCAATCCGAACTCAAACCAAATCCACTCTGCAAAACTTGAATTTAATCACTAATTGCAAGGATTTAAGAGGTTTTACTATGCTTTCAGGATTATCAGTCGTACATTTGCAGGAATAATGTCAACTTTAATTGTATACGGCGATAGACTTAGCATCCAAGTCACGAGGGAATTCAAGCAATTGATCAATATTTCAATTGCTGCAGGGAAATTCATTTTGATACACCCTCACTATGAATTGATCCGTGAGGCAATGCGACTTGAAATGCTGGAGGATGGTTTTCTGGAAGACTTCGAAGTCCATAACTGGCAATATGAAGTTGGCGAAATGATCACTTTTGAATTTGAAGAAGTACTTTTCTTTTATGCCCTACTCGATTTAAGCTGTCGTATCTTTTTATGTGAAATTGGCGATGACCTTAAAAACATGGCCATTGAAAGTGGCGAAACGGATGATGAGGAATTCATTCGTGTGCGAAGTTTTTATCTGGTGCAAGCCGAAAAGTTTATCGAACAGATCCGGAATACCTATCAACAAAATGCTGACTTTAAAGAATTACAAGGGAAGGTTGAGCAGTTGAATAGTTTGGCTTAAGGTACGTCGAAAATTACTGCCCTATTCAATCAGGTCAAAGGTCAGAGGTCAAAGGTCATGGCAGATCAAAACTTTCGTGGCAACCTTAAACCTTAAACCTTCAGATTATACGATAACCTCGTTGGCGCTTGGCAACGTACCGAACTTTTTCAATGCAGCAAGGTGAGATTTTAGTGCTTTGAAAAAAGTATCATTTACTAAGTAAGGTACTCCGAATTCACCGGCAGTTTGTTTAACGATCTTAGCAATTTCAGGATAATGAACGTGACAGATCCGCGGAAACAAATGATGTTCTACCTGAAAATTCAATCCACCGACATACCAGGAGATCAATTTACTCTTTGGCGAAAAATCAACTGTAGTATTCATTTGGTGAATAGCCCAATCATTTTCAATTGTATTTGATTCATTTGGTAACGGATGTGTTGTTCCTTCAACAGTATGTGCCATTTGAAACACAAAACTGAGTATGACTCCTTCAATAAAATGCATTAGAAAGAATCCGATCAACACCTGATAAAATGGAATGTTAAAAAACAGTGTTGGCATTACTAATAATACAAATAGATAGATCAATTTAAAAAAACTCATCTTCACGATGGCAAGAATTGTTTCTTTCTTAGAAAGTGGACTAACGCCATTCTTTGAAAACTGATAGATCTGAATAAGGTCTTTCAAAAAAACCCAGTAGGCTGTCAACATTCCATAAAAAAAGAAAACATAAAATGGTTGAAACTTATGATACCATTTCACTTTAGAATGCGGTGAAAATTTCAAGACCAGGCGATCCTGAATATCTTCATCCATTCCTGAAATATTAGTATAGGTATGATGCAAAATATTATGTTGAAGTTTCCAATTGAATACTGAGCCACCTGCCAGATTCAACGTATGTCCAACGAGTGAATTTATCTTCTCATTTGAAGAATACGCGCTATGATTTGCATCGTGCATTACACTCATGCCTATCCCTGCAACGCTAATTCCCATTATCGTCCATAGCAATAAACTTTCCGGAAATGATACCTGAAATTGCAATAAGCAAATGAAGGGAACTATATACCCGGCAAGTAAAATAAATGTCTTGAATACCATTGAGGCATTAGCATGCTTAGACAATTTATTGGTTTCAAAATATTCATCAACTCTTTGTTTTAAGACCGGGAAAAACTGTGTTTTATCTTGACTTATGAATTTAACTCTAGCTTTAATTTTCATTAATTTCAATTATTGCCGGAATGAAAGATGACGCAACATCTATAAAATCCAACAGTTATTACTATCAAATTACTATAAAGGTACTCATTAAAGTACTTCTTAATTCAACCATCAAATACTATTTATCAACTAACAATTTTTAGCTTATTAACCTTTAAAAAACTGCATAAAACCATACATATTACCTTTAACCTTAGTAAGTAAGACAATTGTCATTTAAAAAAGTTTTGCAGATCTAAAAAATTTCTTCCTCTTCAACTAACACCGTGTCAGTAGGCAATATTAATTCTTTTGCAGGGCCCACAACTTGAACATTGGGCAATAAAATATCATGCTCCTGTTGCGTGATCAATTCCTTTTTCAACATAAAATTTGAAACAATACGATAGTAGTTTGCCAAATAAGGTTTCAAATTACCGGTGCTGTCGAAACTATATTTGAACCATTTTGGATGCGGCAACAAACTTGCAAGAAAAATACTTTCGGATAAAGTCAAGGCTGCAGGAGTTTTTTTAAAATAAAATTCAGATGCTTCACCAATACCATAAATATTGGGACCTAATTCAATAATATTGAAATAAACTTCCAGCATTCTTTCTTTGCTATACAGCCTATTACTTTCAATAAGCCAAACGATCAATGCTTCTTCCGCTTTTCTCGCAACAGTTTTTTTTCTATTCAAAAAAACATTCTTTACCAACTGCATACTTATCGTACTACCTCCTCTTAAAAATTTCTTCGCTTTATAATTAGTTGCAATCGACTTTCTAAATGCGTCTTCATTAAATCCATTGTGATAAAAAAAACTTCCATCTTCTGAAGTCAAAACAGAATTCCGAAAATATGGCGAAACACCTTCATATGGTGTAAAATATGAATTCGAAGGCCCAACGAGGAAAGATCGTATATACCTGTCATTTTCATAGACAGAATGCGAAAACTCTCCGGTCATTTTCATCAATTCACTGCTATTGAATTTTCTGATCCTAAATTTGTTCTTCTTCATGGAGCAATCAAATACAACGTCATCAGGCTGGGCTGCATCCAAATGAAAGCTCATTAAAAACTTCAACGTTCCATCGGCTTCAATCGTTCTGACCTCATCAAACATTCCTTGTGGAAGTGATGCAAAGAAATCAGTCGCCGGTATAGTATCGGTTTGCAAATTGAGTGAATACTTTCTTGATCCCGACATTTCAAACCGGACAAATGGCTTAAAGGTAATCCCTGACAAAGTCGCTACAGAGGAGCTGTCAAGCATAACAGAATTCGCATCAGATGAAATCAAATAGGAGATCGATGCATTCTTTACTTTAATACTGTCTTCTGAGATTCTTTTATGATGAAAAGAAAATCCACTCATTGAAGCGAGTCCAAATACTTTCAGCTCATGATTCGAATATTGATATCCATCCAGCTCTACGTGAACAGTATCAAAACTTATCGATGCTCCTGTTAGTTCATTTACAAGCGGGAGATCGCATTTCTTTGCTGATGTAGGAAACACATATAAATCCAATTTGTGTGCTGTCTGTGAAAATGATCCACTACACTCCCACAGACTATTACTAACCACATCCTCAAATTCACCTTTGACAGAGTTGACATCAGAATGAAACTTATTCAACCTAACTTCTCTTTTCAAAGTATCATTTACAAACAGCAAACTTGCATTAGAAATTTCAGCTTTTTGTGGTGCAAAGTTAAATGCTCTGTCTAATAGTCGGGCGATAAAATACGAATACCCATTTGCCATTATTTTTTCAGCCTTCTCTTTCTTCTTTTCTTCGGATACAAATTTGTAATTTGAACCGTTTTTCTTATTTACTAATCTGAGCTGAATTCCACTTGCCTCTACTTGTTTAATCCGTAAAGTTCCGGTAAAAAGTGTCCATATTGAAGGCCGAATTCTCAACGTATCCCCAATAAGTAAGGTGTCGCCGGACTGCGGAATGAGCGAAACTTTTCCCAAGGCAACAGTAGAAAATCCGGAAAAAGATGATGAACCAATCTTTAATGTCAAGCCTTTTTCAAACTTCATCTTATCCCCAACTTTGCCTATAACATAATGCAGAAGCGGGTTTCGGAAAATAAGGAAGAGTAAAAGAATACCAAAGACAAATAATATTGCTGCTTTGAGGACTCTTTTGGACAATTTTGACATAAGCATTTTAAAGCCCTAATTTGAACAATCTTTACTTACAAATCAAGTTTATATTCATACACATTCTGTCGTTGATAATTCGAACAAAAAGTTAACCTTTAGTCACTGTGGACTTAGTACTTTAGAAAACCATTCCAATAGTATGAAATTTACAAATAAACCAACCCGAATCAAAGTCGGATTACTCCTTATATTCCTATCGACTTCAATTTCAGTAGTCTTTGGACAAAGAAACGTGCCACTCAGTAATCCTGAAAATAAAGCTGCTCTTGAAGTTCATGATAGTCGGGCACAGTCATTTGTCGCTAAAAATCTTAATCGATTCGGTCTTGACAAACTCAAAGATTACGACAAAACACTTGACTCATCTTTTAGTACTGAATTAAAAGATACATTAGAATTGATGGAGAAAACTTATTTAATGAATAGTTCCTCCTTACAAACTAATTTGCAACAACAAAAAAATAAGATTCAAGAACTTACTGAACAAAAAAAAGAACTAAGCACTAAGTACAACAAGCTTCTTAGAACAGCAGCGTTTACAATTGGTGTATGGCTTATTTTGGTAATTATTTTTATTCAATTTAAAAAACAAAAAATCAGAAAAAAAGATATTGAAGTTGAAATTACCACTGCTCAACTTAAAAACACCAAACAGAATGCAACGATTGCCAGAGCTACTATAGACAAGGTCCGACAATACAAAAATACAATTACAAAGTTTTCTGAAGATACAGAACAACTGAATGTTCTTTCAACTGAGATAAATAACAGTGGCCTTCCAGATAATAAATGGACGAATGAAATTTCTTCTTCAATTCAAAAAATTTCTGCAAGTGCAGCAATGGAATTAAGACTTGCTAATTCCCTCATCAATCAGGAAGGCGAACTCAGCGATGATAAAGAAAGTACTGATATCAATAAACTTTGCGAAGAATACTTAAATATAGCCTCACGCGGAGTTCTATCGGAAGGAAATGAATTCAATTGCCAGATCACGAGTGACTTTGAAAAAAATCTGCCTGCGGTAAAAGTCAATCAGGCTGCTATCGGAAGTTTACTCTTGAACGTACTTAATAATTCATTCCAGTCTGTAGAAGAAAAATTTAATAAAGGTGTAAAAGGGTATCAGCCTAAAGTGACAATTAGTACACGAATACTTCCTCGGTTTCTTCAAATTAGGATAAAAGACAATGGCTTAGGAATGTCCAATACCGTTTTACCTATTGCTACAACACAATTTTTCACAACTCTTGAAAATGGAAAAGGCGCCGGACTTGGATTGTCAGAATCGATGAAGATCATGACTGAATTACACAAAGGTGAATTGAAAATTGAAAGTGAAAATGGTAACAGTACTGATGTCTACATTAAATTCTTCCTGTAAAATGAAAAAACTCCTCATTCTTATACTTCTTTCTGCTATTTATTCGTTTTCATACGGACAAGGACAGGCAGAATTGCAGGCAATTAATAGTAAGTCAAAAACAATCTATATAAAAGCAGAAGCACTTGATCAACTAATGATCTCATTGCGCCCTTTTGAAAATAAACATGGTGATGGAATTGACACTTTACTTATGGACACCTACCTTACAATTTCAAAAGGTTATGCAGAGAACAATCATTTCAAACAAGGTTATGAAGTTTATAACAAGTATTTGAGTTATAAAATCGCTTCATTGCAATTATATAAGTCTAAAACTATTGCTACCGCAGCTTCTTCCATCAATACACGAAGACAAAAAGATAATGCCGCTCAGCTTGAATTGCAAAACTCGATCAATCAATTAACTATTGACATTGATGACCTGGGCAGTGACCGTTCGGCTTTCAAAAAGTACTTCTCCCTTGCAATAATCATTCTCTCTTTGATCTTCGCATCAATGCTTGTGAATTATGGAATAAAATTCAAGAACCTGAAAAACACGATCAAAGAAAATAAAGATTCTATGTTAACCAACCACCGATTAGGTACGCTAGGCCGATTTGCAAAAGGATACCAAAAAGAAACGTTTAAATCAATCGTGGCAACTGAAAATACCATTGCCCAAATCAAGTCAGAAATAAAATCCTCAACAGATCCAAACTTCAAAAAAGCTGACCTACTTTGTTCGTCGATATTGAAGGCGACTTCCGAATTGAAAGGGATTAATATTTAAGAATGAATCCCGATAGTTATCGGGATGAAAAATGGCTATTTACAATCAGGATGATTAAATAAGTCAATTATCTTTTTCCAGTTTCTTTTGTATGTAATGATATTTGTTATTAAAAGGAGCAGACTTAGTTCTAAAAAAGTTCCTTAACTGAATAAAAAAGTAGTATCTAACCCCTACTATTAATAATTATCAATAATTATTAATCACTACAGTCCGATAAAATTATTTTCATTTGAAAGTAATTTCCTGAATTCAACCTGATACTTTCAATTTTTCTTTTTTTGTTTGGCCAAAAAAAGAAACAAAAAAAGGCCACCACGCGCACCAAATCATTTGAATCTTCGATTATTGGATACATCCCTGAT
>Ga0138256_10003854_pt1 | contig 15922 bp, 12 predicted proteins | sample KNB2016incub_MG_FD_105486 | JGI IMG/M metagenome (GOLD analysis project Ga0138256, IMG submission 105486) | Active sludge microbial communities from wastewater in Klosterneuburg, Austria - KNB2014incub_MG | ecosystem: Engineered > WWTP > Activated sludge > Unclassified | place: Austria... | reverse complement strand
TCTGGAACAAATGATAGTCCAGCGATAGTATATCATTGGTTCTTCGGAACTTTTCACTTTCCGTATTGGAGGCGACGTCTTGCTCAGCTGGATCGAGATCAGTGGGGAAGCAATTCGGCACAACTTTCGCGAGTTTGTCGGCATTGCGGGGCGCCTGAAAATTGCGCCGGTCTTGAAATCCAACGCCTATGGTCACGGTTTGCGGGCTGTATATCAGGCGATTGCTGCAGAATCTCCGGCATGGCTTTGCGTCAATTATCTTGAAGAAGCCGCGCAGCTTCGTGGTTTGGGGTTTCGTGGCCGGATTCTCGTTTGCGGACCCTATACCAAGGACATGTATGATGATGCCGTCGCTGCCGAGGCGGAGGTTTTTCTTGGGCACGAGGCGGCGCTCACCCACTTTCTAGCCACTCCGGGCAGTCTTAAAATCCACATTGAATTCGATACTGGCATGTCGCGGCAGGGGTTCGCTCCCGATGCCGCAGCCGCCATTGCGAGCCAACTGCAGGTCCGAAAAGATCAGGTTGTTGGTATCTGCATGCACTTTGCCAACGTCGAAGACGTTCTTGAGCACGAATATGCAGATCTGCAGCTGTTGAAATTCGAACATGCCCGTCAGGCATTTGCTGCGGCGGGTTTGCGTGTGCTTGCCCATGCGGCGTCCAGTGCATCCTGTCTGATTTTGGATAGTAGTCGGTACGATCTGGAGCGCATCGGGATTTCTCTATACGGACTGTGGCCTTCCCAGGCCACACGGCTTTCTTACGGAAATATTCACAAAAAAGTGTTGAATCTGAAGCCAGCAATGGCTTGGAGGGCGAAGGTCACCTCGGAGATTCCCGTTGGCGCGGGTCAGTATGTCGGCTATGGGTGTACCTATCGCGCCAATCGCGACATGCGCATCGCGGTGCTGCCGGTTGGCTATCATGAAGGATATCCCCGCAGCGTCAGTGGCAGTCCGGCTTATGTTCTCATACGGGGCGTACGATGCCCAATCGTTGGACGCATCTGCATGAACATGATGATGGTTGACGTTACCCATTTGCCTGAGATTAAGGTCGGCGACACTGCGACACTCATTGGCGAGGATGGTGCGGAGACGATCCATGCCGCAGATCTCGCGACCTGGGCCGGAACCATTCACTATGAAATCGTGACCCGCATCAACGCCGCGGTTCCGCGGCGCCTCATCTGAGTCAACACGCGTCCCGCACTTGCTGTGAGGACGCGTTAGGCGTGTTTATTGGCAAACGCAAAATCGGGCAAAATTGCTGTTAGCTGAAGTGGCGCTGTCACCATCTCTATCGTTGTCCCGCCTGCAGGAACTATTTTCGATATAACAATCATAGCCCCCCGTGGGATTAGACTCACTCATGTTGGTAAATCCAAATGCGTCGCAGACGGCCTTACAATTTTCGTTGGTACCGCCATAAGTCCCGGCGATGGAGGTTGTAAACGCGGAGTAGGTCTTTCCGCGTCCTTCGCAAACCTGCTGGCAGCTTTTTCCAGGCTCTCCCAAAAACCAGCATTTATCAAAGACGAACTTAGCCGATGTACCGCATAGCAGATTGGTGCCGGTTGACGCGATGGCAACGTTGATTTTCTCGACCACCGTATTATCGATTTGCCACGGTATGGTCAGTGATGGATCGGCAGCAGTAAACGTGACTTCGGTGCCGACCTTGCCAACGAGGAGAATAATCGCCTGACTTGGGTTGCCGTTTCCGGTGAAGAGATTCAAGGTGTCGTCGTTCGCCACCAGCTGCGCCAATTGACCACCGACTCCACTGCACAGGCGCTGGGCCCGCAGATTCGAAGGATTTATGGCGCGAATTTCTTCCTGGAGGTCTGGAGCGATGGCAATGTCTAACTGGCGAACACGCGGGTCAACCTGACGGGGTGGAGTAAGATTGGCGCAAAGCTCGAGTGAAATCTCGCCGCCCCATGGGCCTCCTGGATTAGTAATTACAACGCCGCCACCATCATTTCCACCACCACCACCCTGCCAGTTGGGGTCAGCGTCTTCGCACGCCGTTTTGAGGTCTTCGGTGCGCACCAAAGTCGACTTGTGGCCACGGTGCAACTTGCCGTCGCGGCAGCGGATAGCCCAGCGTCCTTCAGAGGCGACCCACTTCATGCCGCTGTCGTCGATGTCTGCTTCGGATTTAACCTGCGAATTTTCCGGCTGGCGGGTTTTGCAGCTCATGGCTGTGATTTCTATCGCGACAATACACAAAAGCAAGATTTGCATGGTGGTTTCTGGTTGGTTGAGACTGAGATTAGGTCGGTGTAAAAGAATTCTTCGGGTACATTGTATCAAGATTTGGGCGCCCTTTGAAACAACCCAAAGCGGTTGCCGTCCGGGTCGCAGAAGTACCAAACAGTTCCGTAACCCGGGATTGGACGTGGGCCACCTCTTTTTATTCCGCCGGCCGTTTCAGCGCACTGAATGACTTCATCGGGATCTTCGGTCGAAAAATAAAGAGTTGTGCGGTGACCCGTCGGATCTGGAACTCCATTAGCGGCGGGAACCAGGCTTATCCCGTAGGGACACTGGGTAGGGACGTCGAAGACGACGTAGTTGTGCATTTCCGCCGCCACGGCTTTCCAGCCGAAAACTGCGGCATAAAAGCGCACACCCGCAGCCAGGTCCCGGACCGGAATTTCAATCTGGCAAAGGCTTTCGGGCTTTATCATTTTTTTCCGGTGTCAGCTCAGCGGCTGTGGACTGCGAACCTGAAGGGTCCCCTGCGGGCTCACATAGAGCGTATCGATGATATGGCCTTCGGGAAAAATGCCGGGATTCCTGACAGTCCATTTGTTCTTCCAGAATGCGTTGATCACCGCCTGCCGGATCCGGGTGTTTTCTGCGGACTCGTCACTGAGAAACCGCTCAAGGTGCTGAGGTATCTGAGGGTCGTCCTGTTCCACAAGGACTTCGGTCGCGGCAAATCGCACACGTTCATCGGGATCATTAAGGAAGTGGGCGAGCTTGTCGGCAAACTGCGGGACTTTGTGGTCAATCAGATAGCAGAGGATGTCGTAATTCTTGTCTGTGGCATTTTCGTCAAACGAGACGTCAGTAAAATTTAGAGAGGCTTTGAGGGTGTCTACCAGATCCTGCTCGGTGCCGACGCTTTTCAAAATTTTTAGCGGCCAGGCGATGCGAGTCGTCGTCAGGAGATGACCGCGAACGATAGGAATTGCGGCGGCGCCATGCCTGGTGATGCCCTCCATCGCCAGTTCCTTTTCCCGGGTGTCGTTGATGCCGTGTTCGAGGCTGAAGTCAAAGCGCGCCAGCAGCGCTGGAATGGCCACCTCCGGCTCGTTTACGGAGTTAAAAAACTCCAGAGCAGCCCAGCGGTCTTCTTTAATAGCTTTGGGGTTTTTAACGGTGCGGGCGGCTTTTTCCGCGCGGGCTTCCCGACGATTGCTGAAGAAGTCTTTGAAACCTGAAAAGATGCTCACTGTGTATTTTCTGCCTCAAATGGTCATGAAATCGTCTAAGGCAATTTATGCCTCCGGGGGCACCTGCGCAACGGCGTATTTTGGCTTTCCCGCCGAATTCTTAATGTTATTGTGACATTTGCAGTGATTTCGGAGACCATTCGAGGACCATTCGGGGACAATGACAGCGATGGGGGCACAAGGGACGATGATCGGCGTGATTCTGGCGGCAGGCAAAGGCACCAGAATGAAAAGCAACCTGCCGAAGGTCCTGCATCCCGTCGCGGGACGACCGATGGTCGCCCACGTGATTGACGCCCTGTCCCTTGCTGGTATTGATCGCGCTTGTCTGGTGCTTGGTCCCCACACCGACCCCTTCGAAGAGCTCCTGCGATCACATTCAGGGATGCCGGTTTGCATTCAGGGCAAGCAAATGGGCACAGGTGATGCCGTGGCAGCGGCAGCAGCGGCGATCAAGGGCGCAAAAGTGACAGACTACACCAGTGGATCGCTGTTCCGCGGTGAACCTCAAGCTGCAGAGTACGTTCTGATCTGTGCCGGTGACACACCGGCTCTTGATCCCCTTGTTTTAAAGGACTTTGTGCATCAGGGCCTGACGCAGGCGGTCGATCTCTCCGTGCTTGCCATGGACGTCCCTCAGCCTTTTGGCTACGGAAGAATTATTTGTGATGATCGCGGGCAATTCCTCAGGATTGTTGAGGAACGCGACGCATCAGAAGCCCAGCGCCGGATTACCGTCTGCAATTCCGGGGTGATTCTTGCGCGTGTGGCAGTCCTGTTCGAACTTCTCGCGGACCTGGAGCCAGGCAATAGTCAGGGTGAGTACTATCTGACTGACACCCTGGGGTTGGCCGTGGCACGGAAAGGTGGCGGGACTGGCGCAAAGGCAGGGATTGGCGATGACAGCACCCGGGTGACGGTGTATGTGACCGCCGATTGGCAGGGATTTTCGGGAATCAACGACCGCTCACAGCTCGCATCAGTAGAAGCTGCCATGGTGGAGAAGAAAATAAAGGCATTGATGCGCGACGGTGTTTCGTTTGTCCTGCCAGCGACGACCTATGTCGAAATGGGGGTTCGCGTGGACCCTGAAAGTCGGATTGGCCCCCACGTGTCACTTGCGGGGGTGACAGCAGTTGGTTATGGATGTCGCATCGAAGAGAGGGTTTCATTGCGGGATTGCACCATCGGTGATGGTGCGGTCATCGGTTCGGGTTCCGTGCTGATCGGGCAGAATATAGCCAAAGGCGCACGCGTTGCTGCGCTATCAAAAATCGGGGGATGATCTCATGTGCGGAGTGATCGGCTACGTCGGGACAAAGCCCTGTGCGGGTTTAATCTTTGAAGGACTTCAGCGGCTGGAGTATCGGGGTTATGACTCAGCCGGGATTTCCATGATCAGCAATGGCGAGATTGCCCTGGTTAAGTCTGAGGGCAAGCTTTCGGCCCTGCAGCCGCATCTGGGAAAGCTGCCGGCAGATGGAACAACAGGGATGGGGCACACACGCTGGGCGACCCACGGGGCACCGACCACGACCAACGCGCATCCCCACACGCTCGGTGACCTTGCGCTGATTCATAACGGTATCATCGAGAACTACCAGGAACTTAAAGAAGAGCTTCAGGCCAAGGGGGCGGTGTTCAAGTCGGAAACTGACACCGAGGTCGCCCTGCAGCTGCTGCATTTTCAGCTAAAACAGACCCCCGAAATGAAAGAAGCTCTGCTGAAGGTTGCCGCGCGACTGCGCGGCGCATACGCACTGGGTGTCATGTCAGCGCGCGATCCAGGGAGTCTGTACCTGGTCAAAATGGGATCGCCAGTGGTCGTCGGAATCGGCGAGGGAGAGAATTATTTTGCCAGCGACGCTTTAGCGCTTCTTCCGCTGACGAAGGTCGCATTATTCCTCAACGATGGCGAGATGGCGCACTTGACCTCGAACGCTGTGAAAGTCTGGGACTTTGCCGGTAAAGCCCTGCAGCGTCAGGGCGCGCAGCTCAACTGGACCGCTGCCAGCGCAGAAAAACAGGGATATCGCCACTACATGCTCAAAGAGATTCATGAGCAGCCAGCCGTCATTGCAAATACCATCTCCCGTCTCGCGGACATGAAGGCGCAATCCTTTAAACTCAGCGAATTTGAACTGGATGGCATCGACCTGAAGGCAGTGAAGAGCATTGTCCTCGTCGCCTGTGGAACGGCCCATTATGCGAGTTTGCTCGGACGATACATTCTGGAAGACGTAGCCGGCATTCCCGTCAATGCCGAACTGGCGTCAGAATTTCGTTACCGCAATCCCTATCTTGATAAATCGACGCTGGTCATTGCCATCACCCAGTCGGGTGAAACCGCCGATACCCTGGCCTGTGTAAAACATGCCCGCGAGAAAGGCTGTCAGGTTTACAGCATTTGTAATGTGCGCTTTTCATCGATTCCGCGCTCGTCGATGGGAACCCTCTACATGGAGGCAGGTCCGGAAATCGGGGTTGCTTCGACCAAGGCCTTCACTTCTATGGTTTTATGCCAGTACCTGCTTGCTCTCGTGATGGCCGAGCGACGTGGCACTTTGTCGGTGAAAACCCGGGATGCCGCTTTTGCGGCCATGCGTAATCTTCCGGCGCTGGTCGATCGTGCGGTTAATAGCGCGGGGATTGTTGAGGATGTCGCAAACCGCTATTACGAAGTGAAAAACATGCTCTTTTTAGGTCGAGGGCACAGCTTCGCTGTTGCCTATGAAGGCGCACTCAAACTAAAAGAGATTTCTTACATTCACGCGGAAGGCTATGCCGGTGGTGAATTGAAGCATGGACCGATTGCCCTGGTCGATCGTCATATGCCAATCCTGGCGCTGGCCCCCCGCGATAAACACTATGAAAAGATGATTTCCAATGTCGAGGAAGTCCGTGCCCGCGAAGGGCAGATCATTGGAGTTGGGGACAATGACGATAAGCGGTTTCGGGAGTTGAGTCAGGATTATATCCCGTGCCCGCAGAGTTCGGACGGGGCGTTGCAGGCGATTTTGTCGATGATTCCTTTGCAATTTCTCGCATATTACATTGCCGTCAAGCGTGGAACCGACGTGGATCAGCCGCGGAATCTCGCAAAATCCGTAACGGTGGAATGATTTAAAATGCAACGTGACCCCCATCCTGGCGATGACGACGAGCAGGCGCCGATCCCTGACCGGGCCCAGAGGATTGAAAAAGTCCTTAGTGGCCTGAGCGAAGTACAGCGCAAGGCGGTCATGCACCGGGAGGGTCCACTTGTTGTTTTTGCGGGGGCGGGGTCAGGTAAAACCCGAATCATTACGACGCGTATCGCCTACCTGATTGAGTCAGGAGTGCGTCCCTGGGAAATTCTCGCGGTTACATTCACCAACAAAGCTGCCGGAGAGATGCGGCACCGCCTTGAGTCCATGACCCCTCACGCTGGCAGATGCCTGATTGCCACTTTTCATGCGGCCTGCGCGCGATGGCTGCGGGAATTTGCCGGCGACCTCGGATTTAACTCTGACTTTACCATTTACGACGACGACGACTCCATGGCGGCGGTTAAGGCGGTCCTCAAAGAGCTCAATGTCGAAGTTGACGGTAAATTTACTGCTGCCGAATACAAATCGGCGATTAGCACAATAAAAACAGCCGCACTTTTCCCCCATGAGGGCGAAAAAATTCAGGCGCGTTACCGGGGGGTTGTGCCGCCGGACATTGTGCAGGTCTATCGTAAATATCAAGAGTACCTGTCTTTTTGCAATGCCATGGATTTTGCAGACCTTCTGATGAATCTTCTGCTGCTTCTGCGACAGAACGAAAACGTGCGAACGATTATGCAGAATCGTTATCAATATATTTTGGTGGACGAGTATCAGGATACCAATCGGACGCAATTCGAAATCATAAGTATCCTGTCAGACAAGCACCGCAATTTATGTGTTGTCGGCGACGATGACCAGTCAATCTATAGCTGGCGCGGTGCAACGCCTTCGAACATCATTGATTTTCACGAAATCTACCCCGATGCAAAATCGGTCACCCTTGATCAGAATTATCGATGCTCAGGGGCTGTGGTGAACGCGGCGAGCGCGATGATCGCCCACAATCGCAAGCGAGTTGAGAAGAAACTCTGGACGGCTAATCCCATCGGCGAAAAGATTTCCTACAGAATTGAATCCGATGGTGAAATCGAAGCCTGGTGGGTCGCGCAATCGATTCTGGACGAGCTTCGCGCCTTTCCGCTGGATGAAGTCGCGGTTTTTTATCGGACTAACAGCCAGTCACGGGCGGTGGAGGAAGCGCTTCGACGGGAAAACCTCTCATACACCATTTATGGGACGGTGCGGTTTTACGACCGAATGGAAATCAAAGACCTCATGGCCTATCTTCGGATTCTGGTGAATCCCGCTGATGACATAAGTTTGAAGCGATGCATCAATGTGCCGACCCGTGGTATCGGAGCAGTAGCGATTGAGTCGCTGGAGCGGGAGGCTATGAAAAGCGGCGTCCCTATGATCAAAGCTTTGGAGGGCGCTGTTGCGGGTGGTGGCCGCAGCAAAGCAAAATTGGAGTTTTTCTGGAATCTACTGGATGACCTTCGGACTGCAATTTTAAAAGCTCCTCTCGAAGACATTGTGGAAATTTTGCTCGAGGCGACCAATTACGCCGAGTACCTGCGTAAAAAGTACCCGGACCTCGCCGAAGAAAAGATCGAAAACGTGCATGAACTTGCGGCTGGTCTGGCGGAGTTCCAAAAGCGTGACCCCAAGGCTGGTCTCGCCGAATGGCTGCAATCGGTGACACTGAGTTCGTCGGAAGAAGGAGACGGCAGTGGCGTTTCTTTGATGACACTTCATATGGCAAAAGGTCTGGAGTTCAGTCGCGTCTATATCGTGGGACTTGAAGACGGGCTTCTGCCCCACCGCAGCAGCTTGGAAGATCCGGCAGATATGGAAGAGGAGCGCCGTCTTTTTTACGTCGGAATGACCAGAACAAAAAAGAAATTGTCGCTGCTGTCAGCCTGGCAGCGGCGGGTTTATGCCAATACGATGGCGAATGCGCCTTCGCGATTTTTGAAAGAAATCCCGGCGGAGTATTTGTCGGTTGTCAGTGATATGGGCGGAATCCAGAGGCCTCGCTACGCGGAGCCGACAAAGGCGCGATTTGTGGACGCTGAGGAGTCAGATGACGGACCCCGCTATGACTTTGAGGATCACGATGCGGGCGGGACGGTGATGTCGGTCAAAGTAGGCGCCATGGTTCATCATCCGACCTACGGCAAAGGGCGGGTTGAAAAAATCACAAATGAATTTGGAATGATCAAGGTTATCGTCAGCTTCGGCGATACCGGCTCCCGGGTCGTTGCTGCCCATCATCTCACTGCTGCGCGTTAGAATTTTGCCTCAGTCTTTCGTGGTAAAATCTACTCATGCGAAATCAATCGTCTCCTCATCGCTTTAAAGATCGCCTCAAAGATCAATTGAAAGACCCGCAGGCGGTCGTTTCCGTCCTTTTGTTTTTTGGGGTTATCGTTCTTAGTCTCGGAGTTTTCCGGGGCGAGACATCGTTATCGCGGTACTTTCAGTTAAAAAAAAGCCAACAGATTCTTGATAAAACGGTAACGGGACTGGAAGCAGAGAACCGTCAGCTCGCTGACGAAATCATGCGCCTGAAAAAGTCCAGGAACTACGCGCGCAAAGTCTTACGGGACAAATACCACGTGACGGACGCGGACGAGAACATCGTCTTTTTTCCTGAATAGCCTTATCATTGTAGAGCCTGATTTTTTTAAGGAGTCACTCGAATGTTCACGTCAATTGGAAGCGGTTTGCGGTCGTCGGGTTCGTTCATTTTGCAATCGGTTGCCAGCGTGGCCCTGGTCGTCAGTCTGGGTGGCTGTGGAAACGGTGCTAACTTCAATAAAATCTGGGGCAGCGACGACAAGGCCCTCGACAGCCTGATGGCGCAGGCGAAGATCTTTTATGACAAAGGTGAATTCGACAAGGCTGAGGACTTTGCTTCACAAGCCTTTGATATCAATAAACAGAATGAAGAAGCAGCGGTGCTGCTAGGGTATATCAACCTCTCCAAGGGTGGCATCGATCCCTTTATCCTCGCGAAGAAACTCGTCTGTATGGGTGCTAACAACAACGATGCTTCCAAATGTACGGATGCAGCGGCGTCGACATCTCTGACCTTCGATAGCTTTGAGGGTTTTCTGGCTGAAGCAATGGCCGACTCTGGCAGCACAGGCAGTACCGCGTCATCCGACACATCGGCCTCCTCCAGCCTTGGGGGGATGAGTTCGGCCTTATCGACGATCATCAGCATTTCTGATGCGGATAAGCAGGCGCTCGGAATTAAAGACAAAGTGCAGGATAGCACCTCATATTTTTCAAGTCTGCCAGTCTACGCACCGACGCCGGTTACCGAAGACCTACGTGCAAGTGTTGCTACGTTAAACGCCATGAACAAGGCGATTAAATATGTTTGTCCGTTCGTCGAGAGCGGCGTATTTGTCAGCTCCGATCCCCGCGACACCGCCTGCACGAGTTCGACACAAAACAGGCGACTGACCTACAAATCGCATTTCCTGTGGGCCTTTACGCACCTGACCGAGGCGGTCGTCTTCCAGTCGGTGTTGCTATACAGCAGCGCCGGGGTGGGCGGCACTTCGAATCTAGAAGCGCGCTCCTCAGCTTTGAATGACTTCACCGGAAACGTTGCGGACTTTGTCGGGGCTGTTGCAGATCTGCAGTCCAGCGTGGACGCCGTATTTACCACGACTTCAGACGGAGTGACCCAGTTGACTGCCACCGTGAACGCACTGACGTCGGTTTCCAACGCGTTCGCAAAATTACCGGGAATGCCTTCGTCAATCTCCAGTCAGATCACCAAGGCCATCGAAAACCTTCAGGCATTGGGTAAGCAAGTCAACGCCGCGTCAGAGACCTTGGGTCAGTCCACGGCTCTCAAGGCGCAGATGACTGAAAAAGTCGCAACGTCGCTCAAAACGACGATCGATACCCAATGTCAGAAGCAGACATGCTCAGAGGAAGATATCACCAAGCTATGCGACAGCTATGATTCCATCACCAAAGGTGCGGATACGAGCAAGGTGTCTAAGCCTAGCACCTGCTCATAACTCATTCAGATTATGGGAAGAAAGCGCGGGGCCTGCTCTTACCAGGCCTCGTCCTCGTCGGCGACGCCACGGCCTGACTTTTTCATGCGTTCGAGCTGCTCTTTGTACTTAACGCTATGACGGGTCCAGGGGCGAAGCTCCAAACGACGCTTCGGAATCACTTCCCCGGTACCTTCGCAGAAGCCGTACTCACCGTTGTCGAGTTTTTCCATTGCGTGTTCAATCTCGCCGAGCAGTTTACGGTCGCGATCGAGCAGCCGGAACGTTAAGTTTTGTTCGACCGTCGCGGACGCCAGGTCGACTTCATCCATCATTTCATCTTTGTTCAGAGCGATATTGCCACTCTCCATGGCGATCTTGGCTTTGTGCAACAGTTTTTTTCGCTCGTCAGCAAGGAGCTGTCGGAACATCTCAAGATCTTCAGGCGAAAAGACTTCGGCCGTTGACATGACGGGCCGAACGGGCTGCTTGTCATCGCCATCATCATCGTCATGGCTGCTGGCGCCTTTTGAGGGCTCATTTTCCTCTTCATCATCTTCACTGGACGCGGCTTTTACAGGTGCAGTGGGCTTTGCTGGCGTTTTTGCCGGAGCGGGCTTGCCAACGGCGGTTTGCTTGACGACCGGGGTAGAAGGTGCAGCTGTTTTACGATCAAGCTCTTTGCGGTCCTGATCCTTTTTGGCTGCGACTACGGACACTGCCTTGGCAGTGGGCTTTTCTGCTTTAGATGGCTTTTCGGCCGGCTTCGCAGCGGCGACTTTTTTCGGTGCCGGTGCTGCTGCTTTTTTGGCTTTAGCCGGAGCGGGCTTCTTGTTTTTCGCGCTGCTCTTTGATGTTGCTTTTGCCATCTTGCTACCTTCTTGTTCGTGAGACGTTTGGCCGGTAAATATAGATTGAAACCGTCCGATGGTTCAACCAATTAAGTACATTCAGCAGGTCTGTTCCGGGAACAGTCCAACGGGATGGGATGCTAGGGAGGGCGTCTGGAGCAGATCTTTTAAATCGCTAAGAATATTAAGCGCTTGCAATGGCGTCGTGCGGTTTATCCGCAGGATCTCCAGACGCTCCAGAATTTCCTGTACGCGCGGGTCATTTGGCGCTTGCACCTGTGCCTCCGCTCGCACGGGGGTCTGCGCCTGCTCGCGCGTGGGGGGGAGTGGCACGGGTTTTTGCGTGGGCGCCGGTGGCTCATGACCATTCAGGTAATGTTCGGCGAGGGCGATGACTTCTGCAGGAAGCCCCGCGAGCTTCGCGACCTCGATTCCGAATGAGCTTCGGCAGGCACCTGGAATCAGCCGGTGTGTAAAACGAATGCGCCCTTCTCGTTCGATGACTTCTGTTTGTACGGCGGCGACGCCCGGAAACACTGCCGCTATGGGAACCAGTTCATGGTAATGGGTGGCAAAAAGTGAATAGCATCGGACTTTTTGCGCCAGGTATTCGAGGATCGCGGAGGCAATGGCCAGGCCATCGGATGTGGATGTGCCTCTTCCGACCTCGTCGAGGATGACAAGACTCTGTGGTGACGCCTGACGCACGATTTCTGCAGCTTCCGCCATTTCCACCATGAACGTCGAATATCCGCGCGACAGGTCATCGGCAGCCCCAACCCGTGTAAATACCCGGTCGAACAGTGGAAGGGTTGCACTTTGCGCCGGCACAAAGCTGCCGATCTGACAAAGTATGGCCGTGAGGGCTGTCTGCCGCATCACCGTTGATTTCCCTGCCATGTTTGGCCCGGTGATCAGAAGGTGGCGGGATCCTTTCGACATTGAAATATCATTCGGTACGAAATGGTGCCGACCCACGAAAGTTTCGACGACCGGATGCCTTGACCCGTGGAGCGAAAGCGTTCCGTTATTGGACAAAGCAGGCTTGCAGTAGTTGTCTTTGAGCGCAAGCCAGGCAAGGCCCTGGAGAAGGTCGAGCAATGCAAGGCTCTCGGCAACCGCAGCAAGGTCATTTCGGAAGCGCCCGAGTTTTTGCAGGAGTGCTCCATATAGCTCCGCCTCACGGGCGATGGATTTTTCGTTAGCCTGGGCAAGGGTATCGCCGAGTTCGCGGAGTTCGATAGTGACGAATCGTTCGCAATTCACCATGGTCTGACGCCTGATAAAATCCGCCGGGACCTTGGTGAGATTAGCTTTCGTCACTTCGATCAACACACCAAAAGTCTTATGATCCTTTATTTTCAGGCTCGCTATACCAGTGCGGGATTTGAGGGCCGACTCATAATCCGCCAAACGTGCTTCGCCACCGCGGGATAGCGCCATTAATTCGTCAAGCGTGCGGTCAAAGCCTTCCGCAAAAACGCCGTCACCCCGACCGAGTTGGGTCGGATCGTCCAGTAAAGAGGTTTGAAGTTCCGCAAGGGGGCCATCCGCGCAAGAGAATCCATCGATGATGGTGGCATTCCATGATCCCGGAAGGAGTTGTTGTTTCAGCTCCCTGGCGCGGAGCAGGGTGCGTCGTAAAGCGCCAAGTTCTGCCGGGTGAATATTTCCGGACACGACGCGTGTCGTAAGGCGCTGGATATCCGCGATGCCGCGAAGACCATCTCTGATGGCATTAAGCTGAGATTCGCCGCATTCAAGCAAGGCTTCGATGGCCTGCTGTCGGGCAGAGATTTTTTGGGAGTCTGTAAAGGGATGAGCGAGCGAATACCTAAGCAGACGGGCACCCATCGGTGTGCGAGTGCGGTCGATGGCGTGCATAAGGCTTCCGGCGGCAAGGCGTCGGCGTGACGTCTCAAAGAGCTCCAGATCACGCACAGCGGTCTCGTCAAGGGTCATTGTCGCTGGATCCTGAAGGGGACGCAGGGTCAGAAACTGCTTGTAACAAGCCTGAAGCCCCTTGATGTAGGCGATAGTTGCTGCTGTGAGTCCTTCGCCGCCCTTAACGGCACCGCAGGGAAATGTCGCAAGCTCGGACTGGCCGAAAAGCTCTTTGATGCATTGGGTCTGTCCGTCCAGGTCGCGCAATGGCCCTTCCGGCAACACTTCAATGCGCAGGGGATTATTCATGATGTACGTCGCCAGCACCTCCTGACGCAGGAGGTCGGTCGCAAATCTTCGCGCCAAAAGCTCTTTTGGCTGAAAATGGGCGATGGCCTGCGCCAGGTCGGTGCGGTTGACGTTACCGAGGCGGAATTCACCGGTCGAGATGTCGACCGCCGCCAGCGCCCAGGTGTCGGTCGAAGGAAGTTCGTAAACAGCCATGAGATAGTTTGGAGCGTCGTGATCGAGCCCTTCGAGTTCATCGATGCACCCGGGAGTCAGAACGCGCACGATGTCCCGTCGGACAAGGCCCTTGGCTTCGGCGGGATCTTCGGTTTGTTCAGCGAGGGCCACTTTGTAGCCGAGTTTAAGGAGTTTTAGCCAATAGGACTTTGCGCTGTGATGTGGCACACCGCAAAAGGGAACACGCTCGCCCTCGCCTTTTTCACGGCTGGTGAGGACCAGCTCCAGCTTGGGCGCAACCTCTTCCGCGTCAGAGGCGAAGATTTCAAAAAAATCACCCATGCGGAAAAACAAAATCGCATCCCCGGCTTTTTCCTTAAGCTCGTAATACTGACGCATCATGGGTGTCAAAGCTACCGCCGGCGTCAGCGGTGCCGCCTGTATTGCTGCCGTCATCGGTGTCATGGGTGTAGTCATGGCGTTTGCGTTCACGATGTCGATTTCGTCGTTCATAGGGTCCACAGTCAGGTTGTTTGAATGCCCCCTAGTCAACCTGTTGAGGGCCTTACCCGTCAACGTTTATTTGCCTCCGGAACGGGCGTCCGCCAAGGTTATGCAGCGAATTTCACTACTCAAATGATGACGTTGCAGGGCCGATGCGAGGTCGCACATTGTCCGGCCGGTCGTGACCACGTCGTCGACGACCAAAAATCGCTTTTGCGGCCCCCCTTCCAGATGCCTCAGAGGCTTCTGAGGTTGCAGAGGTGCCAGAAGGGCCAGATCAGGTGGAGTTTTGAGAGACAGCCTCCTGTGGGACGGTGTCAGGAGGGCCTTTTTCTGGAAGCGCCAATAAAGGTGCCGCGGGGCCTCACAGAGAGGTTTGTTTACTTGCTGCGAGATGGCGAGAGCTGCCAGCCAGGCGATGTCATAACGCCCATGCAATCTACCCCACAGGCTCGAAGGCGCAGGGACGATGTGGGTGGCCCATGCGGCCGCCGCCAGCGTCCGCGGGTCAAGTGCCAGGGTACGGACCAAGACCCGCAGGGCCGGGATGTCATCTCTGATTTTGGCGCGATGAATGAGTCTCTTGAGCGGAGGGCGATATCGGTAAAGCGAAGCGATGGGGTTCAAATCTGAACTGGCCGGGTTGCCTGTAGACAAAGCGTCGATGTCTTCACGGCATGAAAAACAAAACCGCGCTTCATCCTCTGCATAGTTTCTGATGCAGCATGGGCACACGTTCCCAACCACAGATTCGCCCTCCTGGCGGTGAGTTCCGTTGATAGAATTGCGTTCTTGCGTCCTTTCGGAGCCGACGTCCAACATAGCGCGATGAAGGCATGACTTGGGCTGACAACGAGCACGGGCGACTACGAAAAGTATGTGAGAGAACAGGCGAATTAGATCAACCAACTGTCAGAATAGGTGAGTCCACGGTATAAATTGTATCCCGGACTTGCTTTCCGACACTTTTGAAAAAGGTCCCACTGCAAAAAGTTCGATGCGTGGGATTTTCTTTTTCAAATTTCCCAAGGCTCGCAAAACGTAGGGTTTTGGCGTCGCTGTATCGACGATGAGTGTGGCCGCAATCCCACGTTTATCTTCTAAAACAAAATCGACAAATGAGCCACGGGAAGACTGATAGTAACTGATCTTCGGCGCTGGAAACCCGGCAAACGTATACTGACACATCAGCTCCTGATACAGCGCAATTTGTCTGACGTCTCGACTGGATGCCCCCAGATATGCTGCAACTGCGGTATCGCAGAGGAGGAAACGGTCCTTGCCGATTCCGGTCGGATGCGCGCTCATTCTGGTAATGACCATCAGCGTTTCGAGTGCATCCAACAGCTTCCGTATGGAAGGGGTCGAGATGCCAAGTTGTTGGGCGAGCTGCGTGGTGGTTACATCCGGCGCCCTAGCCACAATATTCAATGCGTCTCTCACCGTTTCACCACGTACGCGAAAACCGACGATCTGGTTGATGTCTCGATAGCAAGTGGTTTCTAACCACCCCTCAATGAGCTGATCGCGCTCAGCCTGATTGCGAATAAAGTAGAGGCTTGGTATCTTATCAAATTTGACGCGTTGTGCGATATTTTTTGGAGTCGATAATGCTGCAAATTTTCTTAATGACATC
>Ga0138256_10003853_pt1 | contig 15922 bp, 15 predicted proteins | sample KNB2016incub_MG_FD_105486 | JGI IMG/M metagenome (GOLD analysis project Ga0138256, IMG submission 105486) | Active sludge microbial communities from wastewater in Klosterneuburg, Austria - KNB2014incub_MG | ecosystem: Engineered > WWTP > Activated sludge > Unclassified | place: Austria... | reverse complement strand
GCACCCCGGGTTTCACGGGCAGAAGGATTAAAAATTACTTACGAGTATTTCAAATCACTGCCACCTGATGAAATCTGGAAAGATCACCTGGCGTTTAAGAAGGGTTGATAAGTTGATAGGTTGGTAAGTTGATAGGTTGATAAGTTGATAGGTTGATAGGGAGTCGGCACTCACCATTCACCACCATAACTAACTAATATGTCTTATTTCGCGCATCCATCTGCCATCATTGATGAAAATGTAATTATCGGTGAAGGCACTAAGATCTGGCATTTCAGCCATGTCATGTCCGGTTCAGTAATTGGTAATAACTGCAACCTGGGTCAGAATGTAGTGGTCTCGCCAAAAGTAACACTGGGTAACAATGTGCGGGTACAGAACAATGTGTCCATTTATGAAGGCGTGATCTGCGAGGATGATGTGTTCCTGGGCCCTTCCATGGTATTTACCAACGTGTTCAACCCCCGGAGTGCCGTCAGCCGCAAGCATGAATATATGCAGACCCTGGTGAAAAAAGGCGCCAGTATCGGGGCCAATGCCACCATCGTTTGTGGCAATGAGATTGGCGAATTTGCCTTTATCGGGGCCGGTGCCGTTGTTACCAAACCGGTTCCTGCCTACGCCCTGGTGATCGGCAATCCGGCCCGGCAGACCGGATGGATGAGTGAGTTCGGACATAAGCTGAAGTTTGATGAACAGGACAAAGCGGTTTGTCCCGAGAGCGGTCAGGAATACCGGTTGCAAAACCACCGGGTCAGCCGGGTGCAATAAATAGTCAACAGTTACGAGTCTACGATATTTTCTTTTACATTCCATAAACAACCTGTACAATGAAAAATTTTGTTTTGGTCGGCGCCGGCGGTTATATCGCCCCCCGGCACATGAAAGCCGTGAAAGATACCGGGAATAAACTGCTGGCAGCAGTAGACAAGCATGACTCCGTAGGTATATTGGACTCTTACTTTCCCGAGGCTGATTTTTTTACTGAGTTTGAACGGTTTGACCGCCATGTGGAGAAACTGAAGCGTCAGGGCATTCATACGGATTATGTGGCGGTGTGCTCGCCCAACTACCTGCACGATGCACATATCCGCTTCGGATTGCGGATCGGTGCTGATGTGATCTGCGAGAAGCCCGTGGTGCTGAACCCCTGGAACATAGATGCGCTGATGGAGATTGAGAACGAAACCGGTCGCCATGTATATACGATCCTGCAGCTGCGTCTGCATCCGGCGATCATTGAACTCCGGGAAAAAATCAAAAATGGCCCGGCGGATAAGATCTACGATATCAAACTACGTTATATCACTTCCCGGGGCCATTGGTACCATACCAGCTGGAAGGGGGATATCAACAAAAGCGGAGGAATTGCGACCAATATCGGGGTGCATTTTTTTGATATGCTGCTTTGGATTTTCGGAGATGTGAAAGAATCGCTGGTATTACAACATGATGATGACACAGCGGCAGGAACCCTGAAACTGGAAAGGGCCAATGTGGATTGGTTTCTCAGCATTGACGCCGGCACCCTCCCTGAAGAAGTAAAGAAAGAAGGAAAACGTACTTTCCGGACACTGACTATTGATGGAGATGCTTTTGAATTCAGTGAAGGGTTCACTGAGTTGCATACCCGCTCCTATGAAGAAATCATCGCCGGTCGCGGATTTCCGATCTCGGAAACACGAAAAGCGATTGAACTGGTGAGTGAGATCCGGAAATACCTCGATAAAAAGGAGCCAAAATAACAGGACATTGACTGATCGCTATAATGAGTGAACGGGCCAAAAAAGTATTGGTATTTTCTGTTGCACAGATTATTACCATTTTTATCAATTTTCTGGTTTCGCCCTATCTTTCGAGGGCCTTACCTAAAGAAGATTATTCTGCATATAATCAGGTGATAGTGGTGATCGGGCTGGCTGCGGTACTTTTTGCATTTGGTATTCAGTCGGTGGCATTTCTCTTTTTTTCCAGAAAAGACGAAAATCAGCAGCAGATAATCAGTACCATGCAGGCCGGCGTACTGGTACTCGGTATTGTTTCATCAGTTACACTTTTTCTTTTTTCTTTTACAGCTTCATCCGTGTTTGCTCAGGCAGACATGGGCCTGTATCTCCGGCTTTGTGCACCAGCTGTTTTGGTGACATTTATAAATAACTACCTGCAGGGGGTTCTGGTGTATAATGGCCGCACAAAATATGTGGCATTTTTGTCGGTCTTTAATGCCGCATTTACAGTTACTTTTCTTTACCTGTCACTGAATGTCTGGAAGTCGGTTACATACGCATTGCTGTTTTCACAGGTTGCGGCACCACTGCTAAGTCTCACCCTGGCCTTGCTGGCAGCCCGTAAATTGCTGGTCAGCCAAATCAGATTTTATCCGGCTGCAGCAAAGAAAATTTTCAAGGTGTCATTTCCCCTGTATATAACAAGCCTTCTCGGTTCCTCCTATATTTATTTTTCCGCCTTTTTTGTTATTTTAATTCTGGGCGATATTGAATATGCCAACTACCGTAACGGTGCAGTGGAGATACCCTTCATCAGTACAGTGGCATTTTCAGTCAGTGCTATCCTGCTGCCGGATTTAAACCGGTATTTTCATGATGGCCGGCTTTCACAGGCATTTGAACTTAAGAAGAAAATAATTAACCAGTGTATTTTTCTGTTGTATCCGGTTATTGTTTTCTTTATTGTTTATTACTATGAATTTATCGTAAGCTATTTTTCCGTTAAATACGCGGAAAGTGCACTGGTATTTGCTATTTATTCCATAACCTGTTTTGTGCGGATTAATGACTACCAGGATGTGCTGATTACCGCCGGTAAAGCACCCTTTATTCTCAAATCGAATATTGTGTATTTTCTGACAAATATAATTCTCGTTACTGTCCTTGGTTTTTTCTTCGGCATTTATGGCGTTGCCGTTGCGGCCAGTATTTCTGTTTTCTTACTTGCCTATATCCTGTTGCGGAAGGATGCGGAAATTTTTGGTGTACGGATCAGTTCTTTTTTTCAGGTAAAACAAATCGCTTTTGTGTTTATACTCTCATTGGCACTCGCTGTCGGACTGAAATGGGTGCTGAACGTTTTTATGGGAACACATCCGCTTGTGGTTTTTCTGACAGCTGCGGCTGTTTATTTCCCGGCGATGTATATTTCAATAACCCGAAGCGGATTATTATTGCCGTCACTGGTGAACATAGTAACCAGTAAAGTACCGATGCTCAGGCCATTGTTAACCCCCCGTAATACATGATGCTGCGTATTTATTTCTGGTTTGCCCGGCTCTTTATTTTTCCGAAACAGCCTTACTTGCGGTTGCTGAGTTCAGGGCAGCTTTTTACAAACTGGTATTTTCAGCGGATACTGAAAATAAACCATGATGTTCCATTTCAGGTACATTATACATCGAGACTAACTGGAGTGAAAAATTTAAAAATTTCCGGGAATCCGGAAAAAGTCATGATCAGTTTTGCTTCGAGTGGCGGGTGTTATTATGCGATATCAGGAAATGCATTTCTCGATATAGGGGAAGGTACAATTTGGGCGCATAACCTTAATATACAGACATCAAACCATGATTTCAATGATTTTAATAAGCCGGTTGAAAAAAATGTTAAAATAGGACGTAATTGCTGGATTGGAGGAAATGTAAGTATACTCGCAGGTGTCGAATTGGGAGATCATGTAATTGTGGGGGCGAATTCAGTTGTTACAAAATCGTTTAAAGGGAATGTTGTTATTGCTGGATGTCCTGCCAAAATAATAAGAACACTTTAAGTAGATGTGTAAAGCATTTTCGACAAGTATTGACATTTCTATCTAATTAGTCTTTTGCTATTATGGAGAAAAAACTTAAAATTCTTTTTTTGCCTTTTGATATTGCATCAAAGGGAGCAATAACTATTGATGCATTAAATAGAATTCCAGGTATTGAGGCGAAGGGTTTTTTTGTAAACAAAAATAAAAAAATTACCACAACAGATAGTGCTGAGTATTTTGAAATCGTGTCATTTAAGAAGCAGCCAATAAAATGGGTGAAAGTTTACTTGTTTAAAATAAAAAGAGTTTACGAATTATTAAAGTGGGCAGATGTTTTACATTGGATATGGGACTCTGGATTTGCGGGTGATATAGATTTGAAAATAGCAAAAAAATTAGGAAAAAAAGGTGTTATTGAATGGTCAGGTAGTGATATCAGATATCCAGACAGAGCAATTCAGATCAATCCATATGCAAAGGTTACATACAATGATAAGTATGAATTTGCTCATATAGAAACATTTGAAAATTCCGAAAGGCGTCAAAAAAAGTTTTTTAAAATCGGGTTTTATCCATTGGTTACAGCAGAAATGGACCTGTATGTAAATAGGAATATTTTTTCTAAAACATACCGGACATTGCATAGGTTAAATGTGAATGATTTTGAAATGAGGCTCTCAAGCAATACGGTCCCATTGATTGTGCACTCTCCAACATCCCGGGTTGGGAAAGGAACAAAATACGTACTTGCGGCAATTAATCAACTAAAGGAGAAATACAATTTTGAATTCAGGTTAATTGAAAACATGTCCAGAGAACAGGCATTTGAGTCTGTCAAAGAATGTGATATATTTATAGATCAATTGTTAACAGGGACATATGGAATGGCGAGTTGTGAAGCCATGAGCATGGGCAAACCGGTTATTTGTTATATTATGAAATCTGTGTTTGAAAATGGGCTCCCTGAGGCTTGCCCCGTGATAAATGCAAACATTGATAATTTGGTGCAACAAATAGAAATGCTTATAGTCAATAGTGAACTTAGAATCGAAGTTGGAAAAAAGTCAAGGGCATATGCTGAAAATTATTTGGATGTTAATGTTCAGGCTTTAAAACTTGTCAAAATGTATAGAGGGATTTTAATTGATTAACTTTTAAAATTAAGTCAATGAAAAAAATTAAGCCAATACAATTAAATAATGTAATTTCTAGATTAAAAGGCAACTCGAGTTATGAATTAATTGGGAATCCGGATGTTTTAATTGAATCGGTATCTGGCCTTGAAAATGCTATTAAGAATAGTATTATTTGGGTGAGCAAGAAAAAAATAGAATCTGTAAACTGGGATGTTATTCATTCATCTGTTTTGGTAGGGCCCCGCGAGTTAAAGAATCATTTGCCAAATACTGTTTTGATTTCTGTGTTGTTAACTGATAATCCACGGTTACTTTTTGCCTTAATTGTTAATAATTTATTTGACAATGATATCAGCTATGGAATCCATCCTTCAGCTATTATAAATCCCGAAGCGCAAATAGGAAAAAATGTTTTTATAGGCGCCGGTTCTGTGATAGGCCGATGTAGTATTGGAGATAATACAAAAATTAATGCAAATTGTTATATACATGATAATACAAATATTGGCGAAAACGTGAACATTGCAGCTTGTACTGTCATAGGAGGTCCTGGTTTCGGTTATGAAAGAGATGTTAATGGTGAATGGGTTCTCTTTCCTCATATTGGCGGTGTTATTATTGAAGACAATGTAGACATCGGAGCAAATACATGTATTGACAGAGGCGCTTTGGGGAATACAATACTTAAGAAAGGTTGCAAGGTTGACAACTTAGTGCATATCGCTCATAATGTAATTGTAGAAGAAGGCGCTTTGGTTATTGCTCATGCCATGATTGCAGGGAGTGTGATTGTTGGAAGAAATAGCTGGGTGGCTCCAGGTGCTTTGGTAAAGAACGGACTTACAGTAGGAGAAAATTCTGTTATAGGATTAGGCGCTGTTGTGGTTAAAAATATTCCAGATAATGAAACATGGGTGGGAAATCCGGCAAAGCCTATTTTAAAAAGTTGAATATGAAAGAAAGAATATTATTATTATCGCCGCATACAGATGATGTAGAGTTGGGATGTGGAGCAAGTGTAGCCAAATTTCAGGAAAATGGATCTGAAATAATGAATATTTTAGGTAGTTCATGCAAAGAGTCTGTACCAAATGGGTTTAAGGAAGATGCAATGTTGACGGAGTATCATGCTTCTATGTCGGTTTTAGGTATTGTGGAAAAAGTATTTTTAGATTTGCCTGTCCGCCATTTTCCTGCACTCCGTCAGGAGATTCTTGAAGCATTTGTAAAAATAAACAGAGAGTATAAGCCAACAATGGTGCTTCTTCCCTGTTCAAATGACATTCATCAGGATCATCAAACATTTTATAATGAAGGATTGCGGGCATTTAAATTTTGTAAAGTCCTCGGATACGAACTCCCATGGAACATGCAAAACTCAACACATAGTTGTCATGTTATAATTGAACAAAAGCATTTGGATAAAAAGCTTGAGTCAATGGCTTGTTATAATTCACAGCAGAATCGGCCATATTTTGGGACTCAATTTATTAGTCATCTCGCAAAGATTAGAGGTGTACAGGCTGGTGGTAATCTAGCTGAAAGTTTTGAATTAATTAAGTGGTATTTATAAATACAATTTTATATGTGCGGAATTGCTGGTTATATTACAACTGACCCTTCAAGCCTTAGCGAGGCTGGCCTGAAACAAATGACCGACCGGATCGCGCACCGCGGCCCCGATGGCGAAGGTCAGTGGATCAGTGCCGATGGCTGTACCGGACTGGCTCACCGCCGTCTGTCGATCATTGACCTGAGTGATGCCGGTAAGCAACCCATGCACTATATGGACCGGTACAGTATTACGTTTAACGGGGAGATCTACAACTATGTGGAACTCCGTGAACTTTGTGAAAAGCAGGGCTACCGCTTTCAGTCACACACCGATACTGAAGTGATCATGGCCTTGTATCACTGGAAAGGCACGGACTGCCTGGGACTCTTCGACGGGATGTTTGCTTTTGCGCTGTATGACGCACAGGAAAAAACAGTATTTGCCGCCCGTGACCGTTTTGGCGAAAAACCCTTCTATTATTACATCACACCCAGTCAGTCCTTCTTTTTTGCCAGCGAAATGAAAGCCCTCTGGGCCGCCGGAGTGCCCCGCGATATCAATAAAAAAATGCTGTACAATTATATGGCATTTAAATACATTGATAATCCGGCCGATTACAGCGAGACTTTTTTCAACGGAATCCGCCGCCTGCCGCATTCCCATTACCTGCTGTTGAATACCCATACGCTGGCATTTAGCATCCACCGCTATTGGGATATCCGGAAAGGGCATACAAATCATACGATCACGCAAGAACAGGCCGCGGAAAAATTCAGGGAACTTTTTTATACCTCGGTCAGCCGCCGGCTACGCAGTGATGTACCTGTGGGCAGCAGCCTCAGTGGCGGACTCGACAGCAGTGCCGTGGTGGCCGTAATAGATGATCTCAACAAAGAGAAAGCAATCAAACAAAGCACATTCTCCGCCATCTTCCCGGGCTTCGAAAAAGATGAGAGCCATTACATCAATTTGTTATTGTCGGCACTGAATGTGGATCCGCATTTTGTAGCCCCGGATGCCGATACCATGTTAAGGGAACTGGACAATTGTTTTTATCACCAGGAAGAACCCTTTGGCTCTGCCAGTATCTTGGCACAATATGAAGTACAGAAACTGGCCAAAGAGCATAATGTAACCGTACTGCTGGATGGTCAGGGTGCAGATGAACTGCTGGCCGGTTATCATCCTTTTTACACGGCTTTTTTTAAAGAATTGCAACGGACAAATAAAACCCGCTATCAGCAGGAACTAAAAGCCTATCAGGCTTTTTTCGGCAACAGCCGGATCAACCCGGTGCCCCCCAAAGACCTGAAACATTATATTCGTAAAATGGGTGGGCCTGTAAAGGACGGCTTAAAAAAAGTGCACGGGTTATACCGGCATTATACGGATCCGCAGTTCAGCAGTGATTTTTATCATACATACCGTAAGTATCAGTACCTGTTCCCACATAGTACCAACACACTCAATGAAGCCCTGTATAACAGCGTAAATGAAGGTATGACCCAGCTGCTCCGGTACGCCGATCGCAACAGCATGGCCCATAGCCGGGAGGTACGGCTGCCCTTCCTGTCGCATGAACTGGTGGAGTTTTTATTCAGCCTGCCGGCTGAACTGAAAATTCACAATGGCTGGACCAAATACATACAGCGGAAAACCTTTGAACCCTTATTGCCAAAGGAAATCACATGGCGGAAAGATAAAATCGGCTATGAGCCTCCTCAGAAAAAATGGATGGAAAGCGAACAGGTGAAAGAACAGATCCGGGAAATCCGCCGCGAACTGGTACAGGAAAAAATTCTGCATCCCAAAATGCTGGATAAACCGGTGGAAGCCGCCGCCGCCCATGAGGATTTCAATAATAACTGGAATCACCTGATGTTGTCATTTTTATTTAAAAGTTAAATATGTCTTTTTATGTTAAACGAAGAGTCTATATGGATTGGAAACGAACTAATAAATTTGGAAAGAAAAGGTAATTTGTCGCCTTTGTTAAATTTTGGAAGTTCAACAGGGCACTTTAGAAAAGTTGACCAACCTGTTATCTATAAAAACATTTTCGAGCCTCTAGAGAAATCAGGCGCTGAGGTATACCATTTGGATGTTAAAAGCGATGAAGGCGTCGATTTTATTGGTAACGTTTTCGAAGATGAGATGCTTTTTAAAAAAATTAAAGAGAAAGAAATCAAAACAATACTTTGTTCAAATTTGCTTGAACATGTCCCAGATCGAAAACCTTTTTTCAAAATATTGCATGATCTTTTATCAAACGAGGGGCGCTTGTTAATTACAGTTCCCAATCTTTATCCATACCATGCCGACCCAATTGATACAGGGTATAGACCAACAGTTGAAGAAATACTTAGTGAGTTTCCCAACGGAAAACTCCTAAAAGGCGAAATTTTATCGATTGATGAGACTTATCTTACTTTTTTATTAAAAAGACCAAAACTTCTTTTAATTGTTCTAATCCGAATCTTTACTCCATTTTATAAGTTTAAGGCCTGGAGAAGGATTATTGGAGACATGCCTAATTTAACGAAAAATTTCAAAGTGGCCTGTGTTTTAATTGAGTTTGAAAAGATCGCAACTTCTAATTCGAAATGAGAAAAATAATTTATATATCTAATGTAAATCTTGACGGCTCTTTATTACGTGGAGTAATAAATAAAATCTCAGGACAATCAAAGGCATTTAGAAGTGAGGGGTATGAATTGGATACTCTTTTCCCAGGCCTTGATAGTAAAATTGTTTTAAAGAAGCAGAGTGGAGAAGTAAAATATTTTGAAGGTGGAAGTAAATATTTAACGGGTCAGACTTATATTTTAAAATTAGTTAGTTACTTACGAGAGTCGTACCAGGGGAGTATGGACTTTACTGATTGCCAACAAGAAATATTTGGGCAAGGATATGACGCTGTTTATCTCCGCTTCTTTATGCCGGGTACTCGATTAGTTTCATTTTTAAAAAACTTAAAAATTGCAAATCCTAATTTGATTATCCTTTTGGAATATCCTACATTAAATATTGAAGAACTTTTTAGGAATACTTTGAGCAGGCGAGTTTCATTTTTAATGAATAAGAAGAAAATAGATAAAGTTAATAAACTTGCTGATTATATCATAACGTTAACTGATGATCAAATCTTGTTTGGCAAGCCAGCATTGTTAATGCCAAATGGAATTGATTTGGATAACATTGAGCCTATACAAAGCCCCGTTTATAAAAGCAAGCTGGTGCTTGTGGGTGTTGCTTCAGATATAAATTATTACCATGGATTTGACCGATTGGTAAGAGGGTTGGCAAAATATAAAAGCGAAAATCATTCTGTCGAAATTCTACTTAGATTAATTGGAAACCCATTAAGTAAAAGTCTTACGGAGTTAAAAGCCCTCTCTGAGAAAAATGGGACAAAAGATTGGGTAAGTTTTGAATTGCCAATGTCGCAAGATCAATTGATTGATGTGTATAAAAACGCACATCTTGGTATTGGCACACTTGCATTGCATCGTATTGGATTGATTAAAAATTACTCATTAAAACATAGAGAGTATGCAGCGTTCGGGCTGCCATTTATAATGAGTATTGGAGATTCGCATTTTGAAGATACGCCTTTTGTTATGACATTCGAAAGTAATGAAGACCCTTTGCCTGTTAATGAAATAGTTCAATTTTATGAAAACTTAAGAGAGCAAAAGCCACACTATCCACAAGAGTTCCGAAGGTCAATTGAGAATAAACTAAAATGGAATGTACAAATGAAAGACGTGTTTCGAGTTATTGATAGCGGTAAATAGAATGAAAGTAACACAGGTACTATACAGCGGACTGGGAGGTCATGGGAGTGTGGTCAGTTCCCTTGTTTTAGCCGATAAAGAAAAGAAATGGCAGCATCAACTGATCTTTTATGGCATTGAGGAGTTGTTGCCGGCTTATAGTTCATTTTGTGAAACAGAAAGGATACCCTTTTTCTATGTAAGGAAAATGCGGGGAATATTCCGGCTTCCCGGCAAAGCCGTTTATAAAGCGTTTAAGAAACAGGCACCCGATCGCGTGATCCTGCATAGCCCTACATTGGTATTACCTGCCTGGTGCTATTGCTTGTTGCACCGGAAAAAACTCTATATCGTTGAGCATACCCCTCATGCAACTAAGGGGATGGCCGAACGCCTGGCAGGTATAGCTGGATTACTATTAGCCAGAAGAGTGGTTTGTCTTTCTGCAACCTACCAGGTCGAATGGCAACGCCGGATACCCTGGTTAAACATTAAGAAAAGAACAATTGTAATTCCAAACGGAATTGATCTTACCAGGTTTTATCCGCAAACCAAACCGGATAAGTCCACTTATCATATCGGTATGGCTGGACGATTCAGCCGGCAAAAAAATCAGGCACTCCTGCTGGAAGCAGCCATCAGGGGATTTTCATCTGGTCGCTTAGGTGCTGCAGTCCATTTCCATTTTGCCGGTAACGGGGAAACAATGGCTTCCCTGGAAGCACTAGCAAAATCAGCTGGTTAGACTGCGCAGATTCACTTCCACGGTTTGCTTGAAGAACAGGCCATGATCGGTTTTTTTGGAAGCCTGGATCTCTATATACATGCGAGTTTTGCCGAAACCATGTGTACCTCTGTCATGCAGGCACTGGCCTGCGGACTGCCGGTAGCCGGCAGTGATATCCCGGGTATAAATGACCTGCTCCCGGAAAGTGGGATCATTCAGTTGTTCCAAAATGGGGATACAACTGCCTTGCTGGATCTTATCCTGCGGTATCAGAACCCGGATTTGCGGACAGAAACCGGAGCCGCCTCACGTAAAGCGGCAACAACACATTTTTCTTCTTCAATTACATTTGATAAATATTCACGGCTAATAGATTCCAATTAAACGCTTAAAAGCACATGTCAATTATTACCGAAATAGCAAAAAATTACCTGATAAAAATCCCGGTAATAAAGTCCATTGCCCGAAAAAATCACGTTACCGGGGTGAACCAGTCAGACCAGGGGGTGCAGGAAATAATTGATCTTTACCTGAAACATGCGGATGTTGCCGGTAAAGATGTAATTGAACTGGGGCCTGGTCATACCTGGGGAGTAGCGTCCCTGATCAAACAGGCAGGGGCAGCTTCCGTTTCCATCATCGATATTGAAAAATATATTCCGGATTCAGTATTGACAGAACATGACTACCTGAATTATACTATTTATTCCGGTGGACAAATGCCCTTTGAATCGGAAAAATTTGACCGGGTATTCAGTTATACCGTTTATGAACACCTCCGTCAACCGGAAACTACCATCAGGGAAACCTTCCGCATTCTGCGTAAAGGCGGAGTAGCCGTCCATTTGATTGATTTGGGTGATCACCGGTACTATGGAATTGATCCGGCTAAGCATTTTGACTGTCTGCGGTACAGCCGGAAGACCTGGGATCTGATGAGTCGTAACCGGAGTGTGTATGTAAACAGGGTCCAGCGGTCCGAATGGAGGAAACTGCATGAAGAGGCTGGATTCACCGTTGTAAAAGAAGAACCACTGATACAGGAGTATACACGCACTTTATTTGAGAATGGCGGATTGAGCTATTTATCCCGGCTGAAACCCGAGGATCGCTTTGTTTGCAATCTGATGATTGTTGTTAGAAAATAATAGACCAAACAGTAGTTACCTGTGAAGATTCTATACGTCCAGAAAATGGCAGCTATTTCGGGTTCGGAACTCTACCTGATGCACTTGTTACCCGAACTGAAAAAAAGGGGATATGAAGTAAAAGTACTGATCATCTTTCCGACCGTACCCGAAGGCACCAAACCTTTTATGGCCCATTTCCGGGAGCAGGGTATTGAAACCTTTGAGATCTATGGACATTCGGCGCTTTCCCCGGTGCTCATGATGAAACTGCGGCGTTTATTGAAAAAAGAACAATTTGATATCGTGCAAAGCAACCTGGTGCATGCCGATCTGTGGCTGGCGTTGCAGAAAATGCTTTTCTTCCCGCGTATGCGGCTGATCAGTGTGAAACACGGATTCGATGAAGCTTATTCAGCGCGTTACGGGAATAATCCGGCACACCTGAAGAAATCGATGTTTTACTGGGTGCAGAAATTTTCCGGTCTTTTTGCCAATTATAATGTGACGATTTCAAAAGGGTTGTATGATATGTATGTCCGGGGTGGCATCGTGAAAGAAAAAAAGATCCGGAATATTTATTACGGGCTTGATCTGAGTGATAAAGAAAAGAAAGTAACCGAAAAAGAACCCACTGAAACCTATGCCCTGATCCTTGGACGGCTGGTGAAATACAAAGGACATGACCTGCTGATGCAAAGCTGGAAGAAAGTAGCGGCGGAGAATCCGGACTGGAAACTCTATATTGTGGGTGGTGGGAATGCGGAAGCGGAACTTAAGAAACGACAGGCAGAGCTGGGCCTGGAGGGTTCAGTCCGTTTCCTGGGCTACCAGGCCAACCCGCATCAGTTAATAAAGGAATCCCGTTTTATGATGGTGACGTCCATCTGGGAAGGCTTCGGACTGATCATGCTGGAAGGATGGGTTCATAAAAAGCCCATCATCGGTTTTAATGTACCGGCCATCAATGAAGCAATCACCGACGGGGAGACCGGACAACTGGTACGTCCATTCGATACCGACGAACTGGCCCAACGCATCATCCGCTATTTCCGCCAACCTGAACTGGCAAGACAACATGGGGAAGCCGGTTACCAGCGACTGTATTCCTATTTCACCGTGGCCCGTATGACCGATGAGATGGAGGAAGTGTACAAGGAGCAACTCATCAATAAAACCTAAGTAAAGGAATGGAAGAATATACCAGTCATTACCTGCTTTGGCCGGACGATATCATCTGGGTGCCCTTTTGTTTACTGGTGCTGGCCATTTTTGTGTACAAGCGGCAACAAAAGTATAAGGGTACACCCATTCAGAAGTATTTTCTTCCGGCCTTTTACCTGCGGATTTTATTTGCCGTGGTGTTTACCCTGGTGAGCCAGTATTATTTTATTTTTGCCGATACCAATCACTATTACCAGGCCATCCTGGATATGCATAAGGCTGTTACCACGGATTATTCGCACCTTAAGGATATCTATTTTAACCTGAAACTGACCAGCGACAACCCGATATTTCCTTATTTTATCTATGATGCGCTGGGGGTCACCCATTTTTATATGGCAGATGTGACCAACTATTTTACGCCGAAATTTGCCCTGCCTTTTTCGCTGATTTTTGGAAGGAGTTACCTGGCCATTTCATTTTGCCTCAGTCTCTGGGCCTTTGGTGGCTGCTGGCGTCTCTTCAAAATGTTTTATAAGATGTATCCGCATCTGCATAAGAAGATTGCGATCGCCTGTCTTTTTCTTCCATCACTTTTGTTCTGGGGAGTGGGGCTACTGAAAGATACGATCTGCCTGGGGGCAATGGGCTACAGCCTCTATGCTGCTTATAACCTTTTTATTGTAAAGAAGTACCGACATTCTGATGTATTTTTTCTTTTATTTGGCGCTTACTTATTATTTTACCTGAAAGCCTATATCCTGATCAGCCTGATGGCCGCATTTATGCTCTGGATCTTTATGCAGGTACGGGTCTTGATTGCTGACCGGATCCTTCGTCAGATCGCCACGATCCTGGTGGTGGGTATTGCCGGGGCCGCCGCTTTCCTGGTCATCCAAGGCTTTGCTTCCTCTGAAATCACTTCCCAGTTTACCACCGATAATATCGTGAAGGCAGCACAGGATCAGCAACAGACATTTGTTAAAAACAAGATCGGGACCGGGTCTAACTTTAAAGTAGCCGCCGTGGAAAATAGCGTGGGGAGTATGGCAGCGGCCTTCCCGCTGGGCGTGGTCAATACCTTTTACCGGCCCTTTCCCTGGGATGTCAGCTCTCCTTTTATGGTGCTTTCCTTTCTGGAATCCTTTGCCTTTCTGTCCCTGACCCTGATGGGATTTAAGAAAATCGGGTTCAAGAAGTTCTTCAACCTGATCGCCTCTGATCCGGTGATCAGTTTCGCCTTTGTTTTTGCGATTGTCTTTGGTGGCTTTGTGGGTATGACAACGGGTAATTTCGGAGCACTGAACCGGTATAAGATCCCCGCCTTGCCATTTTATGCCATGTTCATTTTCCTGGTCATGGATAAATCCGGAAAATTTTCGCCACAGTATATATTCAATAAAAAGTTCTTCTGATATGTGTGGTATTGCAGGTTCTGTAAACTTTCCGCTGGATATTCCCCGGCTCACCCGTGACCTCATGCACCGGGGACCCGATGCACAAACAACCTGGTCGGCTGATGGACTGGTACTGCATCACCATCGGCTGGCAATCCTTGATATTGCCAGCGGTATACAGCCCATGCATGCCGCTCACCTCACGATCATATTCAACGGCGAGATCTATAATCACGAGGAAGTCAGAGCAAGGCACGGATTACAGGGGAATACTCATTCTGATACGGAAACCATTCTGCTCGCTTTTCTGAAACTGGGCCCCGCCTGTCTTCATGATTTTGACGGAATGTTTGCCTTTGCGATCTATGATCACCGGGACAACCGCCTCTTCCTGGCCCGTGACCGCGCCGGAAAAAAACCATTGTATTATTATGAAGAGAATGGCCGCTTTGTTTTTGCCAGTGAACTGAATGCACTTCAGGCACAGGTACAGGCAACAATCAGTGAAGACCGGATCACCCACTTCCTGCATTATGGAGCCTTTCACGGTGCAGCCACACCCTACCAGCAGTTGCATGAATTACCACCCGGTCATTTTGCCTGGCTTAACCTTTCCGGAGGCACCCTTCAAAAAGAACGGTGGTGGCAGATCGGTGACAGCTACAGCCGTCGGTCAAACCTCTCCCTGGAGGAGGCGATGGAAGAAACCGATAACCTCCTGCACAAAGCCATTAAACGCAGACTGGACTCATCCGACCTCGAAGTAGGCTCTTTTCTCAGCGGGGGGATTGACAGCGGACTGGTCACCGCCATTGCTGCCGGTTATAAACCCGGACTCAAAACCTTTACCGTTTCCTTTACCGGCACCTATGATGAAGCGCCATTGGCAAAACTGGTGGCGGATAAATACCAGACCGGACATACTGAAATTAACATTGCTTTCGATGAACTGAACAAGGATGTCGAAAAAATCCTCTCCAATTATGGAGAACCCTTTTATGATGATTCGGCAATACCCAGTTATTATGTAAGCCGCGAAGCCCGTAAACACCTGACTGTTATTCTGAACGGGGATGGTTCGGATGAGATATTTGGGGGTTACCGTCGGTATGTGCCATTTGCCAAATATGATTTCTTCCGTAAACCCGCGCTGCTCACCGCTTTTGCAGGCTTTGCCAAAAAATTAATTCCGATCTCGCACGATAAACAAACCCGGCTCAATTACCTCTATCGCCTGGCTGATCTGGCTTCACAAAAGGATACCGGGGTGTATTACTC
>Ga0138256_10003852_pt1 | contig 15923 bp, 12 predicted proteins | sample KNB2016incub_MG_FD_105486 | JGI IMG/M metagenome (GOLD analysis project Ga0138256, IMG submission 105486) | Active sludge microbial communities from wastewater in Klosterneuburg, Austria - KNB2014incub_MG | ecosystem: Engineered > WWTP > Activated sludge > Unclassified | place: Austria... | reverse complement strand
AGGGCTGTCTCTACATCAAGCGCCTGAGCGACGTGGACCTGGAGGTGTTGGAGGATCTGATCCTGAAAGGGGTGAAGGGGCTTGAGCAGCACCGGGTGAAATAGGCTGTTGTCCGCCTTACGACGATCCCGCCCGCACGAAGTACATCTCCATTTCCCCTTTCCCCTTCGCCTGCACTTTTCCGCGGGGGATGAAGGTGAATGCTGGAATTGGTGAATGGCGAATGGCGGATGGACCACTTGCCGCGCTGTCAGTTCCATTCGCCAACTCCCATTCGCCATTCAGCTTCTTCGCATCCTTCACCAGCGCATACGTTGCCTCGCTGATGTTCACCTGGCCCACCTCGCCGCTGCTCTCCATGCGGCTGGCGGTGTTCACCGTATCGCCCCAGATGTCGTACTGGAACTTCTTCACGCCTACGATGCCGGCGACGACAGGCCCGGTGTGAATGCCCACGCGCATCTCGAAAGCTGGAAGTCCTTGTGCATCACGTTCGGTCTTGCGTTGCTTCATGAAAGCCTGCATCTCCAACCCGGCCAGCACGGTGTTGCGTGCGGCGTTCGCATCGGGTACGGGTAATCCGCCCGCAGCCATGTAGGCATCGCCGATGGTCTTGATCTTCTCGATGCCGTGCCTGCCCACGATGCCGTCGAAGGCCTCGAAGCAGCTGTTGATCTCGCTCACCAGGTTCTGTGCGCTCAATTTCGCCGACGCCTCGGTAAAGCCTTTGAAATCGGTGAAGAGGATGCTCACCATCTCGAAGTCGCGCGCATCGGCACGTCCCTTCTCTTTCAACTCGGCGGCGATCTCCGCTGGCAGGATGTTGAGCAACAGGTTCTCCGAGCGGTCGCGCTCTTTCGAAATGATGTCGCGCGAACGGCGCATGTAGCGCGAGCGGCTGTAGAGGGCGCCGGCCACGAGCAACAGGACAAGTCCGCCAACGGCGAGGTAGTTCCTGGTGCGGTTCTTCTTGCGGATCTCCTCCTGGTGCGCGGTCTCGATCACGCGGGCCTCCTCGGCCTTGGCCACACTGTCCGCAAAGATCTGCCGGTTGAATTCCATCTGCTCCAGCTTCTTGGCGGTCTCGCTCGCTTGCAGGGAGTCATCGAGCACGCGCATCCGCTCCAGGTACTCGAGTGCCTCGTTCCCCTTACCCATGGCCTTGTATGCATCATAGAGGCAGTTGCAGGCGCCCCTTTGCTCCTCTAGAGACGTGGTCTCGTCCGCAAGCATCAATGCACGACGACAATAATCCTAGGCCTGGCCATGATCGCCCATTTTCCCAAGGGTCGTACCGATGGCGCAGAGTGAAACGCCTTCATCCCTCTTGTTGCCTATTTCGGTCGCGAGTGCCAGACCTCGTTGAAAATGGTCCAGTGCGCTGGCCTTGTCCCCTCTTTCCGAATAGAAATAGCCTAAGCAGTTCTGGGTTGTGGTTTGGCCATATAGGTCACCCAATCCCTCGAATGCGGCCAGACCTCGCTGAAAGTGGTCAACGGCATTCGCATCATCGTTCAGGTGCTTGTAGCAAATACCCAAGCTCTGGAGCGCAAAAGCTGCGCTGCGCTTGTCACCCGCTTCCTCCAGGAGCGCCAGACCTCGCTGGAAATAGTCCAACGCCTTGGTATACTCGCGTTGGGTCTGATAGATCTGGCCCACGCCGATCATGGAAGCGCCTATTCCTTTCTTATCCCCCATTTCTTCATCCAGCACCAGGCTCCTTTGGAGATGATAGAGTGCCTTGGGGTAATCGCCTTGCTTGGTATAGATGACGGCCATATTGCCCAGGACCGCCGCGCTCCCCCTCTTCAAACCCGACTCCTCATGGATCGCGAGGCTCTTCTCATAACAGGCGATCGCTTTGGCATAGCTGGTTTGGACAAATAGCGCTGTTCCTTGAAGGGAATAAGCGCGGGCAACTTGACCGGGAAGATCATGTGCTTCCCCGAAGGTGATGAGCGCTTCGGCCAGCAGATAAGCGGAGTCCGGCTTGGAGAAGATGAAACCGTTCCAGATGTAGTCATTGAACGCATTGGCCCTTGCACTATCGGAATGCTGCGGATCCTTCCACACGGCGTACAGTGAATCGCGGTTCGGCTGGGCCTGGGCCATAAGCCGGAGGCCGACTACCAGGAGGAACAGCGTTGTTCTTTTCATGTGGCCTGTTGTTCTGCGACGAAGTACATCTCCAATTCTCCCTTGCCCTTCGCCTGCACTTTTCCACGCGGGATGAATGTGAACGACGCTTCGTTCTTCACCAGCGCATAGGTCGCTTCGCTGATATTCACCTGCCCCACCTCGCCGCTGCTCTCCATGCGGCTGGCGGTGTTCACCGTATCGCCCCAGATGTCGTACTGGAACTTCTTCACGCCCACGATGCCGGCGACCACCGGGCCGGTATGCACGCCGATGCGGATCTCGAAATAGGGGAGCCCCGCCGCGGCTTTCCGGGCCTTGCCTGCTGCGATGAAGTCGCGCATCTCCAGCGCGGCATTGATCACGTCAATGGCGTGCGTGTTGTTCGGCACGGGCAATCCACCCGCGGCCATGTACGCATCGCCGATGGTCTTGATCTTCTCGATGCCGTATTTCTCCGTGATCCGGTCGAAAGCGCTGAAGCAATCGTTCAGGTCGCGCACCAGGTCCTTCGGTGTGACCTGCTCACTCATGGCCGTGAAGCCCTTGAAGTCGGTGAAGAGCACCGTGACCTGGTCGATGAGTACGGCTTCGGCCTCGCCTTTCGCTTTGAGTTCGGCCGCCACCTCTTCGGGCAGGATGTTGAGCAACAGTTCTTCGCTGCGCTTACGCTCCCTGGCGATGCGGTTGCGTTGGTAAAAGACCACGCTGCCGAAGGTGATGGCGAAGGCCAGGCAAAGCCCGAGGACGTTGCGGATACGCTTCACACGGGCGCGGTCCAGTTCCACCTCCAGGTTGGTTGCGCGAAGTGCCAGGTTCTCCTTCGCTTTTTTCTCCGTCTCGTACCGCACCTCCATGTCCGCCACGGCGCGCACGCGCTCTTTGCCGAGTACGCTGTCCCGCAGGGCGATATGGCGGCGCAGGATGTAGAAGGCCGAGTCCTTGTTGCCATGTGCGAGGGTGACCTCGGCGAGATTGCGGGTGGCGTTGGAAACCACCTCCAGGTCCTCGGTGGCGCCGGCGATGGCGATCAGGCTGTCCAGCAGGTGGAGCGCGCGCGCGCCGTGGCCGTTGTCGCTGGCGATGCCCGCCAGGTTCTGCAGGGCCTCGATGGCGTTGCGGGTGTTGTGCGAGCTCCGCACGGATCGCAACACGGCCTGGTAGCTGGTGTCCGCGTACCGTAGCTGGCCCTGCATGGCGTGCAGGGTGCCGATGTTCAGCAGCGCTGATTCCATCAGGTCGGGCCGCGGGGCTTCGAGGCCGTAGGCATATACGTCGCTGAAGCTCGCCATCGCCTCCTCCATGTGCCCCACGCTGGCCTGGGCGATGCCACGGTTCAGGCCCAACTCGCGGACGGCGGGTTCCTTCTGGCCCAGCCGCTGGAGCGCACCGGTGGTCAGGCTGTCGGTGTCCTCGAAGCGGCCCAGGCTGAGGTAAACGGCGCTGAGGTTGTTGTACCAATACACCCAGCTGCGATCACCGCAGTTGCTGCCCAACGCATCCTTGCAGGCCAGGAGCACGTGCAGCGCGCTGTCCGGTCGGCCCGACCGGTCGAGGCAGTTGGCCAGGAAGACGCGCGCCTCCTGCTCACGGCAGCGCTCACTGGCGCGTGCGTATATCCGGCTCATCGAATCGGCGAAGAGCAGACCGTCCTTCACCGGCACATCATCGTGCGAGAGCATGCGCTCGTACACGCTGTCCGCCCACGCGCGTTGCCGTGCAGCGGTCTGTGCGCGTAAGCCCCCGGTGCACTGGAGCAGGAGCAGGGCCATACACATCGCCCGCCCCTGCCCGCGAAGCCGCTTACCGATCAAGGCTTGGGGCGGTGGCCATGACCATCGCTGGAACCTCCCTTCCGGAAGGTATACGTGTAGGTGGTGGTGGTGCCGTTGCTGCTGACCTGTAGCTGCATGGGCAGGCCCCAGTTGTTGGAGTTCACGTCGCTCTGGTTGAACCAGATCCCCCAGTTCTGGGTAGCGCCCTTGCTCCCGTCGCCCAGCACAACGAACAGCATCTTGTCGTAGGTGCGTGTGTTCTGGTCGTAAATACTGCCACTCCCACCTTTGTCAAGGGTATAGCCGTCCGGTGTGCTCACGGCGAAGATCATGCCCACGGTGCCGGGTTCGTTGCCCGACCGCAGCAGGCCCAGGCAGGAGATGGCGAAACCGGCCGGCGGGGTGCGGTCCCAGGTGCCGACGGTGCTGTAGCCCGCATCGGGGCTGGAGGAGGTGGCGGTCTGCGCAAGTATGTTCGACATGGAAAGGAGAGGTTGGTGTCGTGTAAAAATATCGGAAATTTGGATCGATGAACGGCGCGGACCCTGAACGATCACCTAAATTCTCCCCGTGCGTTCATCCATCGCCTGGCCCGCTCTGGCCCTGTGTCTGCTCGTGGTGCGCAACGCGCCCGCTCAACGCGGCGCGGCCTGGCCGGACCTGCGCTCCTTCACCACCTTCCCGCTGCTGGAAACGCCGGACCGCTCGGACCTGCGAGGTGCGCCCACCCGTGTGGACCTGAGCGGCACCGTGCCCGTACCGGGTGACCAGTTCACCACGAACACCTGCACCGGCTGGGCCGTGGCCTACGGGGTGTGCAGCAGCGTGAGCGCCGCGCTGCGCGGTGATACCGCATTCCGTGAACAGGTGACGCCCTCGCCGGACCGGGTCTTCAGCCCCGCCTTCCTTTACGCCCTGGCACTGGAACAGCCCGGTTGCGATGCGGACGTCTTCCTGTCGAACGCACTGAAGATGGCGGCGGACTCCGGTTGCTGCACCTGGGCCGACCTGCCCTTCGATACCACGCGGGTGGAACACGACTGCCGTACGGTACCCATAGGCGTCCGCGACAAGGCCGCGCATTTCCGCCTGGGGAGCGCCACCGCGCTCGGGGGCTACAGCGCCAACGCCATCCGCCAGCAACTGGCCGCGGGCAATCTGGTGGTCTTCAGCGCCTGCGTCGAGGATCATTTCGACACGGATGGCGACGAGGCCGGCGGCGAACGCCCCTTTACCTGGCATCCCGTGGGCTTCAGCAACCGCTCGCACGCCATGCTGTGCATGGGCTACGACGACGGTGACCACAGCTTCCTGGTGCAGAACTCATGGGGCCTTCGCTGGGGCTACCACGGTACGTTCCGCATGCCTTACTCCGTGGCAGAGAGGTATGTGACCGAGGCCTTCGCCGTACCGCCGGTGCCAAGCGCGCTTCCACTTGTGGCCCTGGTACCGTCCGATACCGCCCTGCACCTTGGCCGACGCACGAGCGCCACCCTCTCCGAAGGCGAAAGCGTGCGCCACCAGGAATTGCGCCTGCTCGCGGCGGACATCACCGAGGGCGCGGACAGCCTGATGATGAACGTGCACGATGACGACACTGGCGCCCTGCTCCATCGCCTCGCGCTGCGGGAGGACCAGTCACATACCATCTTCCACGAGGGCCGGGCATACCGTGTGACCTACATCGGTGATGCGGAGAGCGGTCGTGCTGCGCGTATGCGCATAAAAGCGCGACCACAGGAGCGGGACCGGGAACTGCGCATGGCGATGCGCAACAGCCTGCGCTTGAGGCATTGATCGCACCGGCCTCCATCGCTTGGTCCTCGGCCGTAAGCGCAAGGCCTCTTCGGCGGCCGAGACTCTCCACTTGGGTTCGATGGTTGCACAGGTCTCCGAAAGCGCGATGAGCGTTCGCGCACGTTCGCTGTTCGCCCTACGTTGTGTCTTGAGCGTGTCCAGCAGGCTATCGGGCTGGACCTGTTGTGCGTTGGCGTACAACGTCATGAACAGGCGTGTGCGGATCAGAAGTGTCCTTTTCATGCGCTATTGAACGAAGTACATCTCCATTTCCCCCTTGCCCTTCGCCTGCACTTTTCCGCGCGGGGTGAATGCGAACGCGGGTGAATGGGAGTTGGTGAATGGCGGATAGGAGGGAGCATTGTCGGCATGGGTCCCATCCGCCAACTCCCTCCCGGCATTCACCGGGACGCCATTCACCTTCCTCGCATCCTTCACCAGCGCATAGGTCGCCTCGCTGATGTTCACTTATCCGACCTCACCGGATGATCCCATGCGGCTCGCGGCATTCACCGTGTCCCCCCAGATATCGTACTGGAATTTGTTTGCCCCAACGATGCCCGCCACGTCGGGACCGCAATGGACACCGTCCCGCATCACGAAGAGTGGTCCGCCAGCGGCCTCACATTCGGTTTTGTGGCGCTCCATGAACACCCGCATCCCCAGGGCCGTATGGACCACATCGGCCGTAGAGCCGTGCTCCGGACCGGGCGATCCAACGGTGGGATCGGTCTTGTCGATGCGTTGCTTTCCCCGTTCCCGTGCCAGGGACAACACCGGAACGCTCGCGGTGATGAGCGGGAAGGAGAGAAGATCCCAGCGCATGGTGACCAAGTTATCCGTTCCGCGCATTCCGCGCTCAGCCCGGCTTGGTGCAGTTCACCATTCCCGTGTGTCCGCTCATTGGCCGGGTCTTTCTCACCATGGCATTCATCGGCGACTACAAGGAGAACCCCTTCGAGGGCCTGATGAACGATGAGCCCATGTTCAGCCTGTGACGCACCATCGAGGCCGGCCTGCGGCAGATGACCGGCGATGCGGATCTTCCCGAGCCGGTGAAACCGGTGGACGGGATCCTGATGCGGGCCGCCTAATGGCCCGGCCATGTTGCGCCGATCGCCGGTGGACCGGGGCCCGGGCCGGTTCGGCCGCGGAGCCATGGACAGCGCGCGGACTTCGGTCCCCACGAGCCCGATCCGTAGCTTCCCGGCGATCACCGGTAGCGAACAATGGGAACCCGAAGTCAATTGCTTCGATGGGGCGTCGCCCTGCTGACCGGTACCGTGATACTGGGATTTACCGCTCATTACTTCGTGGACGGGCTGGTGCGTACGCGTCTGCAAACCGCCTTGCAGCGCGCCGCCGGCCAGTACCACACCGTGCATCTGGGCGAGGTGCGTACCAACCTGCTCAACGGATCCCTGGAGGTACTGAACGCCTCCATGAACTTCGATAGCGTGGCCATGGACAGCCTGCTGGCCGGCGCGCCCAACGGATTGCTGCGCATCCACGCCGACCGGATCGCGTTCTCCGGGCTCTCCTACGCGCAGCTGCTGCGCAACGGGGGTGTTTCGGTCAAGGCCATCGACATCCTGGGCCCGACCATCGACCACTACCTGCCTCTTCCTGGCCGCCCCCTGGACGAGACCACCCCCACAACGGACAGCGCGCAGGGCCTGCCTCCACTGGTTACGGTGGATACGCTGCGCATACTCGGTGCCCATGGCGGAACCCACGACCCCAGCGGCGAACGCACCAGCGCGCGAGTGGGGGAGATGGACATCCTCAGCGGCGGGATCGTGGTGGTGCCCCGCGGCAAAGGCCGCGTCGTCTTCCGGACCCGAAGCACCGTGCTGATGGCCCGTGCTCTTTCAGCGGCCTTCCCGCCGCTCTACGACCTTCACATCGGTACCTTGGAACTGCTCCACCCGGCCGGCATCCTCAGGGCCACGGCGGTCGCCTTCGACCCGCGGGCCGATGCCCAGGGCTATGGCGATGTGGTGAAATACGAGACGGACCTCTTCCGGGCCCGTGCGGACACTCTCCTGGTGACCGGCATGGACATCCATCGGTTCGTGGTGTTGCAGGAGCTGTTCGTCCAGCATGCGGATGTGCGATCACCGGTGCTCTCCATCTACCGGGACAAGACCATGCCCGACGGACCGTTCCGCGGCAGGCGCCTGCCGCCGGCGGGTCTGCGGCACATGGACCGGCGGATGCGGGTCGACTCCGTGACCATACGCAACGGACTGGTAGAATACTACGAGCGCGACAGCCTGAGCGCGGATTACGGGAAAGTGAGCTTCGCCGGCCTCGACGCCGTGTTGACGGGCATGGGCAACACCCCGGACCTGCTGGCCAGCGGCGAACTGCGCCTGGACGCCACCGCGCGGATCTATGACCGGAGCACCATCGAGGCGCATTACCGGGCCCCGCTGCGCGAGGGCTCCGATCAGTTCACCCTGCATGCCCGGTTGCGCGCCCTGCCCTTCAGCGCGTTCAACCGGATGACCGACAGCCTGCTGATGGTGAAGGTGAAGGCCGGCCGCATCGATGAACTCGAGATGCGCATGCGGGGCAACGATGACCACGCGACCGGCACGTTGGATGTGGTGTATGATGGCCTGGATGTGATGCTGCAGAGCCGCGACCCGCGCCAGCCGCGCACATGGCTCATGAACCGCGCGCTCCAGTTGCTGGTGCGCAAGAGCAACCTCCGCGGCGCGAAGAACTACCGCCAGGGTACTTTTACCGTGGTGCGACGCAGGGACCGCAGCATCTTCAACTACGCATGGCGCGGCGTGCGCGCCGGTACCCTGGACAGCATGGTGCCCGGCCTGCTGAGCAAGTATGCCCAGCAGAAGGCCAACAAGAAGGCCCGCGAACGGTGACTGTCGCGCGCCGCTCCATAGGTGTCCCCAGTTCTGGGATATAGCCGCGTGGCGACGTGCTGACCCCTGCGGGAGCATTGAGGATGACGACCCGACCCCCGGTAAGACCCATGCCAAGGATGCCCGGGAACCGCCCCGGAGGTACGTGGGCTACACCGGCTAAATTCGCCGATATGCGTGCATCCTTTCTCGCCCTTGCCTTGGTGCTGGGCTCCACCGCTGGCGCCCAACTTGTCCACATCCCCGATGTGCAGTTCCGCGCTGTGCTGAACAATGCCCAACCGGGCCTTGTGGACGTGGACGGCAACATGGATCCCGGTTCAGCTTGGATCCCGGACCTGGAATTCACGGTGGACTGGTCGCCGGCCGACCTGGACGGTATCGAGGCCATCGACTTCAACACCCTCACCATCCAATTCGAACCCGGTGTGGTGCTCACTTGGGATACGATGCCGGACCTGAACCAACTGGACCTGCAGAACGTCCCCCTCACCGCATTGCCGTACATCGATCCGGCGAGCCAGTTGCAGAACCTGTTCCTGCGCGGTGCGCCGCAGATGACCACCGTGAACCCGCTCCCCGGCCTCCTCTGGAACATGCTCCTGCAGGACATGCCCGCGCTTACGGAGGTCCCGGTATTGCCGGCCGTCATGGAAACCCTGGAGATGGATGGTTATCCGGCAAGCCTTGCATGGCCGGTGCTCCCGGATATGGTGAGCGCGCTGATCATCCGGGATGATGAACACACGGCGCTTCCCACGCTGTCCCCGAACATCAACTTCCTGATCGTGGACTCCATGCCGAACGCCCAGGACTTTCCGGGTCTGCCGGTCTTCATGACCTGGATGGAGGTGCGCCATGCCGGGTTCACGTCCATCGTGGTCCCCCAGACCAGTGCGGCCCTCGTCTACATCGATAGCATGCCGGCCTTGCAGAGCGTTGAGATACACGACATCGGGGGCATGGCGGTGGAGCACTCACCACTGGTGACCTCGGTCGTCGCTGATGGCACATCATCGCTTTTCGAGGACGTAGGGCTCGGCCTTGTGGAACTGCCCTTGCTTACCGATCTGCAGGTAGGACCTGGCATCGATGCGGTGCATGGAAGCTATTTGCCGCTCCTCACGGACCCTGGGCCCTTGCCCAATTCGGTGAATGAACTGGTGATGACGCATGTGGACCTCAGCGCGCTCACCGCGTTGAACGACAGCCTCCGGTACCTCTCCCTGTACGGTGGTGCGCTCACCGCGTTACCGCCACTGCCCAATACGATGCTCACGTTGCTGGTGGAGAACAGCGGGCTGGCCACGCTGCCTGTGCTCCCCGATGGGCTTGTTGACCTCGCGGTCATGTTCACCCTGGTGGAATGCCTGCCCCTGCTGCCCGACGGTCTGGTGACGTTGGACCTCACCGCATCGCCCATCACCTGCATGCCGAACCACCCGCCGGCCGCACCCCAGCCGCTGCCGCTCTGCAACATCCTCAACACCTTCTGCCCGGAGATCAACCCCATGGCCACCGGTACCGTGTTCCGCGATGACGACGGCAACGGCGTGCAGGACGCTGGCGAACCGCCGCTCGCCAACGTCACGATCGGTGAAAGCCCCGATGGCTACATGACGGGTACCGACAGCCTGGGACATTACGCGTTGACACTGCCCGTGGGCGCCCATACGATCTCCATCACCGACCCGGTGATCCCGTTCGTGCAACAGCAATTGCCCGCGGAGCATACCGTGGCGCTGAACACCGTGTTCGATGTGGTGAACGGGCTCGACTTCGCTGTGCAACCCGATACCGTGGTGCCCGACCTGGACATTTTCGCATGGAACGAAGCGGCCCGTCCGGGCTTTGACCAGGACGTGTTCATCCACATCCATAACGGCGGAACCACGGTGCAGGGCGTGCAGGTGCGCATGGCGTACGACCCGCTGTTCGCATTCGTATCAGCGGACCAGTCGCCCACCGACACCTTCCCGGAACTGGTGTGGGAGTTCGACAGCATGGCCTTCCAGCACTGGAACGACCTGCACGCCACCTTCAACGTGCCGGTGAACACGCCTTTGGGAATGAGCTTCACGCATACCTGCACCATTCTCCCGTTCGCGGAGGATGTGGACACGCTGAACAACATCCATACATACACCGGGGAAGTGGTCGGTTCGTATGATCCGAACGACAAGCAGGTCTTTCCCGCCGTGTTGCATCCGGACAGTGTGGCCGCCGGGAGTCGCGTGGACTACCTGATCCGGTTCCAGAACACCGGCACCCTCTACGCCGAGCGTGTGCTAATCACCGATACACTGAGCACCGACCTTCAAGTCTCGACCTTCCGCTTCGAGAGCAGCAGTCACCCGTGTGAATGGTTCATCCGCGATGGCGCCGTGCATTTCGTTTTCAACGAGATCTTCCTGCCGGACAGCACCACGGACGAACCTGGCAGCCACGGTCATGTGCGCTTCAGCATCGTGCCGGTCACCAGCCTTCCTGCGGGTTGGACGGTGCCGAACGAAGCCAACATCTACTTCGACTTCAATGAACCGGTGATCACCGAACCCGCGGTGCTGAGCATCGAACTGCCCACGGACGTCAGCATGCCCGCAGCGCTGGAAACGCAGGTCTATCCCGTTCCCACCATCGCGCAGGTGCGACTGCTGCACAACGGCCGTTGGAACGGGGCGACAGCAGAGGTTCGCGATGCGCAGGGACGTGTGCATTCCACGCAACGTATGGGCGCGGGCCCCGCCGACTTCGATCTCAGTGGGCTGGCGACCGGTACCTACATCCTGCACCTATCCCTGGGTGATTCGGTCGTGTGCTATCGCCTGGTGAAGGAATAGGAGGAGGTAGTATGAAAGGTGCGTGGTGACCGGCTCAAGATCCTGAGCAGTCACGACCGCATCACGCAGTATGCAGCCGTGAACTCGGCCAGTTGGCGGGAGACCGGTCCAACTCCTGCTCGGTGCGCTGATCGTTGGCGCAATATTCTGCATTCACATGGGATGCGACCTGCGGATCTTAACGTGCGGGAAGGGCGGCTCAATGCCGGGCGTCCAGTGTAAAGCCGGTCTTCCAGCGCTGCAGCACAAGTTCCCCGGTGCGCTCCAACCAAGCATGGTCGGTTTCGATGACGAGTTTCCGATTTTTCATGCTCGCGCACGTTGGAACCGGATCCGGAGCATATAGGTATGGAGTTTATCGCATTCCTCAACATGCGGATATGCACGGTTTTTACGGTCAGGTAGAGGATCGGTCGTCGATCTGAGCATTGTCATTGACCCGGTCCGTGGCCAAGGGTTGTTTCGCATCGTCATCGATCATCGATGGCGAAACCAAACAACCCGATCATCATGTCAACCCTGCTTGCCCCCTCAGTAGTACTCCCGTCAGTGCTGGACGATGATGGCTTCGGCTTCCCCGCTCCCATGCTGGACAGCGAGTTCTTCACCCTGCCTTCGCGCTTGTTGAACGCCCCTTTGTTCCGGAACCTCGATCTCCCGGCCGTGAACGTGAAGGACAACACGAAGACCTTTGAACTGGAACTGGCCGTTCCGGGCTACAAGAAGGATGACCTGAAAGTGCATGTGGACGAAGGCATGGTCACCATCTCCTCCGAGAAGAAGAAGGAGAGCGAAGAGGACAAGAACGGCTACAAGCGCCGCGAGTTCAGCTACACTTCCTTCCAGCGTTCCTTCCGACTGCCGGAAAACACGGACGGCGACAAAGTGACGGCCAATTACGTGGACGGCATCCTGAAGATCTCCATTCCGAAAACCAAAGCCCTGCCCGAGAAGAAGGGCAAAGAGGTCCGGATCGCCTGAAGACCGTTCCGATCGGAAGGCCACGATGGCAGCAGCGGAGCGCTTCGGCGCTCCGCTGTCTGTTGCGGCCTGACCATGGATCCACGTTGCCGGTGATGATGTAATGCACGGTCTCCAGAGCGATCAGCGGATGCGCCCGCCGGACTGAGCCATCAGCTGATCGGCACATCGCTGCGACGACCGATCGAATGACCGGTAATTATATACCGTCGTATAAATAACAAAACCCCGGAACTGGCGCGAGATCCGCGCTCGTGTCCGCAGAGAGGGAACCGCACGAGCCCGGACGCTTGCGTAGGTAGGGGTCCTGGGCGTCGACACCACCCGCCCTGAGGACGCGATCGAGCCGGTGAACATCACGGACGGCGGATGAAATCCGCCAACATGGTGGCGTACGTGCCATAACCCATGGCCTTTGGTACATCGTTGTGCTGCGCTCCGGCGATGCGATGCGCCTCCTTCATGGGCCCGGGGTGGTTGGCGTACACCACTTCGCCGTGCGTGTCGATGTTCAAGAAGTCGTCATCGATCCCGTGGATCCAGCAGAACGGTGCGTGCACGGAACGGATCTCCTCGGCGTTGTTGATCTCCAGGCTCGTGAAGTACGAACCCGGCAGTGCGAGCCCCGTGGCATCCTGCACCATCACCTCCGCGTTGGCGAAGGGGGCTTCGAGGATGAGCTTCTTCGGTCGCATGCCGCGCGGTTCGGCCGTGAGCTTGGTGGCTGGCGCGCTGCCCAAGCTGTACCCGTACATCACCAGGCGGTCCTCGGTGAGACCGTGTTCGTGCAGCCAGGAAAGACCGCCCGCCACATCCGCGTACAGCCCTTCCTCCGATGGGCTTCCGGTGGACATCCCGAAGCCGCGGTAGTCGATCATGAGCACGCCATAGCGGAAGGCCCCCCCTATGTGCGTGAGCAGCTTCGCCCGGTTCCAGTAGTAGTCCATATGGCCGCGGTTGCCATGGCAATACATGATCACCGTATCCACGCCGATGCTGTCCACGTTCCCGAGGTAGAAGGCGTATATGGTGGCCTGTTCGCCTTCGGCGTAACTGGTGTACGTGAAGGGATGGATCAAGTGCGGTGGCACGGCATAGTCCTGCGTCGGCAGGTCGTCCAGTTCACGCTCATCGGGGTACGCATCCAGTAGATAGGCGTCGATCCGCTCGGGGTTGAACAGTTCGTCATCCAGTCGGCAAGCCTGGAGGAGTGCGACAACGGCCAAGAGCACGGGCAGCAGATGGCGGATGGCAGTTGCGGATGGTCGCATGGCTCAGAACAGGCGGTTGGCGGAGAGGTAGAGGCCGAGCGCTCCCTGGCGCGAAGGGCTGATGTAATCCACCACGAGCTTCTCATTGCTGGTGAACGGAGCGATCCACTTCGTTTCGATGGTGTAGTTCCACTTCGGCCGGGCCAGTGTATAGCCCACGTGGAATGCAGGGAGCACATGTCTGCGTTGTGTCCTGCCCTCGGCACCGGAGCCGCGCAGTTCGAACCAGTTGCACATGCCGGCGTGCAACAGATCCGGCGGCTTCGCACCGCGACCGGACCCCACGAAGCAATAGGTGTTCAGGTCCAACTGCGGATACAGGCTTGCGCGGCCCTCCCAGGTATCGATCATGAAGTGAAGCGAAGGAGCGGTGCTGAAGCCGGGACGCCATTTCGCCGGTGCCTTCCATTCCTTCACCAAGCCCGCCTCTACATGGGCCACGCCGAAAACGGCGGAGGTGATATGCAGTCGGGAGAACACCGTGATACTGTCCGCATAGCCCCGGGCCACCATGATGCCGCTGAGCGGGACAGGAACGGGCGCATCCTTGAACGAGATCATGGGTCCGCCCAGGTTCGCCCCCACGGCCCATTGGCCCCGCTTGATCGGCTGGATCAAGGTGGTGGATGAGCAACTGGTGAGGAGCACCACAAGCAGGTACGCGCCAACCCCGAGCCAATGCCTCATGCATGCAATGCTAATCTGTCGCGTGCCCGTTCCAAGTGACGATGCTCAGGATGCAGATGGAGGCGGCCCGCTGTTGTCACCCTGAGCCTGTCGAAGGGTGGCAACGCAATTATCGGGACCGCGTGATCCGCGATGGGTGCGAACCCCGGCTCGGAGGCCGGGGCGGGCTCGACCGCATCGCGCAAAACACTGCGCCTTCGCATAGCCGCTTCGGCGGAGCGAGATCGCCGGGAACCCCGGGAATTGGCCGAAGGATGAATTGAACCCTGGACTGGTCCCATTGCTCGCGGATCCGCCCACCTACCTCCCCAACCCCTTCTCGAACGTCGGATCCTCGTCGCGGATGTAGTCGCTCCAGCGCATGGGCACCACCTCGTCCAGGGGGATGTAAGCACCCTTCTCGTTCAGCATGCGCTGCACATACTCCGTGCTGATCGAGATCACGCAACCCGAGTACCGTAGGGTGAAGCTGCGCCCCTCGCTCGCGCTGTACGGCCGCGCGCGGCTCAGCTGGCCGATCAGCCGCGCGTGACAGCGCTCCTTCAACTGGCACACGTTGGTGGCGGCCGCGGAATAGGTGCGCGTACCCACCAGCACCGTCGGTGGGTGCTGCGCGAAGAGCGCCGGCCTCGCCTCGATGCCTTCGATGAGCGGTGTCGCCGTGCGCGGTTCGCCGCCGGAGTTGTAGCGCATATCCACCACCAACCGGTAGTCCGGATGTGCATCCAGGATGGCGAAGACCGCGCTGTCCACGAAGTGCGAAAAGGAGGGGCCGCCCGCCTGGTCCCAGCAGGTGAGGTATTGAACGAACACCACCTTCTCCGGCTCGAACACCTGGCTCCAATAGTTCGGCCGGCTCATCAACCTTGGAATCGTGGTTGGGTTGGAGAACAGGAAGGTCGGATGCGCCGAAGAGGCGATGGCGTTCAGCGAAGCACGGGCGGCCGTCCAATGCACATGGTCCAATTGCTCACCGGTCATGGCACGCACGGTGCGGCGCTCGGGCTGCCCGCCGGAGTCGAACACGAGCACCACGCTATCACGCGTCGGTGTGATGCCCAGGTGATGCAACAGGTTCACGCACACGAGCTGATCCGGATAGGTGTAGGTGATCTCCGCATCGTTGTCGCGCGGGATGTAGGTGATCAGCTTCTCCCGCACCGATTCGATGGGTGTATCGCCGATGGCGACCAGTCGAAGGCCTGCGAGATCGGCCAGACTGTCCGATGCCGAGATCACGAAGAGCCCGTCCTCGAATTGTGAGAGCACCAGCGGGAGGTACTGGAAGTCGACGATCCCTTGATCGGTCGTGAAGAAGGACGTGTGGCCGTCGCCCGCGAGCGCAACGATGCGCTGGATCTCCAGGATGATCCCATCATCATCCAGCTGGTCGATGTGCTCCAGCAGCGCGTTCACTTCACGGTCCCAGACGGCCGCGGGGGTGCTGGCGTACGCGTTGATGTGCCAATAGTCCAGCAGGGAGCGCAGCTCGCGCACATCGGCCGCCCACATCGCCTTGCTCATGTGCTGCTGCTTTTCGCGGTT
>Ga0138256_10003849_pt1 | contig 15927 bp, 7 predicted proteins | sample KNB2016incub_MG_FD_105486 | JGI IMG/M metagenome (GOLD analysis project Ga0138256, IMG submission 105486) | Active sludge microbial communities from wastewater in Klosterneuburg, Austria - KNB2014incub_MG | ecosystem: Engineered > WWTP > Activated sludge > Unclassified | place: Austria... | reverse complement strand
TAAATACAAATGGGTGTGAGTATCTATCCAATTCATAGTTGTAAAAATAAAATTAATATATATGATGTCCCAAATATTCCTGGAGTATTATCACCGCACTGATCTTATCAACCAAGCGTTTGTCCCGGCGTTGTTTTTTTTTAATACCCAAACTAAATATGGTATCCTTGGCTTTTGAAGAACTAAATGCTTCATCTTGAAAATCAAAAGAAATAGCAGGTAATAATTTTTGTAATTTTTCTTGGAAAATTCTTATTACCGGTGTCAAGGAAGTATCATTTCCATCGGCATGAGTTGGTAAACCAAAAATTATTTTTTCAACTGGTTCACCGGAACAATATTTTAGAATATAGGATTCAAGCAAAGGGGTATCAATGGTATCTAATGCTGTCGCTATAAGTTGCAATGGATCAGTCACTGCGATGCCACAACGTTTCATTCCATAATCGATAGCAAGAATCCTAGCCATTATAATTCAAAATTAGAAGTTCAAAATTAATCATTAAGTGCTATTTCATTATGGGGTATTGTGAATGCAACAAATAATTTCAAAGTTCCCACTTTTCATAACCAAAATCACCTAAAAAAAAGACCCCCTTAGGTCATTACCTAAGAGGGGTCCCATCCCAAAAACAGTAAACTCTTTAGAACAAAACGAATTTAGCCTTATTGGATCACAACCATTCTCCGCGTAGAGGTATATCCTACTGCATCCAACTGATAGTAGAGGACGCCGGTAACACCAAGCTGAGCGTGATTAATCTGAATACTATTATAACCTTTAGCAGCATTGATCTCTGTGCGATACAATACTTTGCTGGTAAGATCATAAATCGTCAATGATGCAGGAGCTGCTTTTGGCATCTCGAAGCCTATCACTGTCAGATTAGAGAATGGGTTTGGTTGGTTTTGGTACAGAACAATACCGTTTTGATCGGCTATGCCGCGGTTTGATCTGATACCGAGTCTGATATCCATTTCTTCAAGTTGAGCTGAGTATGCTTCAGCTGAAGTAATAGATGAATTGATTTGTAGCGTAGTTGAGACTTGACCTTTCGAAAGAGCCTTGAATTTAAGCGTAAATAGATTTTCATTGGCATTGATTGAAATAGCCGTAGTACTATTCCAACTTAATGTTATGAAGCCTTCATCTATTTTACTTATTCCTATATTTTCTTTATTCATTGAATTAACCCCTCCGATGATATCCAAGAATTGAACTTTTGCAGGATCAAACTGAACTGTGAATTGGTATCCACTAATCAATGAATTTGCATTAGCTAAAAGTGGAATCGATACTTCTTCATTAGCATTGAATGATTTCTCATCCGCAATCATCGTAAAGACTTCTTTTGTTCTGGTAGAAGTATTACTTAAATTACTTGCTTTAACAGAATTATTGACGTCTCCAATTTTGATCCCTTTGAAGTCAATTAACATATTTTGATTGAATGGATTGATCACATATGTCTTAGGATAATAGGATTCCAAAACATCTTTATCTGATATTCCAACAAACTTATACGATTGATCAATAAATGACCATGATGTATTCTTAGCAAACTTATTCGTTACACCGAGAATTAACTTTCTTAGTTCTACGATATCCGCACTTGTAATTGTTTTACTATCATTAACATCAGCTGCTATGATCTTAAATGGATCCTTAAGAATCTCTGTACCTAAAATATGTTTTTGAATTTTAACAATATCTGCTGTGGATACTCCATTCAAAAAGTCGGTATTCTTAGATGGTATTACTGTATATGAATTATTGTTATAAGGCATATCAATAAATGCATATCTACCATTGTCCTTAGTTATTATTAATGGTTTGTTACTACCTTCTAATTTAACTTCTACTTCATTGATGGTTTGATTATCATTGGTTGATAATAACCCTGATACTGTACCAGTAAATGTACCTTTCTTGATACAAGCACTGTTATTATCTTGGATTTCTACATAAGTACGGCAGAATGCTTGTTGTCCGGTTGTCGCATCAGTTACCCATAATTCAACGTCTTGTTGACCAATATCCTTACATCCATAGCAAATCGATTTTATGCTAGTGTCTTTTGAAAAACTCAATACAACACGATTTCCGCATGGATGGTAACTACCTTTATCAACATCGCTAGCCCAAACACAAATCATTGCAGTATCTACTTTACCATCACGGTCAGTATCCATTGGCATCAGATCGATAGCGACACCATTCAAGCAATAAGGAGTTGGTTGTTTGCAATTGATAATATTGAATTTGCGTTCTTTTGCAACTTTATTACCACATTTATCTTCTACTACATATTTGATGGTATGTTTTCCAAGTTTGTATCTTCCTGATGCGTTTATTGTATTTCCTACACCATTTTTTACAATGTCATAAATTCCATTATTATCTAAGTCAATTAAATATTCCCAAGCTAGCTCACTTCCTGGAGTGCAGTCATCACTTAAATCAACTGTTAATACTGCAGGTCCGTTTAGACAACTATCCAAAGTACAGAATGTAGTATCTGTGAAACTTCCAGTAATAGTCGGAGGTACTAAATTATTTATTTTAATAATTTGCTCGTGCGTATTTACTTGATATTCGTATTGTCTTGTTTGTGAATTGTACACAAATTGACACCAATCAATAGCTTTCCATTTTCTTAATATTTTATAACAAGCATTGGAACCGTTTACAAAATGGAATACATGATCTTCCCAGCTATATCCTAACAAATCACATTTATCTTCACCGTGTCCTGTTGGTCTTCCCATCAAGTCAGGAGTCAAAGTATTTGGATCTAAACACATGGTTAATGTTGTATCACGTGGCCACCAAATAGAATCGCGAAGATTGAATGGATGAAAATTAAAGAATGTTAGTATTTGTTTGCATGTATCTTTTCCATTGCGATCACTTACTTCCCAATATCTTACAATTTGTCCAACGTTGCATTGAGTACGATTGTCTTCATACCATTTTCTAATAGTAAGACTACAATTATCGTGTGCGAAACCATCATGAAGATTGATTACTGTATCTCTTGTCCAATCATAACCTTTATAACGTATAGTACGTTTGTTGAATAATAAGGTTGAATCAGAGTTAATTTCACCAAATACATTTAAGTTATTAACGTCAACATGAAAATCGCATGCAATCGTTAAATTAACTGGAGCAGTACAAACAGGTTTTAATTTATCTTGCACTTCTACTTCAACCATACAATCATTGTAATTTCCAGATTTATCTTTTGCACGGAATACAACCATTATTTTCTTAGGTTGATTCAAAGTGCCAATATCATCGCAACAGAATTCAACGTATGGTCTGAATACATCATCAAGATTATCGTTATCGCATGGTCCATCAACCATTCTTCGAACTAAAAATGAATCGATATGACAATCATCATAACTTCCATCATCAAAAGTCTTAGCATATACATGTGCTATTCCATCTATGGATAATGAAACAACGGTCTCACGATCACAAATAACAACTGGAGATGTTTTATCTAAAACAGTTACGATTAATTCACAGCTATCAACATTATAACAATTGTCATATGCGCGATACCATATAACGTTTTCTCCAACTGGCAATACTACTGTTCCACCATTTTGATTTTTCAATATACCGCCTGGATAAACAACATCAACTCTCACTGCACTCTTACAACTGTCAAAGACAACGGCAGGGGGCAAATTGACCGTAGCTTGACATTTATATCCACCATCTGTTGTAACATCAAAGTTGTATGGACAATGAATGTAAGGAGCCTCACGGTCTACTATTTCTAATATTTGAATACAAATTCTTGCACGTTCTGTGTTACAATACCATTCTCTAATGGTCCACATACGCATATATTTTTGCACACATCCGATACGACCTAAATCGATATCATCATACGTTACATTGATGTTACAATAGATATCTCTGACAGGCCATAAATCAATAGTATCCAATATTAATGGATTGCGATTTATGGTGTCATAATATCTAGGAACTCCTGTATAACTCGGATGGGGATGGCCTTTACTATCTAGTGGAATTCTATTATATGTAAGATCTTTACAACTAATAGCATTTAAATTACCCAATGTTCTATCTATTGGACACAGTACTCTAGTTGTATCAAATCGTTTCAATAAAGTAGTATCATTACAAACCGCAGATGTATTTCCATAAGCATCTCTTGCTATGAATTTACGTACGATTTGTTTGATGTAATTTGGATTACAATTCAATGGAGTAATAATTTCATCCAATAGAATTAAAGTATCCCAAGAACATGCATCGTAATGATACGGTGTAAATGTAGATGCAAGAAAACAAGGAATGGTATCTCTTGCACATTCAATCACTGGAGGTAACTTATCTTCTATTTTAAGATCGCCCCAACATTTGTTTCCGGAAACCAAATCTTTAATTTCTACTTGTAATACTTTGTTGATGTAATCGCTAGTAACTATGGGCGATGTTGGAATTTTTTTCTTGTATTGTAATACGGTTACTTCGTATTGTGCACCAGGACATAGTGTCATTGTATCATTCAAAATCATCGCAGCTGTAATAACTGCTCTGCATGATTGATCTAATGAAACTTGTGTTAATCCATTACATGCCAATGAACACTGAGCCGTCAATGTCCCTTGGACAGAAGCAAGTGTTAAAAACAATAATGATAAAATGAAATTCTTCCGACTAAGCCAGTTTGGTTTGTTAGTTTTACTTTCGGGAGATGTAAAAATCGTTTTCTCCATGAGATCCTCTATTTAATGATTAAAAAAATTTTATACATTTATACCATAGCAATAGACCAATGGTCTATTCCATATGAAATAGTTACGTGTTAAAATTTCTGAATGGAAAAAAGATGAAATGACAATGAAGTCATAAACATGTAAATCCCAGACAAGGATCTAAAATCATTCGTTGGTAAAAAAAAATGTAGGTTGTGCAAAATACGATTTTGCGCTAGAGGTAGGATTTACTAAAATTGTTGGGTTGGGAAGTAATATACCACAAAGATATATAACATATTTGGATTTACTACTATTTGTATATATATATTTTTTTAATACATTACAAATAACAGATAATCGTAATACATGGCAAAGATAAATATTAAATATTTACATTATATATACCACAATATATGTATATATTATATTTAATATATGTAATATGTATATAATATTGATTATCAATGTTTTTATTGAAATATACGTATCGTTTTTTATGAATATATCCACTTTTTATATATATAAATGTGTTTTAGTATATAATAATCTGTCTGTAATAAGCTTGTAAACATCCAAAGGTTTATAAGCCCTAAATACTACTTTTAAATTAATTTAATTGAACCCATTAAATCACGTCACTTTCCAAGAAAAAGGCTTTTCCAGACTCCACTCACATCATGAATTAACACCAAATTGATAATGGGCATTAACATCCCTACCTCAACATCAATTTGTTGTTGAATGCCTTATTTGGTGTAAAATCATGAAAGGCTTTTAACCCAATCAGTCCAAATTGTAAGTGATTATAATAGCACGTTTGTAGACATCAATCGGGACAATTATCAATTCAAAAATATAAAATAGTTATACCTTATTATCCTCTTATTGATCAAAATGTGAAAACAATTATTTAATAAAAATAATATAACTGAAAGTTCATGAACGTAATTGAAAATGAATTAGAAACATCAATGGGAGGAAAATAATTTTTCCGATGTATTCCAATTTACAATAGATTGTAAACTAATGATTACATAGTTATAAGCCAATAATATATAACAAATGGCATGAACTAAGCGTGATGTAATACTTTTTTAGGTGGATTGATATTCCAGATTAAACGATTATTGATAAATGGTGTCAAGATCAACACACCAATGACCCAAACTACGAAACTACTAATATAAATAAATTCTATACCTTGTAATCCGGCTATAAATTGAATACAATTTTTAAAGAAATTATTTAATATTAAAGGCTCCAATACAGGTGCATTCAATAATTCAAGTAAAAGAATACAATAACATCGAAACAAACCTATAATTAATATAGTGAGGCTGGTACCAACAATTAACTTGAGTCGCCTTTTCATAGAACCGGGAAAACATACACTTAAACTAAAAACTAGTATAATTGGCATCCATACTATATCCCAAATACTCAGACGGGATTTATAATTTTGTATGACTAATTTAAAGTTAGGGTCATTGTTTCTATTTTCAAGTTGTTTCGAGAAATGATTTGTATTAACAAAGATAGTTTGGGTATCAAACTCCCCAAAATGACTTAATGGTGGACATGGTAAAACGGCTCTATCTAATGCAAATGACCGTTTCGTATTATTAGCGGTATGAAAAAAAACTTTAGTCTTTGGTAAAATATCGGAATAAATAGAATTTAACAGATGATTCATTTGGAGTACAAAATGTTCCTTTAATGGAGTCATTCTAATTATTAATAAAAGTAAAAAATATAAAACAACAGATTTACCAAAAAATAGTAAAATCGTTTTGTTACTATTTGGATGCATAGGCATATTTATTTAACCAAATGAGGAACATACTTGCGCCAAGAAAGATAAAAATGATTTGCCAAAAATCTATATGCAAAAATTCAAATAATTCAGGTCTATAAATATTACAAAAAACAAGGCTAAGAATACGAATGATATTCGCAAATATCAATACCGCTAATCCAATCCAAACACCTTGCATTTTATTTTTAAAAGAACTGTTCGGAAGCATAACCACACTAGCTGTATAGATCATCATAACAGCAATCGCATCACAACCTTTAGCTATACTAATGGAACTAACTCCCGTGGTCAATTGATTGTCGTCAATTAGGGTTGGAAATCCAATAAAATTCAGTATTTGAGCACTGATAAAACTAAATAATTTAGCAACTGGAAATTGAATATACTGAGTATAAATTTGTGTTGTTGAAAACAAATAATATAATAAAATAAAAAGTCCCACACCTATATAATATACAAGCATTTTATTTTTAGTAAACACATCATGTGCTCCTACTAATGCTATTGAACTCTTATTTTGTCCCATTTACTGTTTCGTATAAGATCATTATTTTCAAAAAAAAGGGCGAAACAAATTAACATTTCGCCCCTCCAAAATCATTGGTATAGTTAGTCGTTATTTTTAGGTAACATTACAAGATGAATAATATAAGCAGCAATACATGCAGAAATGATTCCTCCTGGAATATCCGCATAGGTTATTTGATAATCATATCCCAAAACCGCAACACATAATCCAATGGTCAACAAAACTATTGTTATAAATAAAGCTGGTAAATAGCTCCTTAAAACAAACGGAAATCTTGAATGATTGGATCCGCTTACATCCATAGTAAAACCTCCTGGCACAGCCAAACTACGCTTGCGGATACTTACTCCTGCAAAAGCTAATAGTAATAAGCATAATATGATTAGACCCCATTCACTCATAGTCGGAATCATTGCCATACAGCTAATTCCAAACTCACCTATTGCAAATCCGTTTGCAGCAGGTGGATATGTAACTGTGATACTTTTTAACAAGCATTGAGAACCTGTGGTATAAAATCCAATAAATTTAGCACCTGAATTTCCATTTATACTTATTGGCCCAGTGGTCGTACCATCATTTGCAATAGCGTTTACAGTGTATGTAGCAAAATTATTGGATTCGGTATAAAAATAAAAGGCTCTAGTCGCTGGAGGCAAATTAATAGTTGTAGTTGTTCCTCCAACAAACGTATAGACATCGCCAGTATATCCATGACTCCATGTTGCCCAACCATCCCCAATGGCATGATGACTTAATGGAGTAGAAAAATTCAAAGTTCCAAAACAACGGGTTGGAGATTCTAAACTTGACACGGCAGCCCCAATAGGATTAGCATCCGCTGCAAAGGGAAACATGATGTGATTTTTGAAAATTTGTGGTGGGGCACCAGTCCCAGGTCCAGCATCAAAAAAGATACCTGCAAAAGAAATTTGAAGGCCACTTATCATAGCAATTACTATGAAAAAGGATTTAAATAGCTTATGTGAAATAAAATTGGAGATCATTTGGTAAATTTTATAGTTAACAATAAAAAGGATTTACACTAGTTTCCTAAATTCTATATTTCACTCTGACAAAATGATTTGTCTTACTGGTTGGTCCAATTTATGGGACAAATATAAAAAGACTTTTTTATATATTATAATAAATTCTATATAATTTACAGATATATATTATAAAATTTGAGTTATTAGCTGAAGTAATGATTCATAAATAATAATTTTATATTAATTTATTTAAAAACAATTATTTACATATTAAATAAATAATATATGTAATAATTTAACCCTCCAAATTAACAATAAAAAAAAAGGGGCATTCGCCCCTTTCATGTTTCTTATTTTATATTATACATTATTTAATGTATAATTATCAACTTACCTTGCTTCTTAATGAACCCAAATTGAGCCTTGAAATAATAACTTCCCTCAGTTGGAAATCGACTTCGATCAAACTCCCAATTATTATAACCTTTTTCAACTGATCGCCATTCTGAAATCACCGATTTACCATCCTGAGTGAACACCTCAATTAACGCATCTATACCTATAGAGGATTCAAATTCAAATCTGCAACGATCTTTAAATGGATTAGGCTTAACAAACCAATCCGAAATTTCCAAATTCAAAGAACTTGTATTGGGTAAAATTCTAATCGCTAATGGAGAAGCAAGACTGTTGGTCAAATAGATCTCATTGTTCTTGTATTGGGTTTCTCGTAAGACATCCTTAAGATTTGTATGTTTACCATTCTGCCAAACTATTCTAAATATTCTGTCCCCTTGAGTCACACGTTTTGGAAAATTCAGATTAAATGATATCCTCAGTTGCCCATTTTCAACACTGTAATTGGATTCATCCATTCTATTCCCACCAGCATCTGTCAAAAATTCATCGATATGATCAATCAAAGCCAATTCTGAATCAAATATGATATTCATTTGAAATCCTTCTATCGTCAAATCCTGATTTATTTTAAACTCTGAATGACTCCTTAATGCTTCAGGCATTTCCTGATCGTCCACAGTTAATTCATAATATTTCAACCGAGAGCCAACTTGTTCATTAATCACTCCTGTTGCACTTGTCACATCACCAATCTTAATAGCTTTGAAATTAATTTGTGTTGCTTCTGTTATTTTTGGGTTGGTGAATTGTTCTGCAAAAGATTCTGACAATGGATTATTTAAATCTTTAAATACATAGGAATCATGTACAAATCTCCAGGAATTGTTATTGGGAACTTGATTGACCTTACCCAATATTAATTTTCGTAACCATACAATATCTCCTGAAGTTACAAATCCATCATTATTAATATCTGCGGCAATCCATTGTTCAGGTTTCGAAAAAGATTGAATGCCCAAAATTTGTTTTTGAATATAAAGTATGTCTTGAGTTGTCACACCTTCCAACCAATTGTCATTGTGATGTTTTGGTCGAAGTGTTAGTTTTGAATGAATAGGTACTTTGTTAAATTCATAATTTCCCTTATCGTTTGACATTACACTATCTCTCAATTCTACAGCTTCAATTTCAACTTGAGCCATAGGTGATTGATTGACTGACTTGATTAAACCAGAAACAACTACAGTATTCTGGAGCAATGTTCCACAATGCGTGGTTGGATCAAATAACCGAACCATTCCAACACAGCTTGCTGTATTGCTTGATGAATCCTTTATAAACACATTGAAATTATAAATAGAATCTGGCTTCAATTTAAATTGAGTGCATGTCAAAAATCGACATGTATCATTAGGATTAGCAAAATCAAATGAAATTCTCAATTTATCATTTGGTGTACAGTTATCAGTATACGATGCTAATAATTCCCGAGCAGTTATCTTCACCGAATCACTTGTTCCAAAATTCTTACTAACAAATGGTCTAACACATGTGGCTTGCGGAGAAACCGGATCATCCATAGTTACTTTAGTAACTCCAGTTGTAATATTTCCACATATATCAGTTACTGTAAATACGACATTCGTTACTCCTAATGGGTATCTACCACTCGCGTTAGCACCTCCACCATTATAAGAATTTACGAATGAAATAATTGTATTACAACTGGTAACACTTGCTGCCATCAAGGTAACAACTGGATTACATTCAAACTGAGTCGAGGAAACTATGGTATCTCTCGGAACTCTCAATCGCGGCGCTGCAAAATCACTTATATTAATAATTTGTGTATCTCTGGCAGATCCATTATTACATAATGAACGGGCCAACCACAATCTCAAAATTCTTCTACAAGAATCCGGAGGCCTTGATAATAAACTATCTCTGAACGTATAGGCAATGGTTCCACAACTATCCTTTGGATTTGTTGGTCTCGACCGCAAAGAATCAGGATGATTAGATGTACAGGCTCTGATCATCGTATCTCTTGCCCATATGATATCGTTTGCATTAAACGTGTAATTATTAACTATAGTAATTTGCTGTCTGCAACTGCTATCAATCAATCCTGAAGTATATTTAACAAAAAATTTCCTATAAATGATTCCTTGTTTGCAGCTATCAAGTTTCCCAGAATCAGAATGCGTTATGATGATACCTGATGATCCCACACACACCTCCTTCACATTAAATTTACCGGTTACATTTAAGTCTGTATAATCGCGTGTACAACTTATAGTAATATTACTTGGACACAATAATGCCACAGTGTTTTTGTCCTGAACATCCATTTCAATCATACAAAAATTAATATTGCCATGAATATCCTGAACTTTCACAACCAACATGACGCGTTTACCAATATCAGAACAACAAAATGTAACTTCATCTCTAAAGACAGTATCCTGTGGTCTACTACATGCATTATTCATTCTTCTTATTAAAACAGTATCTATTTCACAGTTATCGATGATAAAACCAATTTTTTCAAAATAGGCTGCTGTGAGTACTACTTGGCCTATCGCATCTAATGATAATGCCAACTTAGGTGGGCAAATAATGGTGGGTGCTATTTGATCAATTACGGTAACATAACTTATACATGTATCTGAATTTCCACATGGATCTATGGCAATGTATTGAAAAGTATGATTCCCAACATCTAGTGTTACCATATTCCCCGGATGAGCAAGAATAGAACTATCTATTCTTACCAGATAATATATTAATTCTGAAGGACTGCAATTATCTGTAGCCTGAACTATTGGAATTAAATAATTGGTATTACAAGTCGTATATGATGTAAATAAACTGGTATCTCTTGGACAAGTAATACTAGGTCGGGTTGTATCTGCAATGGTTACAATTTGATTTTGCATTCTGCTTATTCTTGTACACCAATCTATCACGGTCCAATGTCTAGTAATTTTTATCATTCCACCACATACAGGTATAGTATCCTCTTGATGCGTTACAAACAATTCACAAAAAGGATCTAATGGAAAACCATGATAAGTGGGAACTCCTGCATCATTGATATCAGCACTTGGACAATATAATGTATCATCAAGTGGAAATACAATACTATCAATTGGTGTTCTCTGAAAATAAATATCATTTGAACATGTAGATTTATTTCCATAATTATCAGTTGCTGTCCAAATGATATGTGACACTGAAATAAAACTCGGGTCACAACTCAATTTTTCAAACCTTAAGTCATAAACGATATCGACATTTGCATCACAATTATCAGTAGCCGATGCAAATTGAGTATAATCTAATGCAAAAGGATCTTCATTACATGACACGGTATCTTTTCTACATAAGATTATAGGTTTTAATTTGTCTTCGACAACCAGAAGACTCCAACAACTCATTCCGGTTGTGGTATCCAAAACAGTCGCTGTCCTATTCTTTCCTATGTCAGCACAGGTGACATAATTTAATCCCGTTTCATTGACATATACTTTGAATTGAGCATAACTAGGTAAAATGTCAGAGATGAGCATTTTAGCAGTTATGGTAGCACGACCAGCTTGATCTAAAGATACCTGAATTGAACCTCTACACGCAAGAGCAATGACCGATGAATTCCATTCATTGAACTCACAAACTTCCATTCTGTCATGCGAAGGCCAATCCTCTGGGATAGCCTTCACACGGTTGCAGAATATTAATGCAATAATCAAAGTAAATATGGATAGCCAAGCATTATTGGATCTATCAATATTCCATTTTGGGATGGGATTGATTATAAATTTTGTGTATTTCATTTAGTTTTCTTTTGAGTTTTGAACAATAAATTTCTTTATTGATAGATTTAATTAGGGATGATAATTTTTATAGTGCGGTTGTATTTTTCAGACTTAAGATTTAAAAAGTACACTCCTGGTATTTTGAAATTTGTTTTTAGAATTTTAAGCGTGTGTAATCCTGAATTTAAGCTATATTTATCTGTCAATATATTATGTCCGGTTAAATCACTAAGCTCTAATTCAACTTTGGATAATTGATTACTTCTCAATGTCAAATGATAATCATCTAAACAAGGATTTGGCCCGGACTCTATCAATTCCAATAAACCAGATGGATTAATTTCTGGATTTGTATCCAGTTGCATTTGAATCGTTGAAATTCCTTTTTGTTCATCTACCCATTCAGAATTAAAGTCCTGATCTATCATTAATGACTTATCACAAAAATAGCTTGGTGTGTGTAGTGGTATATCAAATAAAATATCACCTGGGTATACACAAATTGGATCGGCTGAATTAAAAGATATAGTGACCAGATTATTTTTTGAAATATTATAATAATCCGATGTCCATATGTTTTTCACAAATGGCGCTTCTATTTCATTCAAAACACTGCAATGTTGATCCAAAATAAATCTAACTTGTAATGATTGTAAATTGGATTTGACATTTGATCTAATAATAATATGATTATTTTCTATTGCATAAATAATATTAACATGCTGTTCCGATTGAATAATATTGTGTTTAGTAAGTGATTGGTTGATATCTCCTAATTTAATAGCAACAAAATCTATCTTGTGATCTGATTCCAATTGATCAATAATAATATTTTTATGCTGTCGATATTCATCAAAGGGATCCGAAGGATTAGTAAATTGATATGTCTTATGAATAAAAAGATAAGAATTATTCTCAGGCAACTCATTGATTTTACCTAGAATTAAATTTCTTAAAATGATAATATCGCGAGCAGAAATTTTACCATTCTGATCTACATCAGCTGCAATCAAATCATACGAATTCGTTATGGTTTTAATCCCAAGAATATGCTGTTGGATTTTAGTAATATCTGCTGTTGTAATTCCGGAAAGGTAATTTTTATCACAGCTTGGATTCAGTAGTATTGAAATACTTGATTTTAAATTTTTAAATGCATATTCACCATATTCATTGGTTGGTATAATCTCTTTATGCAATGGATCAATCATGGCTACACTTACATCTTCAATTTCAATTCCTGCATAGGTTTTAATAATTCCATTAACATTAAAATGTTGAAAATGGGTTGGGCACAAATGATCGATATCATCTACCACAATATAAGTTGTCACTACACTATAATTACCACATTCATCCCAAACATAGATGTTTACAAAATTTTGTCTGATATCATCACATGTAAATATTTTTAATGTATCATTAATGTTGGTAGAATATGAAAATTTCAATTTATTGGGAGCCGTACAATTATCAGTACTGCTATTATTAAGCAGACGAGCATTAACCATAACCATGATACCTGCTGGCATTTGTGTTAATGAAGTACTCAACCCGTATATGACTTCTGCTTTTGGTAATTTCCCATCCTTAATAGTTAAATTAACTTTTAATATTCCAGTATTATGACATGAATCCGTAGCCTCCAAATACAATATATGTGAGCCCATTGGCATCATTCCACTTGCATTTTTTCCAGTACCTGATCTGTCTATAGTCCCATTTGAAAAAAAATCAATTCTATATTGATAAGAAATTCCTGATTGTGCCCCACAATCTGTTGCAGAAATATTTGGTAATGCAATATAAGAGTCCCCACAATTATCAGCCAGAGATTTAATTAGGGTGTCACGCAATCCTTGAATTACGGGTGATATGGTATCCATTATTTTAATCTCTTGAGTATAACTGTAATACCCATTTGAAGAAATATTCGGATTTGGTTTTAATGCAGCATTATATTTACAGTAATTTATAACTTCCCAATGTCTCAGTAGTTTTAAACAAACTCCACCTCTATTGAAATCAAATTTTTCATCTGTTTTTCGTACTAAAACCTGATCACACTCATCCTCAACTATTTGTGGTGATCCTCCGTTTATTGTATTCAAATTAACCCTACATGCAAACACTGTTGTATGAGCGGGCCATTTAAGTTGCGCTGTGTCAGTACCATCAAAATGGCTATTACCTAATACCGTTATCGTTTGTGAACATGTGTTAGAAAGTCCTGATGAATCAGTGGCTGTATATGATCTTGAAACCGTTCCTGAACCGCAAGCGTTAGTATTCCAATTAATCGTTGAATCTAATTTTATTGTATAACAATTATCAGAAACCAACGGCTTTTGCTTTCTAAAAATACTATCGATATCAACACCACAACTTACAGTAACATTTAATGGGCACGTTAAAGTTGGTCCCAATTTATCTGCTGCATTAACTAACACCATACAATCTCTAAAATGACCTAGATATAATGAATCACCTACTGGCCCATCGCCAGGAAATATATCATACACTCTTAAAATCACCCTTATTGGTCCGGACTTGATATCTCTACAACAAAAAAGTACTTCATCATCAAATTTATAGTTTGGATTTTTCTGAAGCGTACAAGAATATCCACTAGGACTACTCATACGTTTTGCTTTAAAATAAACATGACTGCAATCATCAGTAGATCCTGCATCTAAAATCTTTGCCGGCAAAATCCCCTCTCCAATATTGTTTAAATTAATAGTTTGCTCAGACGCACAAACTACGTTTGGTGGTGTAGCATCAAATATGGTTATTTTCATGGTATCTGATCCAACCATATAACAATTATCTGTCAATGTGTAAATTACATAATAAACACCGGTATAAAAATGAATGGGACCTCCATTTGTATTTAATGTTCCAAAAACTGTTTTGGTTTGTGCTGCTATTAATGGAATACAGGCTGGAGATATATTAAATGCAGCTGGTGGTAAATTAATTATAGTATCGCACTTTCCAACATTCTTTATTGATATAGTCATATCTGCGGGTGCAGTAACAGTTACTGCTAAAGAATTAGAAATTGGATAAGAACGTGCACAAGAACCATCCTGAACTTGAAACATAGATATAACTATGATCCATAGACTCAGGACAGTCCTAAGGGAAGAAAAATATAGTATGGACTTGGGAATCCAGGCTAAAGAGTTTACAGTGCACATAAGGCTTTATTTTGCTAAATTCATAAAATCAATATTTTACTTTATGATCTCATCATAAAGACTTAACCAATCGTCCAAATAGCTTTGGTAAAAGCTCATTAGACGTTGCTAAGTATTATTATTTTATGTTTTAAGGAAGGGACTTGGTTCTAAACTCCAGATTAGAGCACATTAGATTTACCAATCATATGGCAAATATATGTAATATGTAACTAATTATTAAATAATATTTTATAAAAATAATTAGATTAATTTTTCTTATATATATCTATTTTTATAATACCATTGATCTTCAATACATTAATTTTAAGGGCTTCAAAGCTTTTAATTTGAAAAAAGTAATAAAATGAAAAAGCCCCCCTTCAATTGCTTGAAGAGAGGCCATCCCAAAAACCGATTTTATTTGTGACGTGCAGTAATTTCTTACTGCACGTCTTTTTTATCGTCTATGTTTTGAATAGATCAC
>Ga0138256_10003848_pt1 | contig 15928 bp, 9 predicted proteins | sample KNB2016incub_MG_FD_105486 | JGI IMG/M metagenome (GOLD analysis project Ga0138256, IMG submission 105486) | Active sludge microbial communities from wastewater in Klosterneuburg, Austria - KNB2014incub_MG | ecosystem: Engineered > WWTP > Activated sludge > Unclassified | place: Austria... | reverse complement strand
GTGGGCTTTGTCTACCCGACACTGGACGAGACCACGCGGACCGCGAAAGTCCGCGTGCAGTTGCCCAACGCCGACCTGCGCCTGCGCCCTGGCATGTACGGTCGCGTCGACATACGGGTCGAGCGCCGCGGCCAATCCGTGCTCAGCGTGCCCGATTCGGCCGTGCTCGACAGCGGCAAGCGCCAGCTCGTGCTGGTCGAGCGTGGCGAAGGCCTGTTCGAGCCGCGCGACGTGCTCGTCGGCCGGCGCGGCGAAGGCTACGTCGAGATCCGCGAGGGACTCGACGCGGGAGATCGCGTGGTGGTCAGCGCGAATTTCCTGATCGACGCCGAGAGCAACATGAAGGCGGCGCTCGACAGCTTCGGGCACGCCGGCCACGGCGGCCAGCCCGCCACCGACGCCGCTGCGCCGGATGATCGGCACGACGAGGCGAGCGCGCCGGCCCCGACCGGGCACGCCGGGCACGGAGAACACTGAGATGCTGACACGCCTGATCGACTGGTCGCTGCGCAACGTCGTGCTGGTGCTGCTGCTCACGGCCGGCACCATCGGCGCGGGCGTGTATTCGCTGCTGAAGACGCCGCTGGATGCGCTGCCGGATCTCTCGGACGTGCAGGTCATCCTGTACACCGAGTACGGCGGGCAGGGTCCGCAGGTCGTCGAGGACCAGGTCACGTATCCCCTGACCACCGCGATGCTCGCGGTGCCGCGCTCGAAGGTAGTACGCGGCTTCTCGTTTTTCGGCGCGTCCTTCGTCTACGTCATCTTCGAGGACGGCACCGACATCTACTGGGCGCGCTCGCGCGTGCTCGAGTACCTGAACACCGTGTCGCAGCGACTGCCCGCGGGCGTGACGCCGACGCTCGGGCCCGATGCCACCGGCGTGGGCTGGGTATACCAGTACGCGCTGACCAGCGACCGGCACGATCTGGGCGAGCTGCGCGCGATCCAGGACTGGTTCGTGCGCTACCAGCTGACCAAGGCCCACGGCGTGGCCGAGGTCGCCAGCGTGGGGGGATTCGTCAAGCAATACCAGGTCACGGCCGACCCGCACAAGCTGCATGCCTATGGCATCGATCTCGAAACGGTGATGCGGGCCATACGCGAGAACAACCGCGACGTCGGCGGCCGCGTCGTCGAGATGGCCGAGCGCGAATACATGGTGCGCGGCCGCGGCTACCTGCGCGGCAAGGAGGACATCGAGCGGATCGTGCTGAAGTCCGAGGGCGGCACGCCCGTGCTGCTGCGCGACGTGGCGCGCGTCGAACTGGGGCCCGACGAGCGGCGCGGAATCGCCGAGTTGAACGGCGAGGGCGAGGTGGTCGGCGGCATCGCGATGGCGCGTTACGGCGGCAATGCACTCGAAGTCATCCATTCGCTCGAGGAGCGCATTGCCGAGATCGCGAGCGGTTTGCCCGAAGGCGTGAAGATCAGCACGGTCTACGACCGCTCACAGCTGATCCACCGCGCCATCGACACGCTGCGCGGCACTCTCCTCGAGGAGAGCCTGATCGTCGCGCTGGTCTGCGCGCTGTTCCTGCTGCACGTGCGCAGCGCGCTGGTGGCGATCGTGATGCTGCCGGTCGGCGTACTGATGGCCTTCATCGCAATGCACGCGCTCGGTCTCAATTCCAACATCATGAGCCTGGGCGGCATCGCGATCGCGATCGGCGCCATGGTGGACGCCGCCATCGTGATGATCGAGAACGCGCACAAGCACATCGAACGCGACGACGGCAGCCGCTCGCGGCAGGGGCTGATATCCGACGCCTGCCGCGAAGTGGGCCCGGCGCTGTTCTTCAGTCTGCTGATCATCACGGTGTCCTTCCTGCCGGTCTTCACGCTCGAGTCGCAGGAGGGACGACTGTTCCGCCCGCTCGCCTACACCAAGACCTTCGCGATGGCGGCCGCAGCGCTGCTGTCGGTGACCCTGGTGCCGGTGCTGATGCTGCTCTTCGTGCGCGGCAGGATCCTGCCGGAACGGCGCAATCCGGTTAACCGCGCACTGATTGCCGTGTACCGGCCGGTGATCCGCCTGGTGCTGCGTCACAGGGCCGCGACGCTGGCGCTGGCCGTGGCCGTGCTCGCGCTCACGGCCGTTCCGGCCGGACGCATCGGCAGCGAATTCATGCCGACGCTGAACGAGGGCACGCTGCTCTACATGCCGACGACACTGCCGGGGTTGTCGGTGACGAAGGCCGCCGAACTCCTGCAGCAGCAGGACCGGATCATCAAGAGCTTCCCCGAGGTTGAGTCGGTGTTCGGCAAGGCGGGACGCGCGCAGACCGCCACCGATCCGGCGCCGATGGAGATGTTCGAGACGGTGATCAACCTCGCGCCCGAGCAGGCGTGGCGTCCCGGAATGACGGTCGACAAGCTGGTCGCCGAGCTCGACCAGGCACTGCAGTTTCCCGGCGTCAGTAACGCGTGGACCATGCCGATCAAGGCGCGCATCGACATGCTCTCCACGGGAATCCGCACGCCGATCGGCATCAAGGTCTTCGGCAAGGACCTGGGCGAACTCGAACGTCTCGCCACGGAGATCGAGGCCGTGGTGAAGACGGTGCCCGGAACCACCAGCGCCTACGCCGAGCGCCTGACCGGTGGCTACTACCTGACGATCGAACCAAAGCGCGACATGCTCGGCCGCTACGGCCTGTCGATCGACGCCCTGCAGGGCGTGATCGCCAGCGCGCTGGGCGGCGAAATGGTCACGACCACGGTGGAGCGGCGCGAGCGCTTCGGCGTGATCGTGCGCTACCCGCGCGAACTGCGCGCCGACCCCGATGCCATCGCCCGCCACGTCATGGTGCCCACGATGAGCGGCGCGATGGTGCCGCTCGGGCAGCTCGCGACCGTGCGCGTGGAACTCGGACCTCCCGGCATTCGCACCGAGAACGCGCTGCTCTCGGCCTACATCTTCGTCGACATCCGGGATCGCGACATCGGCAGCTACGTGGCCGAGGCGCAGCGCGCCGTGACCGAGCGCGTGCAGTTCACGCCAGGCTACTACGCGACCTGGAGCGGGCAGTTCGAGTATATGGAGCGCGCCGCGGCCAAACTGAAAATCGTGGTGCCGATCACGCTGCTCCTGATCTTTCTGCTGCTCTACCTGAACTTCGGCCGGCTGACGGAATCGCTGATCGTCATGCTCTCGGTACCCTTCGCGCTGGTCGGCGGCGTCTGGCTGATGTGGTGGCTGGATTACAACTTCAGCGTGGCGGTGGCCGTCGGCTTCATCGCGCTGGCGGGCGTTGCGGCGGAAACCGGCGTCGTGATGCTGATTTATCTCGACCACGCATGGGAGGCGTTGCAGGCGAAGTGCCGCAGCGAGGCACGCCGTCCCGGCGCGCCGGAACTCTACGAAGCGATCATGGAAGGCGCCGTCGAGCGCGTGCGCCCGAAAATGATGACCGTGGTTGCGATCATGGCCGGCCTGCTGCCGATCATGTGGAGCACGGGCACCGGCTCCGAGGTGATGCGGCGCATCGCCGCGCCGATGGTCGGCGGCATGATCTCCTCGACCGTGCTCACACTCGTGGTGATTCCGGCCCTCTACGCCCTGGTAAAGCAAAGGAAGCTTGTCCGCGAGAGTGAAACCACCAACCGCAAGCAGGCAAGCACTCAATCTGTAGCATGACACTCAACCTGTAGCATGAGGAGCTCCGACATGAAGCACAAATCGTCCACTCTCTGGTTCACAGCGCCTGCATGCGCACTTGCGATGCAGGTCTGGGCGCATGACCCATCGGAACACATCAAGAAGGAACCCCGCGATCCGGACTGCAGCGCCATGCAGGAGATGGATCATTCGCACATGGACAGCGATGATCCGGTCATGCAGGCGATGATGCAAAAATGCATGCCTCACACGACCAAGGAGTCCGACCCCAAAATGAAGGAGGAACTCCACAACGACGCAGCCGGTGAACATGCTCACCCGTCCGCAGACAGCCTACGAAGGTGAGATTATTCGCCGACTGACTGCGATTGCGAAACCAGCTATGGCGGAGGTGCGAAAGTGACAAGGCATCTGTGCACTCTCTCGGTCCTGGCGTTGCTCGCTGTGGCGAGCGTCGCTGTTTTCGTCATGTCGGGCAGATATCCCGTGGGTGCCGACGTATCTCACTGGCAGGTTACACACTGGTTACTGGAATCGCTGCGCGAACGGTCAATTGCTCACGCGGCGGCCCGGATCCACGTTCCACCGCTCGATGCCCCCGACATGCTGCTCTCCGGCGGAGCGGACTACAACGACATGTGCGCAGCTTGCCATCTTCGGCCGGGGGAGGACTCGACAGATCTGAAGATCGGTCTCTACCCGTCACCGCCCGAGCTGACCGCATCGGCCCGAAGCAATGTTGACGAACAGGAGCAATCCCGCCGGCAATTCTGGATCATCAAGCACGGCATCAAGGCAAGTGGCATGCCGGCGTGGGGAAAGACGCACGACGACCAGCGCATCTGGGCAATGGTTGCGTTTCTGAAGCGATTACCGGAACTCACGCCGACGCAGTACCAGATAATTACCGCCCGCGGCAAAGCGCAAGCAGAGCCTGATTGTCATCAGCGATCATGATTTCTCGCACTGTCCGTAATTCAACTTCGATTTGATGGAACGACGCTGATCTCGCAAACGAGAATCTCCGGGAGCAACAGGTAATGAATCGGTCATCGCGAGCACGTTATGTACCGGCGCTGAGGTTCAACTCGCTCACCCCGTTTTATGACAGCGTCGTCGCAATCACCACGCGCGAGAAGTCGTTCAAGCAGGCTCTTCTCGAACAGTCGGCAATCCAGGCGGGACACCGAGTGCTCGATCTGGCATGCGGAACCGGTACGCTGGCGATCAAGATTCGGCAAATATCGGCGGCAACCGAGGTGACCGGAATCGATGGCGATCCCGCAATCCTGTCGATTGCGCGACGAAAAGCCGAGCGTGCCGGCGCAAGGGTGCAATTCGACCTCGGTGACGCGTGTTCACTACCGTATCCCGACAGCCGGTTCGATCGGGTTCTGTCCAGCCTGTTCTTTCATCATCTCGACCGTGAACAGAAAGCGCAGGCATTGCAGGAAGTCTTCCGCATACTGCGCCCCGGCGGGCAGTTGCATGTCGCCGACTGGGGAAAGGCGTCCAACGCACTCATGCGCACGCTTTTCATCCTAGTCGAGCGCCTCGATGGCGTCGACGGCACGCGCGACAACGTAACGGGGAGACTGCCGGACTTCTTCCGCCATGCCGGATTCCGCGATGTCGAAGGACACCGGTCTTTCAGCACCGTTTTCGGCACTCTCGCGCTTTACAGCGCAGTCAAGCCGCCCGAGGAGAGACGCTGATGCGGTACCGTAATGTGGAAACACTCTTGTCAGGATGTCGCAGAGTGCGTCCTTGGCAGTCACCATGCACAGCTGGAGCGGATCGCTCATTGCACAGTGTTGGATCGAGGCTGCTTGCGCGCCAAGGGCGGCCCTTTGCTCCGGATGGCGCAGCACGCTATGCACGGCGTTTTGTCGATTCCGGCTCACACCCGGCGGACGCGGAGGGTTGCTAATGGGCGGAAGAACTCGTCGTTTGTCGCTGGCCTTCCTCGTTGCGGGTATCTGCAATGTCGCTGCATTCGCCGGTGATCCCGCTGGCGATGCATGGTCGCTGAAGACCGTGCTCGACATGGCTGTGGCACAGCGCCAGGAAATCACCGCTGCACACGCGCGCGCCGAAGCCGCCGAAAAACGCCCTGATATCGTCGCCGCGCTGGAAGATCCGATGATCGCCCCATCGATTGACCATTATCCATTCGACCAGATGGGGTCGCGCGATCCGATGACTGCGGAAGACTCGATGGGAGAGACCGATACCGCGGCGCCTTCTGCTGCGGAGGATACGTCTAGCCGGTACGACTGGAGCGTTGCACTGGAACAGAAGTTCCCACTGTCGAAGATACGCAGCCACCGCCGTCGCGCCGCCGAGGCCGAAGCGGAAAAGCTCGCCGCCGACGTCGATCGCACGTCACTCGACGTAGCACTCGAGGCATCCACAGCATTCTTCATGCTTCAAGAGCAGCGCCGAATGTCTGTGATTCTGAGCGAGCAGATCTTGCTCGCAACCGAGCTCGCGAGCGCTGCGAGCGCTCGCTATAGATCGGGCTCTGGCAATCAGGCCGAGGTTCTTCGCGCCGAAGTGGAGATTGCACGTCTCGAGGCCACACGCGCAGCACTGAAGCCCGCAATCCGATCCGCCGAAGCAATGCTGAACGCCAGCATGGGACGGGCGCCGGCGGCTCCGGTTCCCGCGCTCAAAAGTCCTGTGCTGGATGGGCCCTTGCCAACACCCGAACATGCGGCTGAACGGGCCACACAGCAGCGTCCCGAGCTCGCGACGGCCACGGCTGAAATAGAGCGCGCCGCAGCGGAGGTCGATGTAATGCGCTCAATGTACGCACCAATGGGAATGGTGCGCGCCGGATACGCCGAGACCATGGCAGAGGGCGACGGCTTCATGGTGATGGTCGGCGTCAGCTTGCCCATCTGGAGAGGAAAGCTGCGACGTGGCGTCGAGGAGGCTCGTGCCATGCACGTCATGGCCGTAGCGGATATGGACGCCATGAGACGGATGATCCAGGGCAGCGCCATGGCAGCCCGTGATGCATTGGAGGCGGAGCAGACCCGGTATCGCGCCCTGCGCGACGACGTCGTGCCGCGCGCAAAGCGCCTCATGGGCCCCGCGATCGGCCTGTACGCCTCGGGACAGGGGAGCATGGCTGGAGTGATAGAGGCTGCACAGGCGCTATGGTCGGCGCAGCAGGACCTGGTGATGGCGGAGTCCGCGCTCGGTGTGGCATGGGCGCGCCTCCACCGCATGGCTGGAACATCGCTGGAGAGCCCCTTATGAAGATCGGAACTTTGCTGGCATCCAGACTGAGGCCGTTCGTCGTCGGTGCCGCTGTTGGAGGCCTCCTGGTCGGCGCGGTTGCGGGGTTGCTATACGGAGGTGGTCGCTGGGCGTTTTCGCGTCCTCCCGTAGCTGTCAGCGCCGCGCAATCGCAGCAGGCCCACGACGCAGAACCGCCATCACCGCAATCGGCAGGGACGGCATCGCAACCACGCGAAGCGCTGGAGCTCGAATCGGCTCAAAGCGACGCGATAGGTATTCGTACGGTGCCTGTGCGCCGAGAGTCGATTGCGGTACCGTTGCGCACCGTCGCGACGGTGGTCCCGGACGAATCACGGCTCTCCCACATTCATAGTCGTGTCGCCGGCTGGCTCGAAACTCTGTACATCAACACGACTGGCCAGCGCGTGCGCGCCGGAGAGCCGCTGGCGGCCGTGTTCTCGCAAGAACTGTTCTCGACCCAGATGGAATACGTCGCTGCGCTGGAGGCCGCCCGGGATGCACCTTTGAGCGCAAGTGTGGCGGCTGCGCGCACGCGCCTGCGAGTCCTCGGAATGAGCGAGCGCGACGTCGACGCGCTCGGACGCAGTCGCGAAGCGCAGCGGTTGGTGACACTTGCGGCACCGCGCGACGGTATCGTCCTGCGCCGCGGCATCTCCGCGGGCACTGCCATCGATCCGTCGACCGAGATCCTCACGGTAGCCGATCTTTCTGTCGTATGGGTTATCGCCGAGATTCCGGAGGGCGCATCGGGAAGCATTGGACCGGGCGCCCAGGCACGGCTGGAGTTCTTCGACGAGAGATCGTCTCCGATCGAGACCGCCGTGGATTTCGTATACCCCACGCTCACGGAGCGAACGCGGACGGTGCGTGTGCGTTTCAGTCTCCCGAACCCGGACGGCAGGTTCCGACCGGGCCTCTACGGTACTGCCGTGTTCGAAACGATGCCTCGCGATGCGCTACTGGTGCCGCGTGACGCGGTGGTCGATACGGGCCTCAGCCAGCACGTGTTCATCGCAGCGGAAGGCGGCCGTTTCGAGCCCCGCAAAGTACGTCTGGGTCGGCGCTTGCCCGACCAAGTCGAGGTAATCGAGGGTCTGGTCGAGGGTGAGGAGATCGTCGCAGCCGGAGTATTCCTGCTGGATTCCGAAAGCCGGTTGCGTGCTTCCGGCGGCACCGGTACGGCGCATACCGGACACGGCGGCGAGCGAGCCGGGGACCGTGGCAAAGCAAGCACGGAGGAATCGCCGACTTCACAGGAAGCTGCGACTCACGCCGGACACGGCAATTGACTGATCATAATGGTATTTGATCATGGTTGAATGGATCATCGAGTGGTCGGCGCGCCATCGCTGGGTGGTGTTCGGCGCTACCCTGGCGCTCGCCCTCTGGGCGCTGGACTCCATCCGCAAAACACCGCTGGATGCCGTTCCCGATCTGTCCGATCCGCAGGTGATCGTTTTCACCGAGTGGATGGGGCGCAGCCCCGATCTCGTCGAGGACCAGATCACCTATCCGCTGGTGCGCACTCTGCAGAGCACGCCGGGAGTGCGCACCGTGCGCGGATATTCGATGTTCGGCATGAGTTTCATCTATGTGATATTTGAGGATGGAACCGATATCTACTGGGGAAGGACCCGGGTGCTCGAACAGCTGGGTCGGGTGCAGCAAATGCTTCCTCCGGCGGTCACCCCTACGCTCGGTCCGGATGCGAGCGGCGTGGGCTGGGTTTTCCAGTACGTGCTTCGGGACGAAAAGGGCCGACTTGATCCCGCGCAATTGCGCAGCCTGCAGGACTTCACCTTGCGCCCCGCTCTGCAGGCCGTTCCGGGCGTAGCGGAGGTTGCCTCGCTCGGTGGCTTCGAGCGCCAATACCAAGTCCTGATCGATCCGGATCGGCTCAGCGCGTTCGGGTTGTCACCCTCGGACATCACGCGCGCCATCCAGGGGGCCAATGCCGAAGTCGGCGCACGTGTGCTGGAACTCGCCGGCCGCGAGTACGTGCTGCGAGGCCGAGGGTACGCACGCACTCTGATGGAACTCGAGTCGAGCGTCGTGACCGTAAGCCCGGGCGGCAATCCGATCCGCGTGCGCGATGTCGCGAGCGTGCAGTTCGGCCCCGACATTCGCCGCGGCGCTGCGGATTGGAACGGAAGCGGCGAGGCTGTCGGCGGCATCGTCGTCATGCGCATTGGTTCAAATGCCCTCGACGTGATCCGCGCCCTGAAAACCCAGATCGGCACGCTCGCAATGCCCGAAGGAGTAACACTCGTTCCCACGTATGACAGGTCTGAGTTGATTCTTGGATCCGTCGAGACGCTGAGGAATACGCTCATCGAGGAAGCGATCATCGTCGCCGTGATCTGTCTCGTCTTTCTGATGCATCCGGGATCAGCGGCCGTCGCGATGATCATACTGCCGCTATCCGTTCTCATGTCGTTCATCGCGATGCGGTATCTCGGCCTGACATCGAACATCATGTCATTGGGTGGTATTGCCATCGCGGTAGGCGAGCTTACTGACGCTGCGATCGTGCTGATCGAGAATGCACACACGCGGCTGACCAATGCTCCGCCGGGCGCAGACCGCCGCCGCATCATCATCGACGCGTGCAAGGAAGTGGGGAAGCCGATCTTCTTTTCACTGCTGCTCATTACGGTGAGCTTCCTGCCGATATTTACCCTGGCCGGGCAAGCCGGTCGCCTTTTCGCTCCGCTCGCGTATACGAAGACCTTTGCGATGTTTGCTGCCGCCGTGCTTTCGATAACGTTGGCGCCACCGCTGATGGTCTGGCTTCTGCGCGGGCGCATCCGAAGCGAACAAGAAAACCCTTTGAATCGCGTCCTTGGAAAGCTCTACCAACCAATTGTCCGACGCATCGTCCGCTGGCGCGTGGCCATGGTCGTCGCAGCCGCAATGATCATCCTCGGCACGGTACCCGTGGGCTTGCGGCTCGGCTCTGAGTTCATGCCGCCACTCGACGAGGGGTCGCTCCTGGTGATGCCGACGACATTTCCCGGAATTTCCATCGAGGAGGCGCGCAGGGCCCTCGGCGTCCAGGACCGGATCATCAAGAGTTTTCCTGAAGTGAAGTCCGTGCACGGCAAGACCGGACGCGCAGAAACGGCCACGGATCCCGCCCAGCTGGACATGAACGAAATCGTGGTGACACTGCGTCCGCGAGAGCAATGGCCCGATCGCGACGTCGAACGGTGGTACAGCAGCTGGTCGCCCGGATGGATGAAGGCAGTTCTGCGACCGCTCTGGCCCGATGCGCGGCCGCGCACTCAGGCGGAACTTATCCAGGCGCTCGATTCCGCGCTGCGCATGCCGGGCTACCAGATGGCGATCGCACCGCCGATTCGCACGCGCATAGACATGCTCACAACGGGGGTGAGGACTCCCGTCGGCATCAAGGTGCTCGGTCCGGACCTGGCCGAGATAGAGCGCCTCTCGATAGAGCTAGAGGGACTGTTGCGCGAAGTACCCGGCACGCGCAGCACCTTCGCCGAGCGACAGACCGGACGCGATTACGTGGACATCGTTCCCGACCGCGAAGCCATATCACGTTATGGCCTCACGGTGCGCGATACGCTGGACGTCGTGGAGGCGGCGGTCGGCGGCATGCCCGTTTCGACCGTGATCGACGGCCGCGCCCGCTACTCGATCAATCTGCGCTATGCGGCCGATTTTCGTGCGGACCCGGAGTCCCTGCGCGCGCTGCCGGTGCAGGTCGCGAGCCTGCCATCGATTGCGGAGCCTGATCCCGGCGGCGCCGGAAGAGGAGCGAGTGCTGCCGGCGGTGCCATGAGCGGCGGCACTGCCGGAGGCATGTCGATGGGAGGCAGCAGCTCCACGCCCGCAATGCGAGAGACCGGCAGCGCGATGGCAGAGGCAGCGTCGACCGCTCCGATGGGCTCTGGCACGCAACAGGACCTCACCGATCGATTCCGCCAACCGGGCGCGACGGTTCCGCTCGGGGCACTGGCCGACATTCGCATCGTCAGCGGGCCACCGATGATAAAAGACGAGAACGGCGTCCTGGTCGGGTATGTATTTGCCGATATCGATGGGACAAAGCGCGACCTTGGCGGCTGGGTGAACGATGCCAAGGAGCTCGTCGGTGAACGATTCGTCCTTCCGCCGGGCTATTCGCTGACGTGGACTGGTCAGTACGAATTCATGGCGGATATGCAGGCCCGCATGCGCATCGTGCTGCCGCTGACCTTGGTACTGATCGTTGTGCTGCTGCGCATGTCGCTGAACGGCTGGTCGCAGACCGTTCTCGTGCTTCTCAGCCTGCCGTTCGCCATCGCCGGAAGTATCTGGCTCCTGGCACTGCTGCACTACAACCTCTCGACCGCCGTCTGGGTGGGACTCATCGCAGTGGGCGGCGTGGCCGCACAGACTGGCACCATAGTGACCGTGTATCTGGACCAGGCATACCAGGAGTGGGTCGATACCGGAAAGTTGCAAGGCGCCGAGGATATCGACGCCTGTGTCGTCGAGGGTTCGGCCAAATGTCTGCGCCCAATGCTGATGACCGTTGCCACGACGGTATTCGGCCTGATGCCGCTGTTGTGGGAGTCGGGCGTCGGCGCCGATCTCTCAGCGCGGACCGCGGCGCCTGTGGTCGGGGGACTGTGGTCATGCATGTTTCTCACGTTGCTCGTTCTGCCAGCTGCCTACGCGCTCTGGCGACGACACCAGTGGAAGCGAGGTTCGAAGCCAACAAATGGACAGATCCAAAACACTGCAGGATAGGGGGCTCGATTCGGGCGAGGCGGTGCTGCGCCTCGCAAAGATAGGGCCGAACGAGATCAGCCACGCTCCACCGGCGTCGCGCTGGCGTCTGATGGCCGCTCAGTTCGACAGCCCGGTCGTCTGGTTGTTGTTGGGCGCATGCGTCGTATCGGCGGTTATCGGCGAATTCAACGACGCCGTCGCTATCGCGGCAATCGTCGTCGTGAACGCCTGGGTCGGGTTTATCCAGGAGTATCGCGCGGAGCAGGCAGTCCAGGCGCTTCGTTCGATGACCGCGCCGCGAGCGCGCGTACGACGGGATGGCCGAATTGCGGAGATTGCAGCCGCGGACGTCGTGCCTGGCGACATCCTGCTCCTCGAAGCTGGCGACCTCGTCGCCGCCGACGCGCGCGTACTCGAAACCCATGGGCTTTCTGTCAACGAGGCCGCTCTCACCGGCGAAAGTTTGCCGGTACCAAAGCAGACAGACCCTGTGCCCGTCGACGCGCCGTTGGCAGAGCGGTGGAACAGCGTGTTCCTCGGGTCTGCGGTCGTGAGCGGGACCGCCGTGGCAGAAGTGTCTGCTACAGGGATGGGCACGGAGCTCGGACGGATTGCGCATCTACTTGCCGGCGTGCAGCAGCAGGTCACGCCGCTACAGCGCCGCCTCGCCAGAGTGAGCCGGATCCTGCTGCTCGTCTGTGTCGGGATAGTAGGCCTGGTCGCAATGATGGGCTTCTGGCGCGGCTTGCCCATGCTGGAAGTATTCATGTCTGCCGTATCTCTGGCCGTTGCCGCAGTGCCGGAAGGTCTACCGGCAATCGTCACGATCGCGCTTGCGGTGGGCGTGCAGCGCATGGTCGCGCGCAAGGTACTGGTGCGTCGTCTCGTGGCCGTCGAGACCCTCGGTTGCGCGACCGTCATCTGCACAGACAAGACCGGTACGCTGACCACAGGAACCATGGCCGTGAGGGAACTGTGGGGACTGGATCACGCTTCGCTACTCGATGCTGCCGCCGCGTGTTGCAATGCCGAACTGGGCGCAGACGGTCGATCAGGCGTCGGCGATACGACGGAAGTGGCAATTCTGGCCGCAGCGTTTTCCCGTGGCATTCAGCGCGCAGATATCGAGCAAGCGCGCCCGCGTCTCATGGAGAATCCTTTCGATTCCGACCGCAAGCGCATGTCGATCTGGCGCGCGGACCACGTGCTATATGTCAAGGGAGCCATCGATCAGTTGCTGCCACTGTGCCGGGGCGAAAATGCGGGGGCATTGGAGGCAAACGTGGACATGAGCAGCCGCGGGCTGCGCGTGCTCGGCGTTGCCGTCGGCACGACAACAGACGAGGCCGATCTGGAGTTTCTGGGCTTGATCGGCATCGCCGATCCGCCGCGCACCGAGGCCATCGAGGCAATCGCGACGGCGCGGCGGGCCGGCATCCGCACGGTCATGATCACCGGCGACCACTCGGTGACCGCCCAGGCCATCGCGCGTGAACTCGGACTGCTGCAGGCGGGTGAAAGCGCCGACGAACGTGTGCACGCCCGCGCAACGCCGGAAGACAAGCTGAGGATCGTCCGCGACTGGAAGGGTCGTGGCGAAGTAGTCGCCATGACGGGAGACGGTGTCAACGATGCTCCGGCGCTGCGCGAGGCACACATCGGCATCGCCATGGGCCGCAATGGCACCGAAGTGACGCGCGAGGCCGCCGATATCGTGCTCGCGGACGACAATTTCGCCAGCATCGTCGCAGCCATCGAGGAAGGACGCGGCATATTCGCCAACATCCGCAAGACGCTGGTCTACCTGCTGGCCGGCAATGCCGGAGAGCTGATGCTGATGTTCGTTGCGGCAGCTGCCGGATATCCGCTTCCGCTGTTACCGTTGCACCTGCTCTGGATAAATCTCGTGACGGATGGATTGCCGGCGTTGGCCCTGGTCACAGACCCCGTTTCACACGACGTGATGCGCCAGCCCCCGCGCAATCCCGAGGAACCGATTCTCGGCAGACCGGAATGGCGTACGATCCTTTTCACCGGGCTTCTGCAGGCGATCGCGGCCCTGGGCGTATTTGTCTGGGCGCTGCAGGCGCGTGATCTCGACGAAGCACGCAATCTCGCGTTTTCGACGCTCGTAGTCGGCGAGCTGCTGCGCGCGTTTGCGGCGCGCAGCAGCACCCGGCCGTTTTGGGAGGTCGGCGTCTTCACGAATCTGCGGCTACTGGGGATCGTGGTCGTATCGGTGCTGATCCAACTCGGCATACATCACATACCGGCGACGCAGGCGTTGTTCCGGATATCGAGCATCAGCGCCGCCGATTGCCTGCTGTCCCTGATCGTCGGCGCAATGCCGCTGCTGCTCATCGAAGCCAGCAAACTGCTGCGGCGTCACGGATCACGCCATGCGATTGCCCCAACGCGGCCCGATCAGTCGACGTGAGTGGTTGCTGCGGCATCCCAGTGCTCGCCGCAGCGTCCCGTCGAGCTCAATCCATCTTGTGGACCGTCGATCCTTTGCCCGGCGGGCCGGCCTGTACCCAAACGTGCTTGTTCATCATCATCAGCATGCGCCCGTCTTTCGCCTCCATTGCGACGCCGTCCGCCATCGACATTGGCTTGCCGTGCTGATCGATCATGCGTCCGGTACCGTCGGGATGAAGGAAAAGCGTCGATCCATCCTTGAGCTCGAATTTGTCTGCCGGCGGCTCCTCGGCAAAGCCCGGCGTCGCCGCGAAGAATACGGCGGCGAGCGCCACTGATCGTATGAGTCGATTCATGTCTGTTCTCCATCAAGTAACAAGTGTAAGTGAAACAACCATTCGGCCCCGATGTTGCGGTGAGTAGGCGGCGAGCGTGTCACGCGATCCCCCCGATCGCAACTCATGTGCCGTCCCCGTGATGCTGTGCGGGACCGGTGCAGGGAGCCATGCAACGCTCTCTCCGCTGCCGCAGCGCGGCGCCAAGGCGAAGTCGTCGCGCGAACCCCTTTGCGTGCTAAGCAAATCCAATGCCAAAGCCTGACAGGAGTCATGGTTTACCGGCTGAATCCGGCAATCCACGAGGCCAGCCGACGCTTTGGCATGCACATCGGTGCGGCATGGACGCGAGACAGTGGCGCCCCCCCCGGCAAGCCCTCCGAGCTAGATCGTCCACCGCCCATAGGCGATGCGCCATTTGGAAGCACCTTGCACCCATTTTGCGCACCGCAGACTTCAGGTGCCTTGCGACACCCGCCCGCCAGACCCCGCTGCCGCGGCGTGCTATCGTCGCGCCCGGCGCAGCCGCAGCGCGTTGCTCACCACCGAGACCGAGGACAGGCTCATGGCCAGCGCCGCGATCATCGGGCTCAACAGCAGGCCGAAAGCCGGGTACAGCAGCCCCGCGGCGATCGGAACGCCGAGCGCGTTGTAGAGGAACGCGAACGCGAGGTTCTGCTTCATGTTTGCGACCGCCGCGCGCGAGATCGCGCGGGCGCGGACGATGCCCTGCAGATCGCCCTTGACCAGCGTCACCTGGGCGCTCGACATCGCCACGTCGGTGCCCGTGCCCATGGCGATGCCGACGTCGGCCGCGGCGAGCGCCGGCGCATCGTTGATGCCGTCGCCGGCCATCGCGACGCGCCGCCCCTCGGCCTGGAGTCGCGCCACCAGCGCGGCCTTGTCCTGCGGACGCACCTCGGCGTGCACTTCATCGATCCCGAGGCGGCGCGCCACCGCCTGCGCGGTCGTGAGCCCGTCGCCGGTCGCCATCACGATGCGCAGGCCGTCGGCCTGCAGTGCGCGCAGTGCCGCGGGCGTGCTGTCCTTGATCGGGTCGGTCACCGCGATCAGCCCTGCTGCCGTCCCGTCGACCGCAAGGAACATGACGGTGGCGCCGTCGAGTCGCAACTGTTCGGCGGCGGGAGTCAGCACGTCCACGTCGGCGCCGGCTTCATGCATCAGCGTGGCATTCCCGAGCGCGACGGCGTGGCCCGCGACACGCCCGCGTACGCCGAGTCCCGTCACGGACTCGAAGTCCTCCGCCGTGCCCAGCGAAAGCTCCCGGCGACGCGCCTCGTCCACGATCGCATCGGCGAGCGGATGCTCGCTGCCCTGCTCGAGGCTGGCCGCGAGCCGCAGCACCGCGTCGGGATCGAAATCGCCGTGCCCTTGCGCCGCATGAAAGCCCGGCCGACCCCGGGTGAGGGTGCCGGTCTTGTCGATGACCAGCGTGTCGATGCCGCGCAGCCGCTCGATCGCCTCCGCGTCGCGAAACAGCACGCCGGCCTGCGCGGCGCGGCCGGTGGCGACCATGATC
>Ga0138256_10003844_pt1 | contig 15932 bp, 13 predicted proteins | sample KNB2016incub_MG_FD_105486 | JGI IMG/M metagenome (GOLD analysis project Ga0138256, IMG submission 105486) | Active sludge microbial communities from wastewater in Klosterneuburg, Austria - KNB2014incub_MG | ecosystem: Engineered > WWTP > Activated sludge > Unclassified | place: Austria... | reverse complement strand
ATTTCTTCTTCAGCATAATCAATCCGTAACAGGATTTATAGTTTTGCTCCGGATAAAAACTGGATGCCAGGATATGCTCAGCCGCCTGGAGTACATAGTGACCTATATTGCTTGCTTGCTTTAATAAATCTTCCTGATTCCAACCTCTTACTTGCAGAGCCTGCTGATGATTGGTGGGCATATGATCTGGTATAGTATGGTATGCTTTGGATAGATTATCGCGCTGATGTACGGCTATCCTATCTCCTTCATAATAGATTTCTATCAAAGACTGATCATACAATACTTTTACTTTTTTGCCTGCGTATGTATAAGGTACACTGTAGTAGTGATGGTTCTCAGTGAGCTGCACATGATAATTGCGCTGCACCGTAGCGACTACTACTTTTTTTATTTTAAATGATTCGCTGGGTAATGCAATCATATAAGGTGCTTCCAGCTCCAGGTACAATTCTTTTCGACTATAGGAAGACCCTTTATATTTTTTTAAATTGAGCTTGTCTAAGCATTCTATAATTGCAGCATTCAATTCTTTTAAACTATAATAAGTATTGTGTCGCAATGGTGCATAAATATGATTGTAGGCAATTTGTACACATCGCTCTGCCATCGCCTTGTCTCTCGGTTTATAAGGACGAGTAGCACTAAAACATGACTTATAATGCTCTCCTAACTGATAACATAATTCAGTAAAGACCGGCTCATATCGGCTTGGACGACTTACAGCAGTTTTTAAATTATCGCATAATATCGTTTTGGGGCTGCCACCATAATACTTCAGCATGGCATTAATACAATCATTAAAATCAAATGTGTTTTGACTAGGTACCGCCTTGCAAAACATTAAGCCACTACAAGGCAATACGCCAATAAATACCTGGCAGCTGATGACTTCTCCTGTAGAAAGATCAACATAACTAAGTTTTTTACCTGCAAAGTCTACCATAGCTTCCGCACCAGGATCGTGATCCAAATGCATCACCACTTCTTTGTGCCTGGTATACTCACCAAAGTGAAAACAGTACTGACTATAATTATAACCATCTGGCTGGGTTTCTTTGTATTCCAGCCATAATTGTTGACGAGTAATCCCTACATTTTTTGAGCTCTTTTCAACCTCTCTAAAATAAACAATTAGCTTGCCGTATCGATTACCGAGATAACCTGTAGTATCGTCCTGCAAAGCCTCAGGATTGACCCTTTTAATCGAGCCATCCATATTATGATCTTTGTCTATATGCTCACTTCTGAGATATTTTTTGATCGTCGTCTTAGATATACCCAGATCTCTTGCTATCCGTTTAATTGCATACCCTTGATGATGTAGTCGAAGTATCTGTTTTAACTGTTCCATCTTTATTGATTTTGCTGCCATACCTGTTTTTTGCAGGTAAAGGACAGGTTAAAATCAATCAACTTTCTCAAACCATTTGGGGGTCAGAATACGCCGGAATGTCAGCCTTCTGATCCCATTTAAGGGGTCAGTCCCGAGCCTTCGGGAGTGCCGGAATGTCAGGTCTCATGATCCTAGAAACGGACATTCCCAAGTTTTCAAGCATCCTGGAGTGTCATCCCTGGCAGGAAACCTATTATTGAGCTTCTAAAAAACCAATAATGAGGGGTCAGCTTGCCCGGAATTGGGGGTCACAATGGTCCGGAATCTACACTATCCTTTGGATTTACTACTGATGATTGGGAGTTAACCAAAGCGTTATTAAAAGAATTATCTATTTAAATGAATGATAGAACGGAAGCCGGAGGACAATTTATTCATCTTAGTGATCCTAATGGAACGGCGTTGTGCTTTTTCGAGCCGAAAGGGTAACGGTATTGAGTATACCGCATTGCGAGCTTTTGGCAATGAATGCCTCACACATCGTTAGTTGGCGATTTCCTTTTTAAGGTTTTATTCTTGTTATTACTTTTAATGATTCATTTGATTCTGAATTCAAGTCATTTTCTAATCCTCTTGGATTTGATATTAGTCCTTGTGGGTCATATACAAAACAGTAGAGAATGTCACGATCTGGATGATTTTTATATCGAGCAATGTCTTGCAAAAGTTCATCACCTACTTCTTTATCTTTCAAAGTGTCTCTCGTCTTTTTGACTTCAACTACAATTCGCTCCTTTTTCAATAGGAAATCAATTCTTGTATTTCTACCAGCATAACTTGGAGTGTAATCCTCTGGTCTGACATCATCAAAATTTATTTTTAAGAGAGCATGTAACAAGTCTTGGACATCATATTCGTCATCAATAATTAAAGTATCTCTTCCTCCATGTCTATTCACTAATTGTCGAGCAACATCATGAAACCTATCAAATATTCTATCTAAAATTAATAAGTGATTATCTGATTCTTCAAATTCAGACTTATCAATATTTAGGGTTAATTCTAATTCTCTCAACAATCTATATGATAATTTTAAATGGTCTTGCATTGCCATTACCTCACTTGCTTTTGAAATTATCTTCGCACCAAATGCAATGTGCGGTGGAGTTTCATATCCATGTGTAAAAAGCTTTTGCGCAGTATGATAATTTCCCATAAATTGTTTTGGTTTTTGGCGTTCTATAAACTTGACTTCAGGATAACCCCATTCAAATTTTTCAAGCTTTTCTAAAAGTTTAACTTGTTCTTCAAATTGATCATTTGCTTTTATTACACTTAATTCGACAACCAATTCATCGTTGAAATTTTGAAATTCTGTCACAATATCCAAAGACTCTTTCCAAATCCCTTTTGTATCTACTTTCGATAGACTTTGTGCAAATCCCAATACTTCTTCATAACTAAGTCTAATATGATTTTGATTTGTCCCTGTAAAATCATGATAGCTGTCTGAATGTTCGAACCAGGACCCAGCCCAATTCTTTGCTATAATATCTGCTTCAATCGTTAATTTCCTAAGGTCATCATGAATCGAGTCCAATCTATCAGTATAGTTTGACTTTAATTTATTCAATTTGTCTTTTAATTCATTTATCTGTTGAGATAATTTCATAGTTGTTCTGGGTTTTTGTTTTTTTAATGCCACCTAACATTTTTAAAAGTATCCGACAGCCGACAAGTGAAAGTTTCAATCTTAAACTAGCTCCAAATGGCTGTCGGTATGCTTTTATGTTGACTGACAAGCTTGTACCTCTATCTACGGTATAAAGTAAATGGGCTCTATCGAACCTAATTGTGGGAATTGGCTGCATTAATATCACATTTGTGTTTGACATCTGCAGTTAAATTTTATTAAGATGTTAAAATTAGGAATTTTTTATGAATTACTATTGAGTTTTGAAGCTTATGGTTATGGTTAGATAATAGGGGACACTTTACAACTTTTGCAAGATATCTATACTTGCCTCCAGGTTCAGGTCCCTATCCAGCTTCACTGGAGCTTTGATGTCATGGGATCAATCAGAAAACTGATACCGCTGCGGACATCCTAATGGTGCAGCATTGGATCCCGGCCTGCGTTTAATCATATTCGATGACTTTGGTCTGGAACTTTTGGGTCAGCATTCATAGTCAACTTAACCACAGATTCTGGAAGATCGATATGCAACAAAATTCTTGATTATAAGATTATAAGTTCCAACCGACGGTAACAAAATGATATGATTTATCCATGGGATTACCAACTTAGAGACCTATCAACCAGGTTTTTAAAATTTTGGAGCGTACTTGATTGGGGCGGGCAGTCTACGTAAAATAGAGGAGTAGTTATAGCTAAATTTGAATTAAGATGGCTTCAATGTTCGAAAACAACAGTATTATTATTTTAGAACATTGGAACATCCTTCAGTAACCTTGCTGTAATTGGCGGAATCGTTATTTCTCCGCCAACTAAGTCTTTGTATTTTACTCCATAATGGTTAACTATAAACCCAGAAATTATTACTAAACAAAATCTCATACTTTGATATTGCACCATAATCTTTTTATCGACACTTTCTACAAAATCTTTAAAAGAATCAAAGAGAATTTGGTTGGAACTATTTTTATCTTCGGAAGTTTGTCTCAAAACGATTGAGAATTGATGAGGGTTCTTTTCTCCTTTTAAAAGTAGTATGTTTGAATGAGAAATTGTATGTCTTACTTCTCCGTTAAAATATTTTAGTATTAACTCATTTCTATTTTTGTTAACTTCTGATCGAAGGATTTTTTCTGGATGTCCAATATTAAAAAGATAATAATCTAAATCATTAAACTCCTGATTTGATGTAAATTTGTGGCAAACAACACAATATATTAGAAATTTTCTATAAGTCTCATAAACAGAACAATACCATCTGAAATAAGAATTAATTATTAATGCTTGGTCGCGAGGATTTTTAAAATCTAATGTTTTTAATGAATTAATATAAAGTCTTTGTAAATTCACACAGTCATGAATTGAATAATATATATCTGTATGTTCCTTATCAGGATAGCCTAAAGTTAAATAGCTAATATATTCAGCTCCTTTTTTGTAATCCTTACGAATAACATCCAATATAAATAACAAAAGGGCATGACCTGTACTTATTATCTCTGTCCCATAATTATCGGAATTAAATTCTTTATATTGACTAAAAAAGGGTTCTGGCAAAAATTGAAATTCGCCATAATGCAAGAAATTTATTTTTTTGAAAAATATATCATTTGTTATTTTTTCAATTGCCATGGTTGTGTCCTTTTTTGTAATTTTGAGTAATTCATGTAGATTGGTAAATTGCTTCGTTTAGGGGATATTTTCGTTCTGCAACGTGTTAGGCACTGGCTTTAAAGTATTTTATTAACTAAAAATTTGTGTCGCCTTATATTTTTACTTTGCGATATAAAGTCAAATAGTTCAACCAAGTATAAGCATTTTAAAAAATCATGATATCCTACTTCCCTAAGTAACCTTCTCTGAGATTTCGATTTCGTTAAGTTTAAAATTATTAACGTGTAGTTATATTTCTCCATTGGAATTAACCAATCAAAATTGGAAGATATGAAATATAGTAGAATTATTAAAAGTGAATACTTAAACTTGATTCACATATATTTTAATAATTGGATAAAACAGCATTATAATATTTTATTTTATTTGAATAAAATATTTGTTTGTTCGTTAACAAATTTATTAAAATCGAATATTTCTAATTTGGTATTATTTAATTCAATTAAATTTTCTTCATCATTTGGATGTTTTAGGTTAGAGGGAATAATATTATCGTTTATTCTTACTCCTTTATTATTTATAATTACATTTTCGTCCTTCAATTCTATATTAGCTAAAGATCTATTGATTTCACTCAAATAATTGCAGGAGTATTCTGTGGAAAGTTGATTTGTACCAATACAGAGATGAACAGCCTTTAATTTAAGAATATCTTCGCATTTTGACATTCGAGATATTTCAGATATAAATTTTTTATATAGTTCTTTGTTTTTTGGATTTAAATCTTTGAATTCAGATGAAACTGTTATCTCTAAAGACATTAATTCGAAAAGTTCTTTTGAAAATGAATTTTCATTCCAATCAAAATACTTGTAAAATTCGAAATCGACAGAAGCCTGTCTTGCCAACAGGAATTCGTAAATAGATTTATGAGCGAATTTGAAATAATTATCAGCATTCCTATTAAGAATTGTTTTAGGATCTTGTGAAAATTTCTCAATGTCTATTGAATATCTTGAAGATATTGCTTTGATATTGTCAATATGGATCGAATATTTATATCTATTTGCTTGAGGGTTTTTATAAATATATATTGCTATATCTAACACCATAAGTAATAGCTTGTCTTTGCATTTCTCAAAATTTTGGCCACAATTTATTGATTCGCGATCTATCCATTTATTAACTAAATGGCGATAGATATCTAATTGAGTTATTTTTGATTTATCAATATCAAGTAGATCATCGATTTGGGTAAGAAGCATTGGTCTAGCAAGAAGATACGGTGAATGCTTTAATATACTATTTGCCTTATTTCTCTTACTTCTATTAAAAATGCTAAATCTTCTATTAATATATTTTTTTATTTCTTTATTCGTTAACGGAGAAATGTAGAATTTCACTAATTGATATAATCCTTTTGAGCCACCTGATCTGTGGATTTTGGTATACTTGGGTATTTCTTCTTGAGAGTTGAAAAATTGCGTTCTTGATGTAATAATAACGAACTTAAAATTTTTTGACAATTCAATTATTTCATCGATTCTCTCAGAAACATTTACCTGTGCTTTAATATCTTCATCAAAAGCATCGATTAAGAGGATAGTTTTATTTTTTTCTTCTTCACCAATTAAGTTAACAAAAGAATTAAATTCGCCATTATTTAAGGGGTATAATCTTATCTTATACTTGTATGGTATAACATTAAAAAATGTAAATTTTTGTTTATACTTTATAAATAGATTGATTAAAAAAGTTGTCTTTCCAAGTCCAGTATCACCCAATACGAGAAAGAACGCTTCATTCTGATTTTTATCGACAAAAATTTTAGATATAAAATTTTTAATCAGATTTGATCTTTGTCGACTATATTGGTTTTCCAATGGTTCCTCTAAAGTTGCAGGATCTATATCTTGAAACATTGTATTTATGTACAACTTAGTCGCGGCTTTAATTTCAAATGAGCTAAAATATGGCACAATTTTTTGGAATTGATACTTTCCATATTTCAATATGATCAATTTGAATGCTTTCCATAAATAATTGATTATAAAATAAAGTACACCAATTCCAAAAATTATTATAATGATATCATTTACAAGCGATTCTGCATTTAATTTTACTCCTATTCTTCGAAGAAACTCAGATAATATTATTATAAAATCTTTCATTGCTTATTTTTGAAAAAAATCAACTTAAATGAATGTGTTCCAAACACTAATTATTTTATGGTTTTATGGGCAATTATCAGCTATAAACCTTGTCACTAAGTTATACAATTACTCCCAATCCACTAAATTTTATTTTGCAATTTTCCCGTTTCTTATTTCTTCATATTCCCGACCTTCATTCAGATGAAATTATTGATACTATTCTGTACAATTATTGGTTCTACAGAACAACACAATCCCAGTTCTTCCTTCACCGCCTTACCTTGGAGTCAAAAACTCGCCTATAATTCCATTTTCATTCGAGCCTGATCAGTAATAGTTTCTAATCACTTTCCAGATGTATCCTCAAGAAATTTATTCACCGTTAACCAGTGTATAAACGAATCAAACCAAATATTACTGGTTCTATTGGGATTGCCCAGGCCGAAACCGTGACCACCATTCTGGTAAAGATGAAACTCTACCGGTATGTGTGCTTTAAACCAGGAATCGATCACGCCAAACTGCCCGTTGAAAAGAAAATCATCGGAGGCTATCACATTGAACATGGGTGGAGCATCCTTGGGCACTTCTACTGGTCCCATACTGCCATAGATCGGACCGATGAAAGCCAGGTCCATGGTCTTGGAGTGCAGTGTGGAGTGCATGGTGAGGCCGGCGCCTGCTGAAAAGCCAATCATTCCTATTCTATGCGTATCGACTCCCCATTCCTTAGCTCGTTTTACTATTAGGGCATAGGCCGCCTCAGCATCCGCGAGCTGGTTGGACAAGTCCATCTGTGGAGGACGCGCCGGCGCTTTGTTTTGGGTCGAATCAGTAGATGGTGCCGGTATCGGTCGGGGCCGATTCATCCAGGCAGTAAATTCGTCAAGGGATCCTGGGGTTGGAATCAGCCGATATTTGAGTACAAAGGCGGCGATGCCCTGCTTTGCGAGTGCCTCTGCCACTTCCCATCCTTCATTGCCCATCGAAAGCCATCTGAAACCTCCTCCTGGCGCCACGATGACTGCCGCACCGTTTGCTTTGCCTGGTTCCGGTAGGAATGGCGTAAGCGTTGCAGTGGTGATGTTACGGGCCATCGGGTCGCCCCACTGGCGAAACCAGGATTCTGAAGCAGGTTGTTCTTTGACACCGCCGGTGCCGAGTGGAATAGCATTTGGTTCGGCCGGGGCGCTGAGTGGGTAGATGGTGCCGTCCTGGGCCATGGCAGCCCCACCATAAAAGAATAAGAAAGCCATCATGCTCGCTTTGGCCAGGTGATTATATCTATAAATCATAATTAGCTGATATTTTAGTTTAATTTTCAAATATAGTAAGCTTTTAAGAGTATGCTGTTATTTCTGTTTTATTTGTTATGGGAGGGTGGAGGTTAAGGCTCAGAATCGTAGAATATAAAAGTTGCTGCTATTATTCTTATTTAGTCAAGCCACATTAGCCCAAAACCCTTTGCCAAGCAATTTATGCGTAGCGAGCAGGGTATATGTGAAGTGGCTAAAATCTGTGTTTCTGTCGCTACATTAACCTTACTGATGCTGATTATTATTCGTCAGTTCAAATGTAGTTCTGAAGCAGCCATTTTACAAATACCGTGTTGCCTGTGGTGTTGCACCATTACTGCTTTGGATAAGGAAAAATAGTCTTCGTGATTAGCTTGCCCTGAACTGTTTTTGAAGCTACTACCTGATCGGGCTCCTTTGACTTTTCAACCCAGTCAACAATCAGCTTAACCCAATCCACATTGTCACAGCCTGGACCGCCTCCGCAATGCAAAACTCCCGGTAGGAGAAACAGTCTTGCATAGGACGGTACATCCTTATCGCCTCTTAATATTCCTTCATAATGTTCGATGGTTGCATATGCGGAGAGAGCTGGATCATTCCATCCATGATAGAAGATAATTTTTCCGTTGCGTTTTTTGAACTCGCTGTAGTCCGTACTGGTGGCATCCAAATAAGATGAAGCATATGCCGTTTGCCCGGCAAAATTCTTGAAGTCATACTTAGAATAATCCCACGTGGAGTCGTTGAAGACGAGATATTTGAAAATATTGGTAGCAAACATATAATGTAAGCTGGGAGCATTTGGCATATACGGACTTGTTCCGGTGATCCACATATCCCATGAGCCCATTTCAGCTTCTAAGCCAAACGGGAAGCCAGGGTAAATTTGTTTTCCGTCAATCACCAAAGGATTGTAAACCGCTTTGATTGCGGAGAGTTGTTGCTTCGTAAAGCATTCCCTTCCTGCTTGTCCATCGGGACAGAGCGGCAATTTTGAAAAATCAAATTTGCATTTGCGAGGGTCTTCAATAATACTATCCGCAGCATCGTCGAGCTTATCGCATTGCTTCAGCACCTCGTTTTGCAAAAGTTTGAGGTTGTCATTTGTAATCAGCGGCTTCAGGTCATTTGGATTAGGATAATTATTTTTACTGTGCTGGACACCTTTTGCTGCAATAGCTGGCCATCCATTTGCTGGTGCCCCGGCCACAATTCCATCAAAATCTTCGGGATAATATTGAGCTTCAACCATTGCTTGTCCGCCACCACGGGAGCATCCGGCGAAGTAGGATTTAGCCGGTGCCGCACAATAATAATTTTGCATGATCAGTTTCGATACCACAGCGGTACGGTGTATGGCGAGCCTTCCAAAATTCAACTGGCGTTCCATGTTGTTGTAAGCCCACTTGGCATCTTCGCCTCCCTGGTGCCCTGCATCAGTGCCTGCGGTAGCAAAGCCATCATTCACTTTGTCACGAAATCCGTTTTGAATACTACCGACAAAACCACCTCCTCCGGACAAAAGGAAACGACCGTTGTTTTCAGCCGGTAATAAAAGTTCAAAATTTATTTCCATGCTTATCCTTCCGAACACACGACAGAAAGGTTTATTTATTATGGTGGTTGGCATCCATGGTTCATTCGGATTTTTAATGGTGTCCGAAGCTTTATCTTCAGCAACCAAAATCGTAACATCCGGAAGCTGAAGGTTCTTTAGCTCCTCGCAAGGCTTACAAAATTTTACATTTTGTGCTGACGCTGCGCCGATAAAAAACATGAGTGCAAAACAGATACTAAACTTTCTCATAGCGGTGGTTTGTGTTAGTAATATATGAATGTTATGTCGAATAATAAACTGCCTGTGGACAGTCAGCCGAACGTTTGCAATAGTTGAGGTCTACCTAACATGGGAGGCAACACGTAAATTTATGATATTATATGATACTTTCCCAAAATAAAGACATTTGATTTTCAATGATTTATCGTTATATAAAACGTATTGTCGTTAGGACAATTCACTTTTTTTGAAATGGCAGCCAACGTTTTGCGGGTTTAAAAAGTTGGGGATTTCGGATCAGAAAACATTGAAGCTTCGAAGCAACCACAAATGTTGATGCATGATAGAATGTTCAACCCAATCAACTATTATGTCCCCAATTTCTTTAAACCCGTTGTTATACCCAGTTTTATTCCATTTTTTATTAATAATTTCATTTGCATTTTCATATAGCTCATCTAAGTTGATGATTTCGATATCTGAAATAGATCTAGGGAATAATTCAAATGAACTAAATTTTTCCTCATGGATTTCGTCATTCATGTTTTAAATTCCCTAAGTGCCCTAATAATTAAAAACGATTTTGGCCTATATAAATACATTGGATCTTTTTGTTTGAATCCCGATTCATCGTAAATTGATAAGGCTGCTGAGATATTTTTTAAGGACTTCTGAATTGTTTTATGAATTTGAGAAATCCCACCTGCTAATTCTTCTGATATTGCCTATGACTCTGGCCCATATGGTTCTTTAGTTTCTTTTAAAAAAGCTTCAGAAGATACGGCATTGAAGGGTCACAATGGTCCGATACCTACACGTAAATTAGGCATTGTGCTGTTTGGGGCTTCTTCTATTCGCAGTAGCGGACCTCATGAAAGATGCTATTCATCAGCCCCATTGGCATAAAGGGCCTATGTTAGCAGCTGCTTTCTTCGGTGGCCTTTTTATAATCACAAAATTGCGCCTGCAAAGACTCTATTTAGGGAGCTTTAAAATTCCATTTAGAATTGTCGTTATTCATATCAAACCTTGAAAGTGTCGGCCGGCTGTCTCCGGAAGATACCAACGCTAATTGTTCTTTAGATCCAGGAATTACTTTAGGCATTATACGATATGTACCATCAGTCAGTTGATCGATTCGCCATAACTGTTCGGGGGCGCCGGTAAATGCCGGAATCGTAATCACTTCTGCATCTGGGGTAGCTGCTAATGCCCGATCCGTTCCCGCTATTACTATTTTATAATATGGGCCACCTAGATATCCGCTTGAATCAGGAGCAGCGGTGATAGTCCATTTCTGATGAGGGCGGGCCATGTAATCACCTATTCTTGCATCAATGTTGCCGGTAGGCCAGGTTTTCATTACATCCGCTAATTCCTGAGATTGCACTGGTTTTACCGGTTCATCATTGTTGCGGTTAAATCCCCGCATGCCACCAGCCATTCTTACCAGGTCAACGGCCAATTCCAGTCCATATCCTCTTCTCTCTGATTGAATTTCATAAGTTCCTTCTTTGACATTATCTCCTGCCACAGGCCATCCATTGGTCCAAAGCAATGGACGGATGCCTAATACGCTGCGTCCTCCCTGGTCTAAATCTGCTTCATAATGAAAAGACATTTTTTCAATTCCATCACCCAGGATCATGCGTCCAAAATGGCCGGGCCCTATAAGTCTTCCACTGGTTGCAGCAACCATTTTGCCGCCACCTTCCAGCATGTTTCTACCCACATTATCTACAAAAGGACCGGTTACATTTTTAGAACGGCCTGCAACAATATTGTAGGTGGAGTTGGCGCCATCGCAACAGCTTCCATGTGTAGCAAGAAGATAGTACCAGCCACCGTGAGAGGTTAAAACGGTGGCTTCGCAAACAATGGCGACATCAACGGGTTGATTGCCTTTTACCCTTAAGCCTGTTTTAGGATCCAATTCTACAATGCGGCTAAATCCAAAATAGGTACCATAAGAGAGCCAAAGACGCCCGGTAGTAGGATCCAGCAAAAGACCAGGGTCGATGGCATCGCATTCTTCATAACCATCGGAGGTGGCAACCACAACAGGTTCTGTGTATTTAAAATCGGGAGAAGTTGGATCAAGCGTCTTGTTCCACATCGTAAGAATAGCACCTTTGTGCGTGCTGCTACCGCCGGTTGCGCCATATACTACAAGGTAGCGGTCGCCAATTTTCATGGCATCGGGAGCTGCACCTCCACCCGGTCTTACACCACCGCCATGCCAGGTCCAACCGTCTTCGGATATTAATCCACCTCCACCGGTGCCGAAGGTGTAATACTTTCCGTCACATTCGACGATGGTGGACGGATCATGGATAAATGGTTTTCCGACCTGTGCTTTTATTGTTTGAATTAGTAAAACTGCTAATAAGGCAGTCAGGCCGATTATTTTCATTCTTTTCATGTAATAATTTGTTTTTAATTGCACCTGGAAATCGCCATCAATATTCAGCTTGCTGTGAGCATGATGGTCTCTTTATGGCTTGTTTCATCATAATTTCGATTTCAGAATAATTGATACTTTTTTACAGACTAACAAATTTTATTCGTAACTAATACTGAAGTTTTTTACCGGCCTTCCTTTTTCATCCAAAAAACGAACACAGAAGTTACACATACCCGGACCATTTATTACTGCACCACGGATGATGTTCTTTCCCTTTTTTAGGGTTAAAAGTGAAGAGGTGCCATTATCCACTATCATATCTCGGTCACCGGACAGCATCAGGGCTTCCCTGCCATTTAACCAAAACATACCTGACGAATTAGCTCCTGCAGCCATTCTCACGTTTTTGATTTCTTCCGGGCAATTGATGACCGTGACAAGCCAAAAGAGTACGCCGTATGGAGGCATGTTCAACGCGTAGGTAAAATGGTATAAATTAAAATTGTAAGACTTGCTGTCGAGGGCATACCATTTTAGGTCCTGGTTTTCCACTTTTACCTTTTCGCCATTTTTAGGAATTATGGTAAAATCGTCGGAAAAATTATCGGTGGAGAAGGTTGTTCTGAGGTAGTTGTCGGTGAATATATTATTCCGGGTAATGTCTTTCCTGACGGGTTCCAGCACCAGCCATCGTTGAATGAATCCCTTGGTATCCGGTGCCTTTTTTGTGCTGCTGTTCAGGATAAAGTGTTTAGATAGAGTATGTGTGGTATCACTTTTTATGGGTATGGGAGGCAAGGCTGGCCTTTGTCCCTGACCCGGCGGCTGTCCTAAAGCTGTACCGGCACCTGCCAATAATCCTGAGATAACTATAAAAGCGATAGCCGGCAACAAGTATTTGTGTTTTCTATTCATCGTAGATTTCTTTTGTATTGAAGGTTTTTTCTGAAAATTGAGCATACTATGATGCAAATCCACTATACGAAGTTAATAAAAATAGGATCACTTTATTGAGCTTAAAATTCCACCTTGAATCGTCTCTGTTCCTATCAAACCTGGGGTGCAGTGCGTTAGAGCAGGTGCTATCGATCTCTAAATTCCGTGGTGTAACTGGTGAATTTTACCTGAAGTATTTGTGACGGACTGCCATTTTTGAAACCAAATGATGTGATAAAAACCTGTCGCGTGTGTTGTGGTTAAAGTATCCTTAGATTCTTTGTACAATTCAACTTTGTCCACAATTTCAAATTCTTGCGGAAGTCCGTTCTTGAAGTCGTATTTAATGATGTCTGTTGGTTTTTGCTGGATGTCGTCCTGCAATTAACGCACAACGTTGCTGGTGTAGGTGTCAGTAGCGGTTGTAGAAGCACTTACTTTTCGGTTAAGTAAAAGGCTGATTAGAGGAACTGACCTTTGCTTTGCCAGTGCACCTGCCATAGCACCTACACGAAGTGATGCGGTCGGCTTTGATTACTTTTTTATTTTTGATATTGTCATTCCAATTAATTCTGTCGGCTTGTCCATATCTTTTATAGCAAAGTCAATCGCTTCTTTAATCAGCGCTCTTACCCTGGCGTTTCTATAATCGCTCGATTTCTTTACATCTATATGTCTTATCAAATTACCAGTTCCTGTCAATAATTTATTCGGGTCTTTTAAGAGCGTTCCTTTGTTAAAACCCAAATTTTGGTGAGTGGCGTAAATAGGCAACATACAAAAGGCATCTGATAACTTTTCGGAGATTGAAAAGACGGCTGTCAAAGCGTGGGTATGATACAGAAGTTCATTGCTGTCAGGATACAATTCCAATATGTATTGTCGTAAATCACGAAACAGGGCAATGACTTCCTGATCTTTAAAGTCCAATAAGTATTGAAAGTCTGGATGAATGGGTCTTGACTTTGTCATCTCGCATTGTTGTCGTATTGCATTGCACAAATTAGGTTGCCTTCCGTGTCCAGGAATTTTGCAATCCATCCTACATATGGAATACCTGTTTTTGGCATTAGAACTTGGCCGCCATTGCTTTTTACACGTTCCACGATTTCGTCCAAGTTCTCTACTCCAATGGTGCATTCCAAACCGATTATTTTTTCTGGAAAAGGAGCGTATTTTCGTGATTGTAAAGCCCCGATGAGTTCTCCGTTTTCTGTCTTGTCGGCTTTGATTTGCAGAAAATCAGATTGTCCGAAGGAATTGAAACCCCAATCAAAAACTCCATCATAAAAGCTCTTTGCCCGTTCAATGTCGTCAATGTGAATGGCAAAATGTGTCAATTTATTTTTCATATCGTTTAATTTTGATTGTTACCGTATCGTCTTTTAAGCTTCCGCAGATTTTCGCCTGCTTCTTCATGTTTTCGCCTGCTCATTTTCTGGCTAAAACTGTTAATTTACTTGATTATAAATGGGTGAATGTTGTACCGTTGAATTTGCAGAGACCATTGCCATCAGTTCCAAACCAAAGTTCTCCTTTTTTGTCTTTATAAATTGTATTTACTGCGTTGCTGGTAAGGCCGTCTTTGATTGTGTAATTAATCAAGTTGTTTCCGTCATATTTCCAAACTCCTGCGTCCACAGTTCCAACCCAGATATTTCCGCCATTGTCTTCGTTTATCGAATATATACGAGCCAAAGTGCCTAACCCGGGTTTTCCAGAAGCTCTAAAATCAGCATTATTAAGACCTTTTTCTTCTGTGAAATTTGTCAAAGCATTTCCGTCATATCGGAATAATCCAGCACCATTATTTCCAAACCAAAGGATGCCCTTACTGTCTTCAAATATACTAAGAACGGCAGGGCCGGAGAGCCCTTTTTCTTTAAACCAAGTTAGTTTTTTGCCATCGTATCTGCATACGCCTTCTGCCTGAGTTCCAAACCAAATGTTACCTTTTTTATCTTTTAGGATACAATAAACGCCATAGCGACTAAGCGAAAACGGAGCTTTGGTTTGTGTCTTTGAACTTGACGGATGAAATGGTAGATAGTCAAGTGAAGGATTGCTATATCTGAGCACGCCACCACCAGCGAAAAACCATAAATCATTGTTTTTTGATTTCCAGTTTAATACAGTGCCCTTAGTTATGTTGACTTTATTGGTATGTGTTGTAATTTTATTTCCGTCAAATTCACTAATGCCAAAAGCACCAGTCCCGAACCAAATATTTCCCAAATCATCTTCTTGAATGTTTATTACTTGATTGTCTGCAAGTCCGTCCTTCATGGTAAATTGTGTTAGTTTTTTTACATCGTAACGATATACGCCTGCCCCATTAGTCCCAAACCAATAATTGCCACTTCTGTCTTGAAAAATACTTCTTATATTCTTGTCTATACTATTGACTGCAGCATTTAACCCGTTAAATTGAGTCGTTGAGTTTGGTTTATTGGCTTCATAGATTGAATTATTATTTTGTGTCGGTCCATTGCATGAAGTTAAATAAATGAGCAGAAAAGTAATTACTGTTAAATGTGTCGGAATTATTTTAAACATTTTCATTTATATCAGTTTGTAAATTGTTGAGGGGTGGTCTGAAAGAGTGGCCGAGAACGTTTTGTGGGTTTGGCGATGAGGTGGATTTCAAGCAGGAACTAGAGGGGAATGTACCAAGTTTGGTTCACGCAATCATTGTCGAACAAAGCAGCTTACCCGCCT
>Ga0138256_10003843_pt1 | contig 15937 bp, 14 predicted proteins | sample KNB2016incub_MG_FD_105486 | JGI IMG/M metagenome (GOLD analysis project Ga0138256, IMG submission 105486) | Active sludge microbial communities from wastewater in Klosterneuburg, Austria - KNB2014incub_MG | ecosystem: Engineered > WWTP > Activated sludge > Unclassified | place: Austria... | reverse complement strand
GTTGCGTGACATTGCCGGTGGAACCTGTATGAATGCCCGTATAGCGCTCGTTGATGATGATCCCGCGTTCGCTGAGTATTTGCAGGTCTTTCTCCAGACCCGCGGATACACCGTGGATGTCCATCACAACGGGGCCACCCTGCTTGAACACCTGCAGACCGGTGCAGCGCCCCATATCGTCCTGCTCGACGTCGAAATGCCCGATCTGGACGGCCTGGAGACGTTGCGTGAGATCCGGCGTCTGCAGCCGACGGCCGAGGTCATTATGCTGTCGGGCCGCCAGGCGCCTGCGACCATTGTCGAGGCCGTCCGTCTGGGCGCCACAGACTATGTGCTGAAGGGCGGGAGTCCCGGCGGGCTCGGCGAGGCGGCACTGGAGGCCGCCATTCGCAACGCTCTTGAGCGTCAATCAATGACGGCCGAGATTGCCCGCCTCGGAGCGCAGTTGGCCGAAGACCCGCAGGGACTGCAGCCCTACTGGAGCGACTCCCATTCCATGCACGTGGTGATGGACATGGTGGACCGCGTCGCCGACAGCGCCGTGGGTGTGCTGATGCGTGGTGAAAGCGGTGTGGGCAAGGAAGTGATCGCACGCGAACTGCACCGGCGCTCGTCGCGGCGCACCCAGTCATTCGTCAAGGTCAACTGCGCGGCGTTGCCCGCGGAACTGCTGGAAAGTGAACTGTTCGGCCACGAGCGGGGCGCCTTTACCGGCGCCGGCACGTCGCGCGTGGGCAAATTCGAGTTTGCCCACCGGGGCACCTTGATGCTCGATGAAATCGGGGAAATGCCGGCGGCGCTCCAGGCGAAGTTGCTGCACGTGCTCCAGGACGGTGCGCTCACGCGCTTGGGCAGCAACCAGACCATCGACGTGGACGTCCGGATCATCGCCGCCACCAATCGCGACCTGGAAGCCATGATGGCGGCCGGCACATTCCGGGAAGATTTGTACTACCGCCTGCAGGTCATCGAGATCCGTGTGCCGCCATTGCGTGAGCGCCGCGAAGAAATCCCTGCGCTGATCGAGTACTTCCTGGCCAAGTACTCCGCCGTGTATCGCCGCCCGCTCCGCCGCCCCAGTCAACGGCTGCAGGAGGCCCTGCTGGCGCATGCCTGGCCGGGCAACATCCGCGAACTTGAGAACATGATGAAGCGGTTCGTGGTGTTGCAGGATGAGACATTCATCTTCAGCGAACTTCAGCGGCCGCGTGAGGGCGTGCGCGGATCCGTCACGTCATCGCCGGCTGCGGCGCCCGCGCCTGCGTCGGCCGACTCCACGTCACTGCCTCGCGCCGCGCGAACAGTGCCGCTCCCTGATCCACAAAACCAACGGGATCAGGATGTCACGTCGGAACAGCCGGTGGACCTGCCCACCCTGGCACGTGCGGCGGCGCAGCGTGCTGAACACAAAGCCATCAATGAGGCACTCGATCGCTTTCGGTGGAATCGCCGCAAAGCCGCGACATACCTCGGCGTGAGCTACAAGACACTGCTCAACAAGATGAAGGAATGCGGAATCTCCGATCGCGAGCAGGCCTGATTCCCGCGCAGAAAGACATTACCAACGTTGGGTAACCGGGTGCCGAGTCATTGGCGCGGCTTGGTCGTGATCCTTCCGTTTCTCGCGCTTCGCACTGCAAAAACACCAAAATGGGGTTCGGCACAGGAGTTGCATTGTAAGGGCGCATGCGAACTTCAACAAGCAACCCCACTCTGTCGCTGCGCGGTCTGCTGGAAACAACGAGCGCGTCCTTCACGGTCGTGCGCCATTGGCCAGGAGAAGTGATCTTCTATCAGGGCGACGACGCCGACACAGTGATGCACATCGAAGAGGGCCGTGTGCGCCTTTCGGTGTCGGGGGCGTCAGGCAAGGGCGCAATCTTCGGTCTGATGGGACCGGGCTCGTTCCTCGGCGAAGACGTGCTCGGTGGTCGCAGCCGCCGACGGCAGACCGCCACAGCCCTTATCGAAACCGAACTGCTGGTGTTGAAGAAAACCGAGATGACCCGCCTCATTCGTGCGGACGAGGCCATCTCTGAGCGATTCATCACGCACACCTTGGCGCGCAAGGCGTCGCTTGAAACGGATCTGACGGTCCAGCTCTTGTGCTCGGGCGAGGACCGGCTCATCCACACGCTGCTCACGCTCGCCGGATGCGACAGCCGTTGCAATGGACGGTATGCGCTCCCGAAGGTGTCACAGGAGGTCATCGCAGAGATGGTCGGCACCACCCGCTCACGCGTGAACTTCTTCATGGGCAAATTCAAGAAGCACGGCTTCCTTGAGAAGCAGGGCGACCTGCTGCAGGTCATTCCGTCCAACCTTGCGTTTCTGCGAGCTGACAGCCGTGCGCTCTAACGCCATGACGTACGTGGTGCCACCCGATTCCGAGAAGGCCCCGGTGGTGCCGCCCACTGATCCGCAGGCGCCGGACGTGGAGCGCGAGCCGAACATTGATCCACCACCGATGGATCCACCGATGACCGATCCGCCTGGGGTGCCGCCGGCGCCCATGGCCTGATTCACACGACGCACACGCACAAAGGAGATCAGATGTTGAACAAGAACGAACGTGAAGGAAAAGTGGACAAGGTCAAGGGCAAGGTCAAGGAGACCGTCGGCCGCATCACCAATGACCCGGTGCTCGAAGACGAGGGCGTGCGGGATCAGGCCTCAGGCGAAGTCCAGGACACCGTTGGAAAAGTTCAGCGAAAAGTCGGAGAAGCCGTCGAAAACGTCGGCAAGAAACTCAAGCACTGACGGGCTACAACTTTCGCTTGAACGCGCCGTCCTGGAAGATTGACCCGTCCACCAGGATGTGCGCGCCGTCCTGATAGGACGGTCCGAGCGCGCTGTGCGGGCACGCCGGGCAGCCATGCGCGTCTTTGCCGCCCGAGATCCAGTTCAGCACGTCGTCGCTGATCTCATCGTCTGGCGCCTGGTCGCGTGGGGGATTCTCGGGGTCTGTCGCCATGGATTGAGGATACACCTGCCGGAGCGCCTACTCCGAGGGCCCCGACCGCGTCTGCGCGGTCACGGGCGGCGACACGTGTTCGCCTTCCAGATCAAGGGAGAAACCTTGAGGCGAATTCGCCATGGGTGTCATCACGGCGTTCAGCGTCTTCACGAACTCTTTCCAGCGGAGGGCCAGCAGTGGGTGAATCAAGCTGCCCAGAATAGACCAGTGGATGAGCACTCGGGCGGCGGTGGTGGGCCTGAGAATGCGCATGCTCGGGATGGCCAACAGAATCAGTTGCGACCGCAACTTCACGCTGTCCCATCGGTTGGTCGGCGAATGGTGATGCACCACCTGCAGCGCCGGATCGATGAGCAGGCGGCCATGGCGCGCGGCCTGTTTCGAAACCAGCAGATCCTCGCCAGGGGAATACCCCACCAGCCACGGCAGTGGCAGCAACTGACTGACCGCGCTGCGTCGGTAGGTCATGCAAAACCCGCACATGAACTCTGTGTCGAAGGGCCGGCCTTCGTGGGGCCACTTGTACGCGGACCCGGCCATACCCGTCACACTCAAACGGCCGGGCTTGCGACCGGCGATCAGGAAGATGCGGCGGAACAGATACCCGGCAAACGAGCCCCCGGGGGCCACATCCACACCCCCGACACCCATCAACTGCGAATCCTGCTCGTAGTGGGCCCGCAGCTTGCTCAGAAAATCCTCCGGGACCTCAACGTCGTCGTCGAGAAAGACGATGACGTCGCCGGTCACGATCGATGCGGCGACTCTTCTCGATGCATACAGGCCGTCCTGTACCTGCTTGCGATGGTACGTGAATCCGAACCCGGCGGCTATCGCGCGCTGGCGCAAGGTGGCGACGAACGCATCAGCCAGGTCGCCGTCGTCGATGACGACAATTTCATCGCCTGATTCCGGCCTGCACGATCGCACCAGCGAACCCACGCATCGTTCCACGTCCAGCGGACGGTTCCTGGTGCAGATACAGAGACTCAGCATGAAGAGTGGACAAAGTCTGGCACAAACCTCGTCACCCGTCGAGACGATTGATCCACCGGCGTGAGCGAATCGCGCTCAGGCGCCGGCGCCAGGACGCCGCAACACGCACCACCGGGGCCAGTCCAACGTCGATGAGGCGCAGCGCCCAGACCGCTCGGCTGCGCCGCGGCGGCTGCGCCTCGACTGAAGACGGCAGAGGCCTCACTTGTGCCGGTTTCCAGAAGGACGTTCGCTCGAACACGGGCACCGGAGACGGCCAGATCTCGCCCCCCTGGGCCACGAGGCGTTCAACGAGTGACGCGAACACCTGTTCGGGGTCGACACCTGGGCCGCGAAGCGCGCGGGTCACGGCCTCGCCACGCACCAGGAGGCCACCGGTGAACGTGGCGCCCTCCCATCGTGTGAAGACCGGATCTCCGCCCAGAGGCGGGATGATTCTCCGCGACGTGCCACGCGTCACCTCCCCTGCAGACTGGAGGCCATCGATGTCTGCCATCGTTAGCGCGGGCAACATCTGTGCAAAAGCCACCGCCTGAACTGTGATGCCGGCGTGGATCAGCAGCACGGCCTTCGCGTCGAGCGTTGCGAGTTCGTCATGAAGCGCGGTTGTGTCGTTTCTTGACAGATCGATATTGCAAACCGGAAACGATTTTGATGCCGGCACGTCGGCGGCGCCGTCGCGACTGAGGACCAGAACGCGTCGGATGGCCTTGATGGCCGCGAGCGACGTCAGCGTCCTGTCGAGATCGGCGGCCGAGCCACCGTCGACAATTGCGACGACGCTCGCGGAGGTCCCGGGACTCGCGACTGGCGTGAGATAGGTCATCCAGTTTGCGTGAAAGTCCAGCCACAGGCGCCGGGTCTCTTCCTGAGCAATTGCCGGTGCGCCGATCCACGCGCCATCGTCGAGGGCGCGCAGGAGGGCCTCGTGCAGCGCAGCCGGGGTGGCGTCGAAAAGCACCCGGCTGTGATCGTCCGGGTCCACCAGTTCGGGAACGCCCCCGACCCTGGCGGCCAGGAACGGGATGCCCCACAACAGCGCTTCATAGACCGTGCACGGAGAATTGTCGGCCGGCGACGCCATGACGGCGAGTTTCCGGCCCCGTAGCAGGTAGGCGATCGCCTGCGGTTGGCCCAGGTGAGTCACGGCCTTGACGCCGAACCGCCAGGCCTTGGCGCGCCTGGCCACGTAGGCCAGACCATCCATCCCCGCGCACACCCCGGGTTTTCCCAGGAACGTGACTGTGACCCGTCGATCGACCAGCGTGTCGTGCAGTTGGTCGAGCGCGTCGCAAAACAGTGGCAGGCCCTTTCGCGCTTCGAGCCGGCCGAAGAACACAAGCTCGGTGATGGGTGTAGCCGGGTCTAGCGACCCGGCCTCCTTCGGGATGGAAGGCGGTGAGGGAAGGCAGTACTGCTGCACGATGGTCTGCCGCGGCGACTCAAACGCGTGCTGCCGGGCCCAATCGAGCAGGTACTGACTAGGACTCCAAAGCACGTCGGCGGTTTTCACACTGAGCCGTTCGGCATGGTTGAGAGCCGACTGCACCAAGGTGGTCGCACGCGCCTTGTTTAACTCAAGAGCCCACTCCGATGGCCCGTGCAGGGCCACAACCAGCAGCGAGTCTCGAAACGCCAGACCGAGCTTCCTGGCGACAAGGCACAAGCTGCCCTCCCCGCCGTAATCATTGAAGTGGACGACATCGAAACGCCTTGTCGAGAGGTACTGGTAGACGAGGTACGGCGTGCCGAAACCGTGATCTCGCACTGGACCGGCGAGCCCCTTGAGCTCTTCGATGGAGAGCGCCACCCACTCGATGCCGCGGTCGGCGTATCGAGCCTTCCAGGGGTCGATGCGGATGTCTGGCGCCGATATGGTGCCGGTATACAGGATGCACACGCGGCAACCGGATGCCGCGAGGTGTTCCGCCAGGCCGGTCATCGCCGTGCCGAGGCCTCCGCCTCCTGGCGGGCCGACGATCTCACTCGTCACCACGCAAACCGACGGCAAACGATCAGGCGGACCTGGAGGTCCGGCCTCCATCCGGAAGGAGGCCGGGTCTTTAGACCCGGCTGAACCCTCAGCCGCGCGTGTCACGGCGGCCCTTTTTTTCGTGCAGCGCGAATTCGATCTCGCGCAGCACTCGCTCGAAGAGCGTCATGTAGGCCGGGATCAGGTCGTCGGCCATCATCCGGGCGAAGGCGCGGACGGCCAAACCGCGGCAGAGAGCCGGGTTCTTCTGCAGCGCACTCAACCGGGCGACTAACGCGGCCCCATCATGGTTGGGCACGCAGTAGCCGGTGACCTCGTCTTGCACCAGGTCCGCGACCGCGGCACTGCCGCGCGTCACCACCGGCAGGCACCCCTGTCCCATCGCGTGCACCACTTGCGCCCAGTGCCGGCCGGCATCGCCGAGCACCACGAACACATCGCGGCCCGCGAACACAGCGGGAGTCTGGTCGCGGGCATCGGTCAGCGCCACCGGGACACCCGCGTCGGCCAGTGCGGTGCCAAGCGCGGCGATCTCTGAGGCCTCCCCTGCGACAACGACTTCGAGCGGTGCGTGCCACGGCAGTGCGCGCACGGCCATGCGGCCAGGAACGTCGAGAACAGGAATGGTCACGATACGTGACGCGAGGGCTGGATCAACGTCCGCGAGGTGAGCCGCGATTGTCGGATCACCGGCAACGAGCGCATCACAAAAACGGCCTGTGGTGCGAACGCGTTCGAGTGACGCCGGGCTCAGGTCATCAACACGGGCAATGACGCCGACCTCACGCGAGAGATGCGGCAGGGCCCGGGAGTGGCATTCGTCCCCGCCGGTCAAGAACAGGCACGGCGCATGTCGCTCGAGGTGTTTCACGAGCGCGCGCCAATCCGTGCGCCAGAATGCGGGGCCGCCCTGCAGATCACACACGGCGACGCCGGTGCCGAAGCGCCCGGTCTCTAGCGCGGAGCGGGCGCCTGAGGCTACAAGTACATGGCTCTGGTGATCAGCGTTCTGTAATCCACTGGCAAGCCTGCGCACCACGCGATCGGCCGCCGGGTCCGGAACCGCCGGGGCGGCGACAATCACCGGGTACGGCTGGACCAACTCCGGGCGCCATTCAGGCACGCGCAGGGCCTGCGATGGCCCCAGGGCGCTCCGATAGTCTTCGTAGTCTTCGCGGTAGGAAGGAAAGACCCCAACACCAGCTATGCCTCGAAAGTACAGGACCGGCAGCACATCGGTGTGGCCGACATGGTACGGGGGCTTCCGCAGAAGCCCCTTCGGGCGAGTGAACCCGTGTTCCGGCTCCATGATTCGGCCGAACAGGGCGGCCCACGCCGCTGTCACGTCGTCACTGACGGATTCAGCCGCCGGAATCATGACAATTCGATCGGCCAGTTCGGGATGTCGATCCGCCACACGCGCGGCGAGCGCGGGAGTGGCACACACGATGGCGTTCCAGTAGCAGCCGAGGCGGTCCACCTGATCGAGATCCAGGGGATTGTCGTCCCGGACGACGCCGACAATTCGCACGCGTTCGGACAGGTGTGCACTGACATTGGAGTGTCGCCAGTCGCCCACCGGCATATAGATGCAGGGTGCTTGCTCCTCGAGCACGCGGACGAGTGTCCCCCATCGCGTGCCCCAGCTCGCATCCTGCGCGACGGGCAACGCCACGATCGGCACGTCGGAGGCCGGCGGTACATCGGAGGCGATCGGCCGCGACTCTGTCAGCAGCAGGCCCGCGTTGGTACCGAGTTCGCGCAGTGATCGGACAAGGCTTTCCGCGAACTCATCGTGGCCACCCACCGACCCGCGCGGCACGCCAACGATCACGTCGTACGTCGACTGCGGCACCTCACGGACGCCGCCGACTGAACCAACCTCATGCGAGGGCGATGGCGCTGACACGACGCGGGCATCGCGGGCGTGGCTGCGCGCTTCAAGTGGTCCTTCCACATCGGCCGCCAGGTTCCATCCTGGGCGACCCAGATCCGCGTGGTACAGGTGGAGGAAAGACGGGTGGATTCGCGGGATCGACTCGTGAAGCGAATATCCGGTCGTTCTGTCGAAGCACAAGTCCGGGTTGTTGTCGTCCACGATGAAGTCGAATTGCGCGGGCAGGCAGCGCTGATCCTGGAAGCCCAGGATCCAGACCGTGGCGATGAGTGTTCCCTGATCTCGTGTTTTCCAATACGGGTCTTCGAAAATCTCGAGCGTCAGGCGGTGCCAGGTGTCCATGAACGCCGCCGACTCCGGACCGAACAGGAACACGCCGCCGTTCCAGTGCATCCAGTCGTTCGGCACGTGCACCTGGAACTTCGCGGCGATGGCGTCGGCGAGGTGGCCGCACGCAAGTCCCTGATCCGTAGGACATCCGCACCGCACGGCCCACGGACTGAACGTCGCCACACGACTATCGAGGTGCGTCAGATCGCGGGCGAACGTGACGGGCCCGGATGCATGCTCGAAAATGGCATCAACTCCAGTGTCCGTCGCGATGACGTCTGCGTCGAGGTAGGCATACACGCGCCCGCCTGGCAGGATGTGATGCAGGCTCGTCTTCAGAAAGATGCTGGCCTGGTGGTGGTCGAAGCCGGATGGAGTTTCGATGTCGATCACGGTGTCGTGTTCGATCGGAATCTCATTTCTCCGGCTATCGGTCACGACGACAATGGGAGACGAAGTCCTCGGGCGCAGGCACTCGAGCGAGCGATGGAGGGTCCGCATGTGGACGGCCGCACCGCAGACGACGTAGACGAAGGCGCGGTTGTCAGCCATCTCGATGTGTCATTCTGGCGACCCCTGCCGGAATGGACCTGAGATCGTATCTGAAGAAGTTCACCAGGCCGTTCTGGAAGACCGCAAGATAGGCCACGAGCAGCACGACGTACTCAGGCCAACGCCACGACAGTCCGACAAGCATGAACAGCGGGTACCAGCCTCGGTAATACTCGCTGAGCAGTTCGTATCCGTAGAGCTTCACCGCGAGTTCAGGGGCCAGCCGCCACGGAACCCACAGTGTCGTCTGCATCACATACGTCAGTTGGAAGACCCTCCAGGCGAAAAAGGCGAGTACGCCGGCGACGTAGAAACGCAGGTCAACCCCGTAGGCGACCGTCATCACCACGAAACCGATAGCCTCGGCCGGGAGCACGATCCGGCTGAGCAGGCTGAGGGTGACGGCAGGGCCGTAGCGCGTCGCGAAGGTGGTGACCCCTGAACGCCGATCGTTGTCGGCGTCGAGATACTGGTGGTTCAGGATGCCGCGGAGCCCGGCACAGAACGACCAGGGGAGCAGCGCCGCCATCAGGAGCGGCCGCGACACGGGTTCCCCCACCATGTGGCCGAACGTGGTCCAGGTGATGAGTGCCGGAACCGTGTACGCGTACAAGGCGTCAGTGATCACACCGGGAACCGCCCGCGCCTTGAACCGCAACGGCGATGCGGCGTAGACGGTGAGCAGGAGCAACTGCAGGGCAATCAGCGAGAGGTTCCAGCGGTTGGCCGGCAGGACAAGCCAGGGTAGCCACGCCACGGCCATCAGCAACGCCAGGATGGCGCCCGTCTGCCATCGCGACCGGTCCACCATGGTGTTGTGCTTGCCAACGGCGCGGTCGTGGTCAACGTCACAGAGGTCGTTGATCACATGGCCGAAACCCGCCACGCCGATGAACGTCACCATGAACGCCACGAGCATCGCCGCAGCGCGAGCCAGGGCAATCTCACCATCGCTGATGGCCAGCAGGAAAAACGCCAGGCCCAACACCGGCGGCGCCTTGTCGTTCCACCATTTCTCCGCCTTGATCAGTTTGCCGGCAGACTGCATGGGTGCCTGGACATCCACAGGGCGAGCACGAGCAGGCTCCACGTCTGCTGGTTGTTGGATTCGACGAACGGCTGCACCCCATTAAAATCGAGGACGCCGAAGATCGACTGATTGCGGTCGCCGAGATACTCGCGCTTCATCTCGGCGAGTTCCGGACTGGCGAGCCACTCGCTCATGGGCCCCCCGAAGCCCTGCTTGGCCCGGGTGCGAATTTCTGGCGTCCACGATGACCCATACGCCTCTCGCAGCAGCAGTTTCTCGCGCGCGTCGTCCACCTTCAGATGGTCAGGAAGCGACAGACAGAAGCTGGCCACGTCCACATCAAGGAATGGCGCACGCAGTTCGAGGCTGCTGGCCATCGATGCCCGGTCGGTTTTCACGAGCACGTCACCGGGAAGATAGAGTTCCATGTCGAACCGCAGCATATCGCCCACCGTCCCAGTCCGATACCGTCGATAGTCGATGAGAGAGTCCGTCTCGCCGGTGTGTCCCAGTTGCCGCTGCTGTTCCGGCGTGAAGTAGACGCGGTCGGCGTGTGCGTACCGATACACAAGCGGGCTGGTGCCGGCAGGGGCGTTGAGGAGGTGACGCGACCAGCACAGGTATCCGCCGAGCAGTTCGTCCGCGCCGTCTCCGCCAAGCGCCACGGTCACATGACGCCTCGCGAACTCACTGATGAGGAACGTCGGGATGTTGGACGAATCGCCGAACGGTTCGTCATAGATGTCCTGCATTCGCCAGAGCAGCGCCGACACGTCGACATCTTCATCGGCCAGCTCGAAGTGGTGCGTGCCGTAACGTGCCGCCATGCCGCGCGCAAACGGCAGCTCATTCTCGACGCCCTGGCGGAATCCGAACGAAAACGTCTTCAATCCCTGCGTGTGGCGGCTGGCCACGGCCGCGACGGTACTGGAATCAACACCCCCGCTCAGGAACACGCCGACAGGGACGTCGGCCACCAGTTGCTTCTGGACGGCCGCGTCGAACAATTCACGAAATCGCTCCACCGCGTCCGGCATTGTCATGCCTTCGGTCACGTCCGGCGGCTCCCAATAGCGCGCCACCTCCAGCCGGCCGTTGTGAAAACGCAGCATATGCGCGGGCGGCAGCACGTGCACGTTGGCGTAGATCGTCTGGGTCGGGTGGACGTGCAGGCGTTGAATGTAGTGACTCAAGGCCTGCCGACTGAGAACCGGCTCGACCAGGCCCGATGCGAGCAGGGCCTTGATTTCTGATGCGACAACAAACTCGCCTTGAGACCCTTGCGCGAAATACAGCGGCTTCTCGCCGAAACGATCCCGCGCACACGTGAGCGTCTGGCGAGGACCGTCCCAGAGCGCAAACGCGAACATGCCGGGCAGGTGGGAGAGAAAGCCGTCGCCGTGCTTCGCATGCAGCGCCAGAATCACTTCTGTGTCGGTGCCGGTCTTGAACGGAAAGTCGGAGAGTGCCGCCTTCAGTTGCCTGAACCCGTAGATGGCCCCGTTGAAAGTCACCCCGGTTTGGGCGTCGGCCGAGAGGATGGGTTGGTCTCCGCCGTCCACATCGACGATGCTGAGGCGGGCACTGCCCAGCACGCACCGTCCGAAATCATGGAGACCCTGGCTGTCGGGGCCCCGATGCCGAAGCGCCGAGACCATTCGGGTGACCGTGGCCGCCGATTGCCCCCACGCTTCGGGCGTCACGATCGCGACAATGCCGCACATAACAACGGATGTAAGTATAGACATCTGCGGTCCGCTGGCGGGCCCGCGAGAGCGAGGGGAATGATCGCGGTGGATCTCAATGCGATCTCCGCATGTTCAGCGGACGACCCGGAACCGTTCAAGGGCTTCGATGCAACACTTGAGGATGCCATCGCCGCCGGACGAAATCGAGCGAGCGGTTGAGCAGACCTGCAGGCAGCGCGACGGCACGCCCGAGGAACTGCCACTTCACGCGCTGCCAATCCCGCTCGCCTCGCGCGAGCGAGTGGCCCGGCTGGCGTGCGGGGCGCGGGGCATTGCGGTGCCCGAGGACGAATCAGCACTGAACGCGCTGCGGCGCTCCCTCACCTGAGCTCCGGGTGCTGGCGATAGAAACGGGCGATATCCTCTGCCGTAATCACGGGAGTGGCCTGCGAGAGGCGTCCGAGGCTGGTGCCATCTGCCGGCTCGGCACGAGGGTCGAACCGGTAGAAAAAGTCTGCAGCCACCTTGAACACCTCGATGCCGCCGTCCGGATGCGTATAGTAAAAACGCGGCTCGACTTCCCGAGGGATCGTCGAGAGCAAGACAGCCACGCGCGCGCGTGCGCCCGTACTGGGCGGCGAGTAGTGCACCAGACGACTGTTGAACAGGACAGCCTCGCCGACCTTGACCTCTGGCGCGATCAGGTAGCGGCTGACAATCACATCGCGGAGCCCCGGTCGGTGAAACAGCGGCTGGAAGGGGCCCCGGTTCTTCGGAAACAGTCGATGGCTGCCTTTCATGACCATCAAGGGGCCGTCGTTGGCCCCGACTTCTGCCAGCGGAAACCAGCAGTTCACTGAGGCAAAACGGCTCTCGTCAACAAACGAGAGGTCCTGGTGGGCGCCTTGTTCGCCGCCTGGACCTGGGAACTTAACAGCGAATGTCCCTACCAGCATCCGGTAGTCCCGCAGATACCGTGCCGGGAGGTCGCCGCAGATTCGTTGCAGCCCCTCGCCCACCGCCACACGGTGACTCACGTCGCTGCTGTGCAGACTGACATAAAATCCTGAGCCAATTCCCGAGTCCACCGTCGCGAACAACTGCCGGAGCTGTTCCAGTCGATCGGGATCGATGAACGGCACGACGACAAAACCATCGCAATCGAACTGCTGCTGTACCGCGGCATCATGGAACGCCGGCCGCACGGCCGAATCCTCCCGGGCCACCGACCGGGAGAACCGCGCCATCAGGCGAGAAGACCAATTCACGCCGCTCATGATAGCGCACCACGAACGTAGTATTCTTCGACGCAGGAGGACGGGTCATCGATGAGAAAGACGTTTCGGGATGAGGCGCTTCAGAGGAAGCTCGAACAATCCGGCTTTGTGGTGACTCCCTTCCTGGGTGGGGAACCCATGGATCGATTTGTCGAGTTGGTCAATCGACTCCTGAATGCCGGGGACCACGACAACATGTACATCGCCGCCGGCTACAAGCTGACCTTGTTCAACAAGGATCCCGAATACAAGAAATTCCTCTTTGAGGCACTTCTTCCGACCGTTCAAGCGAGGACGGATGAAATTGCGGAAGACTACGAGGTCTACTCGATCAACATTTTCAGCAAAGAGCCAGGCGACCGGTTCACCGACATGCATTGCAACGCCACCCTGATTGATGAATCAGTGGCGACTTCTGTTAGCTTCTGGATCCCTCTGGATGAGACCGACGCGTCCAACAGCACGCTTGAGGTAGTGGAAGGCAGTCACAAGCTGGTCGACCCGATGCGATCCCTGAACCACCCGAGGATTTTTGACAGCCTGAGCCAGACGATGCGGGACTTGTTTACGCCGCTTCGAGTCAGAAAGGGCGAATGTGTGGTGATTGATGACAGCCTGATCCACTGGACCAACACCAATTCGTCCGACAGAACCAGGACGGCGCTCCAGGTCGTCATGCATCCGAAGGAAATGGAGCCTCATACCTACTACTACCAGCCTGAGCTCGGGCGGATGCAGAAGTACCGGTCATCGAGGGAGTTCGTCATCAACCGCGCTCTGTTTGACAAGCCGGCCGATGAGTTCCTGATTGCCGAATTTCCTCACACCGTACCCAGCTGCTCGGAACAGGAGCTTGTCGCGGCCCTGGCTGACCGACGATCACCTTAGAGTGCCCAAGGCCGCCGTCATGCAACATCCGATACACAGACGCACCTTGCGTCCCCGCGCGACATTCCGCGACGCTGCGTTGCAGGAGGAGTTCGCCACCAGAGGTTATGTGGTTGTGCCGCTTCTTTCGGCCGAACACATCAGGATGCTGACTGACCTCTACCACTCGCTTCCCTCGGGGATCGAATCGGGATTCTACAGCGTCATGTTCAGCCCGGATCCTGGTTACCGGGACCGGGTGAGCGAGGGAATCCAGGCGGTGATGCTGGCGCTGACGGCTCCGCTGCTGGCTGACTACCGCGCGCTGGCGGGAAGCTACATGGTCAAGTTGCCTGGGTCAGACAGCGCGCTCGCCGCACACCAGGACTGGAACATGGTGGATGAAGCCCACTATGTGTCGATCAACGTCTGGGCTCCATTGACGCCTCTGACCGCTGAGAACGGCGCCCTGAGCGTGATGCCGGGCAGCCACCTGTTCATTGACGGGCTCCGGGCAAGCGTCCTCTATCCCAGTTGCCTCGACCCTCATCAAGAGGTGGTCCGAGACAGGTACCTGCAGCAGGTCACTGTGCCAGAGGGGCACGCCGTCATTCACAACAGCGCGCTGGTTCACGCATCAAAGGCCAATCAGTCGCCCAGTCCGCGCGTTGTCGCCAGCCTGAGCATGATCCCGTCGGAGGCTCGGCCCGTTCACTATTACCTCGACCCAGCCACCGGTGATGTGGACTATTTCGAAGTTGATACCGCGTTTTTTCTGCGACATCTGATCGGCCAGCGGCCGACCTACCCGGTGACAGACCGAATCCAGGGCTATCAGGCGCCTCCTCTGACAGGAGAGGAACTGGAACGCCTGTTCACGGAGCACAACAGCGCTCGCATTTGAGTGGAGGAATCGGCATGTTCGACCTCAGTGGCCGCACCGCCCTCGTGACCGGAGCCGGGCGGGGCGTGGGCGCGGGCATCGCCCGCATGTTTGCCGCACAAGGAGCACGAGTCGCGGTCAACGACATCAACATCGATCGCGCGCAGGAGACCGTAAAGGACATCACAGCGGCCGGCGGCCTGGCGGTGGCGGCTCCGTTCGATGTCTGTGACTACGAAGCGGTCCGATTCGGCATCGAACGCCTTGAGGCCGAGCTTGGTTCCCTCGACACGCTTGTCAATAACGCCGGCGTGCCTTCCGGCATGACGACCGTGCCGTTTGCCTCGAGCCAGCCACACCAGTGGCGGCCAGGCATCGATCTGAACTTGTACGGTGTGATGAACTGCTGTCACGTGGTCCTTCACGGCATGGTCATGCGCCGGTTCGGCCGCGTGATCACCATCTCATCGGGAGCAGGGACAACCGGCCTTTCGATCGGCGTCTCGCCATACGCGGCCGGAAAAGGCGGCGCGATCTCGTTCATGCGGCATTTCGCCCTTGAGAACGCGGGGGTCGGGATTACCGCAAATACCATCGCGGTCGGCATGATCGAGTCCGCCGCCGGCCCAACGCTCAACCTGCCGGCGATTCCAACCGGACGTCGAGGCACACCCGGCGATGTCGCCGCGCTATGCGTCTACCTCGCGTCGAACGAGGCAAGCTGGATAACCGCGCAGACGCTGCAGCTCAACGGCGGCAGTATCACGACCTGAGCCCCCTGCCTGATCCGGCCAGGCGTCCGAATAGTCTCTGCAGGACTGACCTTCCCTTTTCCACAGGAGGGGGTGGAGCCTCCGGTGAAGCGGCGTGACTCACCCCAGGCAGCCTTGCTGTGGGATACAGCCGGCGAATCTCGCCCTCCACGTCGACGAGTTCGGTCTTCGGAATACTGCGCACGAACGTGTCCGGACGGGTGCCAAAAGGCTTCTGGAGGAAATACTCAGGACCCGACTCGTACTCGTCCAACATCCCGGCATTTTCCTGATTCTGGTAATACAGTACCGGGTTCGAGGACCGATCAATGACGGTCGCGCCGGCAACCAGGCGCAACGATTCGGTCTGATTGGTCGATGAGAAGTGGATCGCCGCATTATCGAACACCAACGCTTCGCCGAGTTGTGTCGGCACTGCAACGGCGAACTGTTTCAACACGTCGTAGTAGGCCTGGTAGGCGGTTGGCGACGGTTCGGCCAGGCGCGGATGACGCGGCAGTCGATGACTCCCAGGCACGATCCACAGGTTGCCATTATCGGCGTGTGTGGCCTCGAGCGGACACCAGACATTCAGGGACACGTCTCCCGTTGTTTCGTCAACAAACGTCCAATCCTGATGCGCCGGAATATAGTCGGTCTTTCCATCACCTCGCGTCCTGGTGATGAACGAGCAC